>JGI26084J50262_1002414_pt1 | contig 9759 bp, 7 predicted proteins | sample SaaInl6LU_22_DNA_FD_50262 | JGI IMG/M metagenome (IMG submission 50262) | reverse complement strand
CCCATACCGTGCACGACAATTGAGCCAGCAAAATCATGGAACCCTGCACCAAACGACGCTTCTAGCCATGCTTGAAAACCATAGTTACCATTCCAGATAATCCCTTCGAAGAATGGATAAACAAAGCCAACAATTAAACCTGATGCAATTAAGAAAGGATAGAAACGAGCACGCTCTGCAATACCACCAGAAACAATGGCTGGAATGGCAGCTGCAAAGGTCATCAAGAAGAAAAACTTCACTAGATCATATCCATTGTTAGCACTTAATTCAGCCGCACTCGCATAAAATGTCGTATCGTATGCAATTAGATAACCAATGAAAAAGTAACATAAACATGACACGGCAAAATCAGTCATGATTTTGATCAATGCGTTGACTTGGTTTTTATTACGTACGGTACCTACTTCTAGAAAAGCAAACCCGGCGTGCATGGCAAATACCATTATCGCACCAAGCAAAATAAATAATGTATTGGTGCCCTGGAGTAATGTCTCCACTGCGCTATTAACTGTATCCATTGAATATACTACCTTTAAAATCTAATCTAATGTGTGTAAATTTATCTACATCACTTATCGTCATCTCGCCAATATACAAATGAGGTATGATCGAAATGAATTTTAATGTCAAAGCATCAAAATAGTGCTGTTGTGATGGTCATAATATAGCTTATTATCATAGTGAATGACCAACTTTGCTATTAATAGCAAGAATCATTCCCACATTAAAAAATTTTAAACCATTGATATTACTAAATTTTTATTATGTCTATATATTTGCACCACATCTAATGCACTGATTTGGTGATAATTGCACCATATAAATGATTTATAATCTGGATATTACCCATAACAGGAGCTTCCTTTGCACCAATCTATTGCTTTTTTATCTACTGATGATCTTGAAGATTATTTTGTTTGGGATAATTTGTTGATTCAGCCTTTCTCTCAACATGGTGTTCACGTCGATGTTATTTCTTGGCATGCTACTGATATTGATTGGTCACAATATGATGCTGTCATTGTACGAAGTACATGGGATTATCAAGAACATGCAGATGCTTTTATCGACAAGCTCATTGAAATCACAAAGCATGATACGGTATTAATTAACCCATTATCATTGATGCAATGGAACATTTCAAAACGCTATCTACAAATACTGCAAACACAAGGTATCACCATCATCCCTTCGGTATTTTTTGATTCAGTAGCCATATCTGATATTTACGCCCAGTTTGCATATTTTGACACCCAAGAAATCATTATCAAACCACTTATCAGTGCTAACTCAGATAATACTTTTCGTCTTGACCATACTAACTTAATGGCCCAAGCAGGCCCTCTGTCGAATATTTTTTCCACCACGCCTTGTGTCATACAACCATTCTTAGATAGCGTTATAAATGAGGGTGAGTACTCACTTTTTTATTTTAATGGTGAATATAGCCATACAATTAGAAAAGTCCCTAAGTCAGGTGATTTTCGTGTTCAAGAAGAACATGGTGGTGAACTGATTACAGTCATCCCGGATGAACGACAGTTAAGTGCTGCCGCTAAAGTACTTGCTGCACTTCCTGAAAAATCGTTATATGCACGTGTCGACTTAATAAGGAATCCACGCGCTCAGAAAGATGATATCTGGCAACTGATGGAAGTAGAGCTCATTGAGCCATCTTTATATTTCAATATGGATGAGGCATCGCCTGAACGCTTCGTTCAAGCGACACTCAATTATCTTGCCTAACGTTCAATATCCCGGACAACTCGATCCCGGACTGCTCGCTCCAGATCGACTCTGTTCTGAGCGACTCCCTTCAGAGCGACTCTATTCTGAGCGACTCTATTCTGAGCGACTCGATCCTGAGTCCGCTTTACACTGACCTGTTTGGGCGGTAACTTGACTGGTGCTCGCACCACTTTTTGATCAGAGGTATTAACATCTGAACGTTGGTTATTCAGACGTTTACCTCCGTTCCAGCGCTCATTGCGATGTACATTATGAGCACGATGAGAAGCATGTAAACGGCGCGAAAAAAGCTGATGACGCTGTTTAATATGATAATGATCACGCCAAAAATGATGACTTACATAGCTAAATGGATTCCAGTTAATAGAGACGTTACCTTGTGACACATGTATGCCGAGTCGGTGGGGCTTATTATAATGACGATAGCTGTGGCGTTTAATATGGCGATAATTCCATATCCGCGGTTGCTGGCCATGCCACCAAGTACCATAAACGGTTAATGGATCATACGTCGGTACAAATATCACTTCAGGTTCAGCTGACTCGATAAAGATTTTTGTCTCTTTTTCTATTACTTTAACGTAATCATCCGAAACAAGATTACCGCTGTTTTGAGCCTGTTGACGCAAATAGGCGACACGCGATACCACTAAATTATAATCACTCTCTACCGCATCTCCTAAATACTCAAGATATTCTAAATCTTCAGTGAGATTTGCGATCACATCTGCAAAAGGCAATAACGCAATCACACTGGGATCCCATGGCTTACCACGCGCTAATTCAACGAGTTCGTTTGCATCCAATTCGTTGTGCTGTTCAATCAATGCTTGGGCTTGGATCAAATCCATCGGCTGCACTACAGCTGCAAAGATATGCTCAAGTAACGAATCAGGATATAACGCAATTGGCGCTAATGCACTGTCGAGGACCGTAACTATTTCATCGTTTTCGGCAGCAGCTGGCTGTCGGGGTACATAACTTGTGGTAGTCGTCGTCATCGTTTTGTGAGGTGGAGATTTAATAAACCCATATTTGACCTCACCTTGATATGGCGTATGAGCAATCACACACCCAGATAAGCTAAGCGTTGTTAAGCTAATGGCAGCACCAGTAATGATACGCTGCCAACGTGGTAGGTTTGATTGAGCTGTTTTGACTAACATAGACCCTCCTAAAGGGAATGAGTTACATTAATCATAGTTATAGATCGATTGAACTTAACACAAACTGAATAGCGTTAAGTATGTGGGGATAAGAAAAGCTATTTAAATAAGTGTGGATCAAACTCATGACCAAGCTTTTCAGTCTTAGTCTTTAGATACCCTTTATTATCTTTAGTCATGCCATGATCAATCGGTTTACGCTCAACAACTTCAATCCCTAAAGAGGTTAATGCATTGATTTTTTTCGGGTTATTAGTCATCAAAGTCACTCTGTTAATCCCCAAATGGTGTAACATAAACTGACAAATATCATATTCTCGTAAATCAGCATCAAACCCTAAATGTTCATTTGCTTCAACCGTATCCAGTCCAGTATCCTGCAATGCATAGGCTTTGATTTTGTTCAATAAGCCAATGCCACGACCTTCTTGTCTTAAATATAATAAGACACCCGAACCATGCTCGACAATGTTAGCTAAGGCTTTTTCGAGTTGAAAACCGCAATCACAGCGTGTCGAAAACAATGAATCACCGGTTAAACACTCTGAATGCACACGAATATGCACAGCGTCATCTGGGAGCCATTCACCATAACTTAATGCCACGTGTTCTTGCTGATTGCGCGTGTCCACAAATCCATGGATCGTGAAATCTCCAAATCGTGTTGGTAGCTTCGCTTTACTGACAAATTCAAACATCGATACTGGCATGTTTAGGTATTCTCGTGTGATGGTTGATAAACATGTTGGTCGCACTAACGACTAACCTTGTCTATTTTAAAGGATAACAATGGGATTAGCATCATATAAAATCAACCCCACCATAGTAAATTCGACTATTTACTCCATTACGAAGAGCATGATAAGGCAATTCCCTTATCCCCTATCGAGGGTGGAGCAGCAAATCGGTCTATCTTGGTTGTCGCATCAAACGGATTCTTTAATATTTCTAAATAAGCATGAAATAATGAAAAATCACCTTGTTCAGCAGCTTCAATGACTGCTTGAGCATGATGGTTGCGCAGCACAGTATGTGGATTCGCTAAACTAATTCGTGACTGTAAGGTGGTAAAATCGACTTCTTGTAACGCTACTTCTGCTTTAAATGCAGCTAACCATTCATCAAATAAGCCAATATCCACATATTCATTGCGGAGTAATGTTAATGAATCCCAATCAAGATGCCCGGCTAGTTGTCTAAAACTAATATGATAATCACGCTTAGGACTTTGTAATAACTTCATAAACAATGTCATCATCGCCAATGCTGTATCCGTCGTTTCAGTTAATCCAAATCGTTTGAGCATCAAATGATGATAGTGCTCTACCAATATAGGTTCAAACGTATCTAACGCATCGGTAATATCTTCTGTAGTGACAAACGGCCGGAATGCTTGTGCCAGTGCGTTGAGATTCCAAAGACCGATACTTGGTTGCTGGGAAAAACGATAACGTCCCTGATGGTCAGATTTATTGCACACATAATGCGGTTCAAAATCATCAAAAAATGCATATGGGCCATAATCAAATGTAATCCCATGAATCGACATATTATCCGTGTTCATAACACCATGGTTAAAGCCAACGACTTGCCAATGTGCGATTAATCGTGCGGTATCAGCAATTATTTGCGTTAACATCGCTAAATGCGGGTTTTGGCAATCTACACACTGCGGAAAATGATGGGCTAAAGTGTAGTCCATTAATTGTTGGAGCTTAGGGGTGGCAATATCTGCTGCCACACCCGGTTCACGATCATGGTAAAAGTATTCAAAATGCCCAAACCGTAAATGACTTGGCGCAGTGCGTATCAGCATCGCAGCTTTTTCTTGTTGTTCACGATAAACCGGCTCATTAGAACTAATCAAACATAAGGCGCGAGAGGTTGGAATACCTAAATGAAATAAAGCTTCACTGGCCAAATATTCTCGTATAGTCGAACGCAAGACTGCACGCCCATCCGCGTGTCGTGAATAAGGTGTGGGACCTGCACCTTTAAGATGTAAGTCTTGTCGCTGACCTTGATTATCCACTATTTCACATAACAGCAGACCGCGTCCATCTCCAAGCTGTGGATTCCAATGACCAAATTGATGCCCACCATATTTCTGGGCCACGCTATGTTGAGTTAAGAGGGACTCAGACCCAAATAACTGCTGCATAAACGTATCATTATCTTGCCATTGAATGGGTAACCCTAATGCTTCCCACAGCGCATGATTAACCACTTGTAGTTGAGGCTGATAAATCACCGTCGGTTTGATTGGGGTAACTAAATCAGCCAACTCATCGGCATAAGAATGTTGGTATTTATAGGGTTCAATATAAGATTCAGACATAGATCTCTAATAATAGTTTATCATTGAAATAAAGTAAGCTAACGCTTTAGAATTTGCTAGCATAACAACAGTTTGGCACTATTTCGCTACACATTTAAGTTTTATACGCACGCTTTAGCTTAAATGTTTAATCCATTTATCGCGTTTACGGGTAATAATCAGTGTCCAATTTAAGGAAATATTATGCCTACTCTACATCATTTAAATCATTCTCGCTCACAACGTATTTTATGGTTATTTGCAGAACTTGGTTTAGATTTTGATATACAAACTCATTATCGAAATCCAACAACATCATTAGCACCGGATTCATTAAAATCGATTTTTGAACTCGGACGCTCTCCGGTAGTGACACTGGATGACGAAATGCAAACCCCATTAGCTGAATCTGGAGCGATTGTTGAGTACTTTGCTCAAACCTATCCTGACGCCTTATTAACCTATCAGGCGGGTGATGCAAATTACATCCAATACTTATATTGGCTGCATTTTGCTGAAGGAACCATGATGCCGCCATTAATTGCAAAGCTCGTATTAGGCAAAGCAAAAGCCAAAAAGAAGCCGATCATTATCAAAACCATTGCGGATAAAGTCATTGATGCGATTCTAAATGCCTACTACGATAAAAATTTTGCTGAGAACGTCGCACATGTTGAAAAACACCTTGCCCGTCAAGCGAATAAAGGGATAGATTATTTTGTCGGCGAACGTTTAACGACGGTCGATTTTATGATGCTTTTTCCACTAGAAGCAATGCTCGCCAGCCAGCCTTCTAATGTACCACAACATATCAAAGCTTACGTAGAACGGATGCAGGCAAGACCGGCATACCAGGAAGCCCTAGATGCAGGCGGAGAATATAACTTTGGCCCGAAAAAATCGGCATAAATGCGGTTTGAATACGACAATTAATGAGTCTCTTAGGAGACTACTTAAACGACAATTATTGTGATTGAACATGTTGAGTGATCAAATTAATAAACTGATCACCATATCGTTCGAGTTTGACTTGTCCTACGCCGGATACAAATAAGAAATCACTCGCTTCCATTGGTAAATTTTGCGCCATATCGACTAAGCTGGCATCCGAAAATATCACGTATGGTGGTTTACCTATCTCATCTGCTAACCGTTTACGCAGATGCTTCAACTTCGCAAATAATTCTTTGTCATAACTAACATTAGCTAGTTTCTGCTGTTTCTTACTGGTCCCGCTTAAGCGTGGCACTGCTAGGGTTAATGGTTCTTCCCCACGTAATATTGGTTTTGCCGCATCGGTTAACCGCAGAACGGCATAATTAGTAATATCAATAAACAAATATCCTTTATGGATCAGCTGATTAATAATATTAACCCAATACTCATCGGCTTTATCTTTACCGATCCCAAACGTAGATAACTTATCATAACCTTGTTCAACAATACGTTGCAGTTGACGACCTTTGATCACTTCAACGACTTGATTTATCGTGCCTATCTGACGCATTCGATAAATACACGATAANACTTTTTGGGCCGATTCTAAGCCATCAAAATGCTTTGGCGGATCGATACACACATCACAGTTACCACATTGCGTTTGACTAGCTTCAGAAAAATAATTAAGTAANACTTGTCGGCGACACGTTTGTGCATCCCCAAAACGNTCCATCGCCTCAAATTTTTCAAGTTCCACTTCAATCCGATGACTTTCTGAAGATTCTATCCATTGTTTGATCCGTGCCGCATCCTTTTCATCAAATAATAATAATGCTTCTGAAGCTAAGCCATCGCGCCCTGCTCGGCCCGTTTCTTGGTAATAAGCTTCAATACTTCGAGGTAAGTCATGATGTACCACATAACGCACATTAGATTTATTGATCCCCATACCAAAGGCAACCGTGGCGACCATAATATCAATATTATCATTTTGAAAATCACGCTGAGCCTGAGCGCGTTCTTCTTGGGTTAGTCCGGCATGATAAGCCCCACATTTAAAGCCTTTAGCGTAGAGTTTGTTGCGCACCTCATCCACTTTGTTCCTTGAAGAACAGTAAATAATTCCACTCCCTTCATGAGCGTGAATAAATCGTACGATTTGATCCAGCGGTTTAAATTTAGGAATAACTGTGTAACGAATATTCGGGCGGTCAAAACTGGCTAAATGCACATGAGGGTGATTTAAATGCAACTGAGTTTGAATATCTTCTCGAGTTGCAATATCGGCAGTGGCCGTTAGGGCCATAATAGGAATATATGGAAATATTTGTCGGAGCTGACCTAAATTACGGTAATCTTGTCTAAAGTCATGTCCCCAGTGAGAGACACAGTGAGCCTCATCAACTGCGATTAAACTAATATCGAGTTCGGATAAACGCTCAATAAAGTACGGTTGTAAAATCCGTTCAGGTGCGACAAACAAAATATCTGTTTGTCCATTATGTAAGCGTTGATAAACTTGCGTGATTTCTGCTCCATCTAACTGTGAACTGATCATATCAGCGCGAATACCGACCGCAAGACATTGCTCCATTTGGTCTTGCATGAGTGAAATCAAGGGTGAAACAACAATCGTTAAGCCAGTATTGATGACAGCGGGCACCTGATAACACAAGGATTTACCACCACCGGTAGGCATTAAAACCAAGCAATCTTGTTGCGCTAATGACGCTTCAATTATAGCTTGCTGACCCTTACGGAAATCACTATAACCGAAGGTGTTTTTTAATGTGGTATGTAATAAATCAGCTGTCATTTGAGGTGATATTGGCTCTACTAGATATGGTTATATTAATACAAGATACACATAGATCTGATAAGTATCATTGTCAGACAACAGATCTCAAAAATAAGATCATATACTAAATTGTAGCATTTGATGAAGAGAATAGAGACAACACTGTTAACTATTTATGATCGTACTATCTAACCTATAATTGATAAGGGAGTCATCCACTTAGGTGATATATGAATCATTATGATAAGCAACCATAGGTAAATTCATTAAGTGGTTGCTTGCTTTGATAAGTTACTTCACAATTGCGCCTGTCTTATTTCATTTCACTGGCCTTTCATGCAAGAATCTTCGACCCCGCCACACTCAGCTTCAGGCTTAACTTCTACCCAGGCAGGTATGTTATTTGCGATTTGTGCTTATACCATGTGGGGCATTGCACCTATCTATTTTAAGCAGTTGTTACATGTCGATGCTGTTGAAATCTTAATGCACCGTATTATTTGGTCAGCACTCGTATTGGCTGGATTGATCCTCGGACTTAATCATATTAACAAAGTCACCACTGCGCTTGCTGATAAAAAAGTCATGGGATTATTAGTCTGTGCGGGAATGTTACTTGGCGGCAATTGGTGGCTGTTTATCTGGTCAGTCAATAATGACCATCTATTAGAAGCTAGCCTTGGTTATTACATTAATCCCCTATTTAATGTTCTATTTGGCTTTGTATTTTTAGGCGAACGTTTTCGACGTTTGCAAAAAATTGCAGTGCTATTAGCGTTTATTGGCGTGGCGATTTTAATAGTGTCGTTTGGTGATGTCCCATACATCGCACTGTCTTTGGCATTAAGCTTTAGCTTATATGGCTTGGTCCGTAAGCAAATCAATGTCGACTCGATACCGGGACTGTTTATTGAAACGGTTTTGATGCTGCCTTTAGCGCTGGGTTATTGGTTGTGGACGGATTCACCCACCAGTAACTTTGCCAATAACAGTACAACAATAAATGTCTTATTTATCTGCGCGGGCTTAGTCACCACAGCTCCGCTGCTATGTTTTACTTCAGCAGCACGCCGTATCATGTATTCGACCCTTGGATTTTTCCAATATATTGGCCCGACACTGATGTTCGTCATCGCGATTATGGTTTACAACGAACCTTTCAATATTGAGCGTGTGATTACCTTTGGGTTTGTTTGGTTAGCCCTAGCGGTGTTCACTTATGATGGTGTCAGGCACTACCGAAAACAAAAGAAATTACTTAACACTTAAGCTTAATAGATCCCTTATCTAAAATCGCGGTAGTCTTAATACTGCGTTCATATTAACACGGCGATAATTTCGCATAAGCGAGCACAAGCCATTTAGCACCAAAATCATCAAAATTCACTTGAACTCGTGCACTCTCGCCTGAGCCTTCATAGTTTAAGACGGTCCCATCACCAAATTTGTTGTGACTCACACGCATTCCCAATGAGAACCCACTTTCACTAAAGGCCTCATGTGAGGTGCTGGGACTAAAGCGGTTGTGCACAGGTTGAGACACATTTTGTCGCAAGCGTATTTCTTCGATACATTCTTTGGGGATCTCTCGAATAAAGCGACTGGCAGTATGAAATTTATCTTGGCCATATACTCGACGCGTTTCAGCATGAGTAATGTAAAGTTTTTGCATCGCACGAGTCATACCCACATAGCATAGACGACGTTCTTCCTCGAGACGACCAGGTTCATCATTAGTCATCGCACTAGGGAACATTCCCTCTTCCACACCCGCTAGAAATACTAAA
>JGI26084J50262_1002409_pt1 | contig 9782 bp, 9 predicted proteins | sample SaaInl6LU_22_DNA_FD_50262 | JGI IMG/M metagenome (IMG submission 50262) | reverse complement strand
GTAATCACCGCCCATTCATTGGACATTGCCATACCTCTCATATCCTCAGCAAGTTGCTTAATTTTCATATAGGTATTTTCAGAATTTGGGTTTCTCCAATTCTTCATGATATTGATATAATCGATTACAACAACCTTAAACTTTATACCATTATGTTCCTCTACTTTTTTAAGATATCTTTCGACATCCAAAACAGAAGCCTGTGATGTAGGAAATTCCTTTACAAAAAGCCTACCAGGAACTCTAAGATTATCATAAGTTAAAGACTGAATTTTTTTCTTGAGTTTGACTTGATCCTCAACAACATCAGAATATTCATTTACTGGGATTCCTAAGAGATTTGCACCAAGTCTTTTTACATACTTTCGATCATTCATCTCAAGCGATATTACAGCCACGTTGTGACCTGCCCTAACAGCCTGGGAAGCTAAGTTACCAAGCCAAAGGGATTTTCCAACTTTAGGCATACCCATGAAAACATAGAGGGACTTTGCATTGAATCCGCCGCCTAGAACAGTATCGATAAAAGGAAATCCTGTAGAAAATCTATTATATGTTAATTGCTTATGACTCTCTGGGTGAAAAAAATCAAGTCCATGGTCGAATGCAAAATCTATATTATTTCTTTCTACTACAATATTTTTGAATGTGCTGATTACATCCTTTATATTTTCAGAAGTAACCGGAGTGGTTTGTATGTATTTTACCCCATCAACCGCACTACCAACTAAGTTGTTATATTCTATAAAGAGTTCAGTAGTCTCTTTTAGCCAATCTTCCTGGTATCTGGTTAAATCGACGTTATAGACGGCATCAATTTCACCAGATTGTAGGGATTTCTGTTCAAGTTTAGCTCCTTCCTTTAATTGTTCAGCGCTAGGACTTTCGTTATACTTCTCCCAGAACTTCTTACCCATAATGAATATCTCCTGGAATCCTTTATTTTTAAAGAATCCAGGTTTGCAATTTTCAACATAAGATGGGTTTTCTAATACGAATCTTAATATTATGTTCTCAGAGTGATTTAAATCCATGTTTTATTCAGAATATCTTGGTACTTCCTTTAACTTATATTTTTTATTTCCAGCATAAACTCCAGATTCTATAAAATCTCCGTCGCTGATCATATTTTCTATGACATCGTTGTGTTTTGTTTTCGTCCAATCGGATCCAAATGCAGAATTAAATGTTTGCATTGTAAACTCACCACCAGGTCTTCCGTCTTTAGCTAGATATGAAGAAAGCTCGTATATGATATCCTCCTTAGTCGGATATTCAGGNAAGGACTTCCATAGGTTCATTAAATATTTAAACTTAATCCTATTCTTATTCATCGTCCTGTGATTCGATTTCTAGAGCGCTGCTAATTTCATCATTAGAAGCCATTGCAGGTAGCTTAAAGTGTGATTGTATAACGTTTTTATCGAGTTCTTCCAAAACCTCCTGTGTGAATACTTCTGGCGTGAATAGCTGAGATGACGTGACTGTTTTACCTAAGTGCTTAACTGCCCATCTTGCCTGAGGACTATCACTTGGTATAAACACGTTAACTTTTTCTCCATCTATCTTCTGTTCCTCGAATTTACCTCTACCGATTCCACATCCTTCCCAACTTATAAAATCCTGTAGGCCCACATATGGATTCATACCATTAGCAAAGGAGATATGAAATTTAACGGGTTCTGGTATAGTGAATCTGCTCTTTTTAAGCTTAGAGGTAACTATGATACCAGTTTTAGTAGTGCTGTTACCTTCTTTGAGCTGAGCTTTAGAAAGGAAGGAAATAACAGACATTGCAAAGATAGGGCCATCACCACCAGAACTTTCCTTGGTTGGAAAAAATCCTCCCCCAGCATATACGTGGTTCGTACACACTAGTGGTATTTTAGCAGCTGTTAAATCCAATGTAATCACCCGGAACAATTTCCTTAGCTCCTTAGCCTTAGCACCCATATCTGCTGCATTTTTCCCAGTTATAGCATCATTAAGCTCTTTATCAGTACTAAGCATTCCCAGCGAATCCAGAACCAATAATATCTTGGGCTGATCTCCCTTTTCTCTTGCTTTTTTTACAAGATCCAAAAGATTTGTCACAAATGTTTGGAATTCAGTAACTGTTTTTATTGGCTGATATCTGACTTTATTTGGATCAATACCAAATTTGATAGCAGATGACTTATCTATAGCACCCTCTGTATCGCAGTAAATTACGTCATAACCCTTCTTTTGTGCCTCTCTAGCTACGTTCAAGCATACGAATGATTTACCAGTACCCGGATCTCCCATAAGGCCTAACGATCTTGTATTTGGTATACCACCGAATAGTGTTCCAGATAGCTGTGCATTTAATAAATAATTCCCCGTTGGTATCCACTCATCAACCTCGCTGAAGGTGTTTTCTGTTAGGATAGATCCAGTTTCAAATCCCTTAATCTTTGATAATTCCTTGTCTAGGTCTAAAAATGAAAATTCTTTTGATGTTGACTTCTTTGCCATGTCTTAACTTTATAGTTTGTATACTATACTGTAATTAGAAAGAAGTGTTTCCCAATCTTTGTTAAGTTTGGGACTTCGCGTGTGCGGACCTTATCTATTTTAAAAATTGGGGTTATGACCCTAAGATTAGGTAGGAAGATTAAAGTTTTGTGGGACTTAGAGATAGTTAGCTTATATAGAATTCTATCCCTGGGAGAATCAGAGTAATTCTTTTAGGGGGTAAACCATAAAAAAGTTTCACTTAAGGTAAATTATTTTTACCTAGAGATCCTTCTTTGTAATAATTTTCTAAGCTCGTCGGTACTGACAAGTTCTTTTTGTCTTGTTGTTGTTGATGTATTAGATGGTATTGGTTCATCTTGAGCAACTGGTATCATAAGACCTGATCTCCTTCTCAAATCTCTTACCCTCTCTTTTTCAGCTATCTTATCTTCTATAGAATCTAATATACGATTTCCTGCTTCTATAAACTCTTCAGCATCTGATGATGTTGCTAGTTCATCTGAGATGTTCTCCTTTGCTTTGTTGATTTTTACTATACCTTCTGCAACGAGATTTTCTAGATCCACTAAATCTTCATATTGGTCTACTAGATACTTTTCTTGCACTGTATCTATATCCCATCCTATCCTGCTGTATGATTTTCTTACTGATTTGGATAATTTTAGTGATGGATCGGGAGTTTGTGTTTCTAAAACCTCTTTGATCTTATCTGATGCTGGAGTAATATATCTCGCAACAACACTATCTATAAAAGAAACGCTTTCGGGAAATAGTTGTTTCAAATTTCTGGCAGTTGAAAGTGCCTGAGTAACCGAAGAGCTAAGATTATCTGCAAGCATTAACATTTCAGATTCCCCTGGTGCTCTTTTTTTTCTAGATCCCTCGTATAGGGAGGATTCCTCTAGTTTATAAGGCTCTTTTGGTAATCCCTGATTTACTAAAGCAAGTCTTTCCCTTACCTTAGAATTGGGAAGCTCCTTTGTTAGTATATCTGAAGCAGATCTGAATTTTTCTAAAGCTATTGGTATGGATCTAGAATGTGTACCTACATCAAAAAATCTACCTGGATTAATTTCATCCATCCTTCTTTTTGATGCATATTGTTCTATATCTTTCTGCAGGTTAGATGCTAATGATTCTAGCTTATCCCATTTTAGTTTATAATCAACTACATTGGAAATCTTATTAATTTCAGATTTCCATCTTTTTGGATCTGCTTCAGGTCTTGCGATAGCATAAAAATAACCGAGCATATTAAAAACCCTACTTACACCAAGAGCCACCGATTTATAAGCAGATAAAGGAGAATAGCTGATATTCTCCTTTTCGTTGATATTAAAATCCTGATATTTCTTTAAGTGCCTCAATGGATTAAAAATCTGTGTCTACTGAATATGTCTTTTTTGATCCGTCATAAAACTTTAGAGACCATTTATAACTGTCGTTGGATTCATTACCCAGTGTCTTTAATCTGAGTTTTTTATATGTTGTACCAAATTCTTTAATCTCATCCCATAAATGATCCCAAGCATCAGAATCCTCTGTCTTTAGGTCTTTGTATTCTCCATTAAGAAGATCTGCTGCCTTTTTAACGTAAGGTCTCCTGATTTTTCTATACCACCAGGTTCCTTTTGAATCATATTTTCTTCCAAATACATCACCAACTGCTTCGTCTTCGTCATCGTTAAAGGTCCCTTTATATTCTTCCCAATATGAGGTATCCCCATAAAGATCTACGATTTCATTATTTCCTTTTGNTAAAAGGTCTTCTATCTCTTTAATGATTTTCTCTTTATCTATTGCCGGTTTTTTCCCAGNCTCTTCTTCATCTTTTTCCTTTGGTGCAGGCGCAGAAGACTTAGACGANGTGGATGTACTTTTTGCCTTAGCTGGATCAAAAGCTTCACTTAAATCAAATGAGCTAAATCCTCTTAAATGCTGATATGTAGATACACTTTCATCTAGGGGCTCGTAAACTATCTTATCCATTAGATCTTGTGTAATTACATCCGACGTGTCGTCCATATCAAAGCCAGCCTTCAATGCTTTTACAATTCCTTTGGTTGTATTACCAAACATTCCATCAGCTCCATATTTCAAGAATTTTTGAAAAAGATCAAAATCTTCGAAAGGTTTATAGTCTTTGAATTTTTCAGCTACAGCTGCTTGGAATTTAGCTACCTCTGAATTTTTTCTCCTACCCGAGATTTTTTCTGGATCTAAATCTCCAGACAATTCAATCTTCTTAGCAGCCTTTTCTTCCTCTGCTTTCTTAGTAGATTCTTCCTCAGCTTTTTTAGCTAATTCATCTTTTACCTCAAATTCCAGTTTGTACGCATTCTCTGCTATGTCTAATCCTTGTATATAAATAGCTGAAGCCTCTTTATTTGCTGTATTCGATTTTGCTAATTGCTCCTCTTTTTTGGTAACNGNCAAAGGAATCTCGTTGAGTCTATTTCCGATCTCTTGTAGCTTAGTTTCCTCTATATCCTTTCTCTTAAATGTTGAAAGTTCAGAAAGTTCTAGCATAATACTATTTATCTCTTTTAATAGCTCTCCAACGATATTTTGGAGTCCTTCGCTATCTTTTTGTCCCTCTAGCTGTGCTTTTAATGCTACCGCCTGACTTGTAAGATTTTTGATGTTCCCTTTTTTGCCTGTGAACCAACCTTCGAATAATTTTTCTCCTTCAATTATTTCAGATTCATTGGCCTCTGCCTTTTGCTTTGCTGCATCGGCTTCTCTTTTGGCTTTCATTAAATCCTCTTTGTGCTCTTCGATCATACTATCGATCTTTTCGCCAATTGCAGTTACCATTTCTTCATCGTCCGAGTATTGTGCAATAAGAGCTGCGAGTGCTTCTGTAAACTTGTCTGCTGCTTTTTTGTATTCTGCTTCTACTCCCTTTGATTTAAAATCCTGAGTTACTTTAGCAGAAACCTCTTTGGAAGCATCTTTCATTTTTTCTAACTTATCCGAAACTTCGGCTTTTTTAATGGCATCAAGATCTGAAAATATCTTGTCATATCCATCTGTTAGTGCACTCATAGAGCCGTAAGTTCCTAGGAATGAATATACAATTCTCCTGAGTGTTGAAGCTGTTTGTCCCTGTAATTCTTCTGCTTCAAAAAGTGCAGAAAATTTATTAAAGTCTAAAATTCTCATTTTGTGATATATTTTTTTCAAACTATATATCCAAAATAATTTTTAAAGTTTGCTAGGACGAGTAATCGAATAGTTTTATCCAGTGCTTGTATTTTTCTCGGATGAGATTAACCAAGTAATCTGTGTGCATTGATCTGTAGTGTATGAATAAAGAATAGCTTATCTTCCTTTATTATCATAGTAATCTAACCAATAATCTACCATCTCGTTCATCATTTCTTCGAATGTGTAGTTTAGCTCCCAACCAGTCACTTCCCTTAATTTAGAAGAATCGCCTTTTAAATCCTCTAATTCTTCGGGTCTAAGATATTTCTCATCCACTGTGATGTGCTCCTTCCAATCAAGATCAAGTTTATTAAACACAAACTCGACAAGATCCTGGACTGAATGTGAGATGCCTGTTGCGCATACAAAGTCGTCTGGTTGATCCAATTGAAGTATCATCCACATGGCTTCTACATAATCTTTTGCATGGCCCCAGTCTCTTGTAGCATTCAAATTACCTAGTGCTAATTTATCTCTCATACCAAGTTTAATTTCAACTGCGGTCTTTGCAACCTTATTTGTTACAAAGTTACTTCCCCTTCTTGGTGATTCGTGGTTGAAGAGGATGCCGTTTGAAATATACATTCCGTATGAATTCCTATAATTCCTAGCGATGTTGTAACCAAACACTTTAGAACATCCGTATGGGGATACTGGAATTAGTGGTGTAGTCTCTCTTTGAAATCCGTCTTCATCGATGCTATTACCAAACATTTCAGAAGACGAGGCTTGGTATATCCTTATTTGTGGGTTGTGTATTCTAACTGCTTCAAGCATATTAAGAACTCCTATTCCCGTTGCTTGTGCTGTGTATATCGGCTGATCAAAAGAAATTCTTACGTGAGATTGAGCACCCAAATTATAAACTTCGTCTGGGTTGCATTCCTTGATTACAGTGAGTAGAGATGAAAGATCTGTTAGATCTGCATACCTGAGGTTGTTTTTTATAATATTGTAAACTCCATCAAGTCTTGATGTTTGGTTTTCCGAAACCGAATTTCTCTTAATTGTTCCCCAAACATCATATCCCTTATCTAGCAGAAACTCTGCCAAATAAGATCCATCTTGACCGTTAATTCCTGTGATTAAAGCTACCTTATTCATTACAATCTTGTTTTTTCTGGATAGTTATTTATAAACCATTCTACAGATTCTTTGATTCCTTGTTCTATTGGTGTAAATTTAAAATCTGGGATCAGTTCTTTTAGTTTTGTATTATCCGAAGGTTTCCTAAACTGTCCATCCGGTTTATCTCTATCGAATATGACCTCTCCTTTGAAATTGAATGCTCCTTTGATAATATCTACTAAATCCATAATAGATACTTCTTCCGAGGTAGAAATAATAACAGGTTCGCTTCCAGAGTATGAATCATAGAGCTTTTTAGTTATTGAAGCCACATCTTTTGAATAGATAAATTCCCTAAGCGGCTTTCCGGATCCCCATATGGTAACTGGTGTATTGTTTCTTTCTGCCAAAAAGAACTTATGAATTAATGTTGGTACAACATGCGCATTTTCTAAATTATAGTAGTCGCCAGGTCCGTAAATATTTGTTGGTATTACGGAAAAATAGTCAACCCCATATTGTTCTCGGTACGCCTGTATTTGTACATCTGACATTCTTTTAGCATATGCATACGCATTATTAGATATGTGTGGAGGTCCCAAATGTATTTTTTCAGCGTTGAGTGGATATTCAACATCGGCTGGAAAAACGCAAGTGGAAAGAAAAGCAATTAATCTTTTTATACCCCTTTTTCTTGCCTCCTCTATAACATTGGTGTTCATAAGGATATTTTCGTAAAAGAATTCACCTTTATAATTCATATTACCCATGAGACCACCAACTCTTGCTGCACAATGAATAACACCATCTGGGTTTTTGTCGCTGAGTGCTTTACCTACCTGAGCAGGGTCTAGTAGGTCGTAATCAGAAGATCCAATTTTATCATACTCATCTCCATCGAAACATCTACCAACCAACCCTGTTCCTCCTGTAATTAAAATCTTTCCCATTATTTAAGTTTTTTTAAAAATATAGTTTTTCCCGAGGGACTTTCTTTTTCGTTTATAATTGAATAACCTAGGGATTCTACCAACATAGTAAACTCCTTCCTGTTATGTCTATATTCGTATGTTTCTATTAAGTCGTAAGCTTTGTATATCGAATATCCAGATTCACCTGGAGTAAATCTTATTCTTCCGATGATTATACTTTTACAATTACAACTTTCCGCAATCAGATCAATTTTTCTAAATGCATCATTACCATTTGGAAGAACGTCTAATAATGCACCTGCATGTATTGTATCAACCTTTGGTGTCTTTGAATAGTCCCACGAAAAAATATCACCAACAAAAAAGTCCAATCCTTTAAAATTTGACTTTGCAATATCTATTGCTTCGATGGAATAATCACTTCCATAGTACTTAACATCTGGGAGCTCTCTCCTACAGAGTTCGCCATAAACCCCACATCCACATCCAAGATCTAATACAGATTTAATCCCGTAACTTTTTACATATGTTAAAAAATCCTCCCAATGCTGAGGATAGTTGGAATTTATCTCAGATAGGTTTAGTTTGAGCTGTTCCTCAAATACCTTACTACTTTTCCAGTTATTAGTATAATCCATTACGATAAGAAAGGTTTGACTTTTTCTACAACATGAGAAATTTGATTTGACGTAAGGTTTTCATGAAACGGAATACTGAGTGTCGTCTCACTCTCTAATTCACTATTATTCAGAGTATAATCCCGTTTATATGCTTCCTCTTTATGTAGGCAGGAGTAGTGTATACCAGTTATTATACCAGCATTTAATAAATCACTCCGAACCTGTTTCCTGTCATTGACATTAACCCTGTAAAGGTGCCCGCTTCTATTATTATAACCGAATGATGAATTATATTCATCACATATATCTGATAACCTTTGAGATTTGTACTCTAGGTTATTTAAGCTTTCCATAGCAACTTTGGCTTGAATTGAATTGAGATACATTTTCCATCCTGGAAAAATTATCTTCCTTTCCCAATTACTTTCTGCAAAGGACATGCCATTAAAAACTGCTGTTTTAAACCACTCTATTTTTTCTTTATCGTCAGATACTATGATACCTCCGTCTATGCTACCGACTGGTTTGGTTGGATATAAACTGAATATCATTAGATCTTGTGGATTGCATTCCCTTTGGAATTGGTTTTTTTCTACCTTCTGTGCTGAGTCTACTACTTTATAATCATCTCCTGTGTATAATGTGTAGGAGTCACCGACCCATTTAACATTATCAACAAATTCAACATTAGCTCCACCTGTTATTATACCATTTGCAACTACAGGAGGAATCATAGTTGGTATGCTTATATTTTTAACCTGACTTCTTATAACTTCAAGCATTATAAGATTTGTTGCACTACTGGCACCGCAAGCATACTTTGCTCCTACGTACGAAGCAAACTTATTTTCAAATTCGTTTACTATCGGGTCATGCAAAATGTGCTTGAAGTCGCTGCTGCTTATCTTGTATGTTGGTAGATTAAAAAGGTGTATCATAACTATAGAAGTTCTTCCCTGACTTTTTTCAAGTGTTCCAAAGAAAAAATATAATCGCTCCTATTATAATGGGTGTTTGAGAAAACAATTATCATAGCGTCCTCCGTTTTATAGGTGATTTCGTCCCAGATTAATTCCGGTATATAGATTCCTTGATTAGGACCGGAAAGCAAGAAGGTTGCTTCATCAAATCCATCCTTACAAACTACACTAACGGATCCTCTTATACAAACTAGAAACTGTTGGGTTTTATAGTGAGCATGATGTCCTCTAGTTACGTCAATCTTATTATCGAAAATATAAAAAGATCTCTTTGCACTAAAAGGAATATCGGAGCCAAATTCTAATGGAACAAGACTTCCTCTTGGGTCCACTATTGTCCTTAAGTTGATAATGGAGATTTCGTCTAATGTAGGGATCTTACCAATCAAAATTCCCGCTTTTATATTCTTCTATTTCCCTTTGGAAAATATCCTTTAATTTTTCCAAATCCTTTTGGATCTCTATTGGATGCT
>JGI26084J50262_1002399_pt1 | contig 9803 bp, 8 predicted proteins | sample SaaInl6LU_22_DNA_FD_50262 | JGI IMG/M metagenome (IMG submission 50262) | reverse complement strand
ATACCGGATCTATGCCCTCAACCCACGTGAGGATGGCATCAAGGACTTCATTCATTAAGCGGGAAGTCTAGGGGGTGAAGGGTGAGATTCGCCGGGAAGTGGTGCGGGCTCAGGGCAGGGTTGGGGGCAGTGCGGCCTGGTGCCACAATGCCCGCCACCGTGCGGAACGCTCAGGGTCGGTGTTGAGGCCAGGGCCCTCGATAAAAGCGGTCGCGAGGCGGACCCCGTGAAGTGCGCTCACCACCCACACCTCGGCGTCCTGGAGCTCATCCACGCTGGTGAGTGTTTCGCCCACCTCCACCTCCTGAGTTCTTGCGATTTCCACGAGCACGGCCTCCGTGACGCTCGGCAGGCGTGGGAGTGTCGGGTCTATGACGCACACGCGGTCCGTGTGTGCCGGCCACACCATCACCGTGCTGTACGCGCCTTCAACAATGCGATCCTGTGCATCAACGATGATGGCTTCGGTGGCTCCCGAGGGCGCAACGGCTGTTCGCAGGGCTAAGAGTTCCTCCAGATCGGGCCCTTTGACCCGCGGGCGCGTTCTCGGGTCGTGAGGCGCTCGAGCGAGAACTGCGGTGGCTTGGGACTCGGGAGCCCGGCGATGGCGATAGCGCAGACGGTGACCTTCCGGGTGTGACACGACCTCGACCCGAGGAAACCAGCGACCCGCATCGGGAGTGCGTGCGTGAACCTCGTGCACAAAAGCTTTCAGGGTGTCACGGGGGATCTCCGTTTCGCCAAGGACGCTTCGAAAAAATCTCTCCACATGTTTTTCCCAGGACACCGTGAGTCCCTCGGTGACTAACCACGAGTCAGAAACCAGGGTGGGTAGCGGGTAGAGCTGCTGGGGCGGGAGCGGCGTCATGCCCGAAGCAGAGAACTCAAAAACCGCTTCGCTCATAAGCTAAGGCTATGACGACGGGGCTTCTTCGGCATCCTTTGCCCTTTCCGCTCAGGGTCGAGGACGCCTTTGGTGCACTGGATCAGGGGCAGGACCATGCCCTGTGGCTTGATGACCACGGGGAGCGCGGATCTGGTGTTTCCTATGTCGCGTTCCCGACGGCTCTTCCCCCCGAACAGTGGGCCGCCTCGACGGGGGGCTCTTTGCTGATGGGGCAACACAGGTCCCCCAGCCTGGGACTGGGGGCCGTGCCCCTCGGCGTTTTCTTTGTTCTGCCCTACGAAGCGGGTCACCACTTCGTGGGTATCGACAGCGCCTCAGATCTTCCGACACACGCGCTGTGGGTGGACCGTTTGGTGGCGATCGACCATCGCACCGGGGCCAGCGAGCTGTGGGCACTGGGTGATCAGTGGTCGGGAGAAACCGCACAGTGGCGTGAGTCAACCCACCAGCTGCTGGAGGGGGCAAGCGAGCCCCCCGCGCCGGTGACCGGTGACGCTGCGCAAGTAATCTGGCGGGATTCGGAAGATCGCTACCGAGACATGATCCGTGCTGCGCACACGGCCATCACCGAGGGCGAGGCCTATCAACTCTGCCTCACCACCGGCATCACCATTCCGGGCGGCTGCGACCCCGTGGGGCTTCATCGCATCCTGCGGCGGACAAACCCCACGCATCATCAGGCGCTGATTCGGCTAGGAGACATCACGCTGGTGTCAGCGTCCCCGGAGACGTTTCTCGAGATTTCGCCTTCGGGACGTGTGGTGACTAAGCCCATCAAGGGAACCCGTCCGCGCCACTCAAATCCCGATGCTGACCGACAGTTAGCGAAGGAGCTTCTCGAAAGCGACAAAGAGCGCGCAGAGAACTTGATGATTGTCGACTTGATGCGCAACGATCTCTCCAAAGTGTGTGAGGTGGGCTCGGTAGTGGTCCCAGCGCTCTGCGTGCTCGAGACCTATGCGACCGTGCACCAATTGGTGAGCACGATTGAAGGCCAGTTACGCACGGGAGTGGGCGTCTGGGAGGTACTGACCCACTGTTTCCCCGCGGGTTCCATGACAGGTGCTCCAAAAAAACGAGCAATGGAAGTCCTCAAAGCCGAAGAGTCAGGCCCTCGCGGCTACTATTCCGGGGTCTACGGGATTGAGCGGGTGGATGGCTCTGCCACGGTGGCGATGACTATTCGCACTGCTGTGGTCACCCCCGATTCCCTCAGCCTCGGGGTGGGGGGAGGAATTACGGCGCTCAGTGTTCCGGGCGAAGAGATCCGGGAGGTCGGGGTCAAAGCTCGCGCCTTCTTCGATGCACTAGGTGTTTCCTCGGGTGACTATTCTTGACAAGTGATGAATTCCCCCTCGAGCCCCGATTCTGACAGCGAGGGGACCTACAACTTCCGCGACCTCGAAGCAAAATGGTCGGCGTACTGGGAAGAGCACCAACCCTTCACGGTGGATGACTCGGATGATTCCCAGCCCCGCAAGTACATCTTGGACATGTTCCCGTACCCTTCGGGCGACCTGCACATGGGTCACGCGGAGGTCTACGCCCTAGGCGACATCGTTGCCCGCTACTGGCGGTTGCGGGGCTTTCAGGTGTTGCACCCGATTGGCTGGGACTCTTTCGGTTTACCGGCGGAAAATGCCGCCATTCAGCGCGGAGTGGACCCTCGGGAGTGGACCTACTCGAACATTGACCAGCAAAAAGCGTCCATGAAGCGCTACGCCGCGTCGTTTGACTGGAGCAGGGTGCTTCACACCTCGGACCCCGAGTATTACCGCTGGAACCAGTGGCTGTTCCTGACCCTGTACGAAAAGGGTCTCGCCTACCGCAAGGACTCCTGGGTCAACTGGGACCCGGTCGATCAGACGGTGCTCGCCAACGAGCAGGTGCTGCCGGATGGGACGTCCGATCGCAGTGGTGCGATGGTGGTCAAAAAGAAACTCACCCAGTGGTACTTCAAAATCACGGAGTACGCGGACCGCCTCTTAGATGACCTCAACCAGCTGGAGGGTCGCTGGCCCGCCAAGGTTCTCGCCATGCAGCGCAACTGGATTGGCCGCTCGTACGGTGCGGAAGTCGACTTTGTCATCGAGGGCCGGGACACGCCGGTCACCATTTTTACCACCCGGCCAGACACCCTTTTTGGCGCAACATTCATGGTGGTCGCTCCGGATTCGAATCTCGCGGCCGAGCTCGTGGAGGGAGCCAGCGACGGCGTCCGCGGGCCGCATTTGCCGATTACCTAGAAACAACCCAGCGGGCTACCGAGATTGATCGCCAAGACGCAGGTCGGGAGAAGACCGGGGTGTTCCTCGAGCGATACGGCATCAACCCTGTCAACGGTGAGCGTTTGCCGATTTGGGCCTCCGACTATGTGTTGGCGGATTACGGAACAGGCGCGATTATGGCGGTTCCAGCCCACGACCAGCGCGACCTGGATTTTGCGAAGAAGTTTGACCTTCCGGTGAGGGTCGTGGTGGATACAAACGCCCCCATCACCGGCGCCATTCCGGTGGTTACCGACGAAATGTTGGCCTCCGGAGATATCCCGGATGTGGATCCTGTGGCCAGCGGGGAAGCGCTTGCGGGTAACGGGCGAATGATTAACTCGGGCCCTCTCGATGGTCTGAGCAAGGAACACGCCATTGGTCGCATTGTGGAACTGCTTGAAGAAACCGGTGGCGGTCGCGCGGCCAAGACGTATCGCCTGCGCGACTGGCTGATTTCGCGTCAACGGTTCTGGGGAACACCGATTCCGATCCTGTATGACGCAGAGGGCAACGAGGTTCCGGTCGAGCTCGAAGACCTGCCCGTGGCTTTGCCGGACAGCGAGGGTCTGGACCTGAAACCTAAGGGGACATCGCCCTTGGGTGGCGCAACTGATTGGTCGACGGTCACCAAAGACGGGCAGACGCTCACTCGTGACCCCGACACGATGGACACCTTTGTCGATAGCTCCTGGTATTTTCTCCGATTCTTGAGCCCCCAAGACGACACACAAGCTTTTGACCCCGCCAAAGTCGAGCAGTGGGCTCCGGTCGACCAGTACGTCGGCGGTGTTGAGCACGCAATCTTGCACCTGCTTTACGCACGATTCATCACGAAGGTGCTCTTTGACTTGGGCCACATCTCTTTCACAGAGCCCTTCACGTCCCTGCTCAACCAGGGCATGGTCATCCTTGATGGCGCCAAGATGAGCAAGTCCAAAGGGAACGTCGTGTATTTCAGCGAAGAGCTGGATTCCTATGGTGTGGATGCCGTTCGCCTCACCATGGCTTTCGCCGGGCCGCCGGAGGATGACATTGACTGGGCCGATGTTTCACCCGTGGGATCTCAAAAGTTNTTGGCGAGAGCCTGGCGCCTCTCCGGCGATGTCACCTCCGCCTCGGAAGTGAATTTTGGCAATGGTGACGCGGATTTACGTCGTCACACGCACCGGTTCCTTGCCGATGTGCCGGGACTTATTGAAAGCTTCAAATTCAATGTGGTGGTTGCTCGAACTATGGAGATGGTCAATCACACTCGAAAAACCGTCGACCAGGGCCCTGGCGGCGCTGATCCTGCTGTTCGTGAAGCCACAGAAGCGATTGCTCTTGCCTTGTCCCTGTTTGCCCCGCATACAGCTGAGGACATGTGGGAGAGGCTGGGGCACGAGCCCAGCGTGGCGCTGTCGCGTTGGCCCAGCGCTGATCACACCCTGCTGGTGGAGGAATCCGTGACAGCCATTGTCCAGGTGGATGGCAAGTTGCGCGACCGTCTCGAAGTTTCTCCTTCGATCGACCCCGATGAGCTGGAGGCGCTGGCGAAAGGAGCCCCCGGTGTGAAGAGATCTCTCGAAGGGAAAACAATCGTGAAGGTTATTGTGCGAGCCCCGAAAGTGGTCTCAATCCAAACATCGAGCTAACCGTCCACATCGCGTCCACACGGCCCTGTTTAGTGGATCCCGGTCCACCGTCGACGTGAGATCGGAGTGCCTTTTAGAGTCCGCGAATGACGCTGACTCGAACGCTCTGGGACATTCTTGATTCCCGGGAGGAGACTCCCTCCCTCGTTGATACGCAGGACCCGGACGTGGAGGGGGCCTATTTTGGGGCGGAGCGGTCAAGGTTTCGTTGGAAAATTGGCATTACGGCGGGGATTGCCCTGGCCGGAGCGGTGGCCATTGTTGTTGTGGGCGCCTTCTTTTTCCGGACCGCGAGCCCAGCTCTCGAACCGATCGAGGCCGCCGGCCTGTCCGAACCGGGGGTAGCAGAGCCGACAGCTGTTGAACCGGCAGAGCTCGTGGTGCACGTTGTTGGCGCCGTGGTTCGGCCAGGAGTGGTGCGGCTTCCCGAGTTTTCTCGGGTTGAGGATGCACTCGCGCAGGCGGGTGGACCGACGGCGGAAGCACAGCTGAGCGGGGTGAATCTTGCCCGTGAAATCTTCGACGGGGAGCAAATTGTGGTTCCGGTGTGGGGTGAGGAGGTTTCCGCGACGAGCGGTTCGGGGTCGGGGCTTGTCAGCCTTTCGCGCGCAGACCAAGCCGCCTTGGAGACTTTGCCCCGTGTGGGTCCGGCGACCGCCCAGCGCATTATCGCTTGGCGGGAGTCCAATGGCCCCTTCCGGAGCGTGGAAGACCTCCTGGCTGTGTCAGGAATAGGCCCCGCCACGCTGGAGGGGCTTGCTGACCTCGTTGTCCCGTGAGGGCACCGGTCGCCACCGTGAGGCGAGATGTTCGACTCCTGTTGCCCGCACTGTGGGGATGGTTNGTGTGTGCACTGGGAATTTGGTGGAGACCCGCGGTGGTGTGGCTGGCGCTCATTACGGTGTGTTCGGTCGGGCTGGCGTGGTGGGGGTGGAAAAGCAGACGAGAAATCGCTGGGATGGCTGCTCTGACGGGAATGATCACCTCGGTGATGCTGGGAGCAATATCGCTGGGGGAAATCACTCGGGAGCAACCGCTCGTGGTCCAGGCTGCCGGCTCCCAGGTCGTGGCCGACATTCGCTTGGAACAGGGCTTTTCTGTCGGTATGCGCTCCGTCGACGTCCGGATCCTCCGAATTAATGATCAAGCACTGACCGGTGGCGGCGTGGCTGCGCGGCTACTGGGCTACCCGTTTGATCGTCGGGTGGCTTTCGGTGGCGAGGCGCGCGTTGAGGCTTTCTTGCAACAGGCGGGACCCACCGACAACGCTGGGTGGGTGCTGATGGCTCGGAGCACCGCCACGACGGTCCGGCAACCCGGTGCGTTTCTCTCCGCTATCGATGGCATGAGGCAGGGACTGGTGTCCCTGTCACGTGAAGAGCCGGGGGATGGTGGTCGACTATTGCCCGGTCTGGCAATCGGCGACACATCCGCTGTTGACCAGGGCCTCCTAGAGGCAATGCGCGTGACATCGCTGAGCCACCTTGTGGCCGTGTCGGGCTCCAACTGCGCCATTGTTGTGGCCATCGTTGTTGCGCTGGTGGCGCTATTCGGTGGTGGCGTCTGGGCGCGGTTGATTGCTGGAGTGTTGGCCCTCGTCGGCTTTGTGATCCTGGTGACCCCCGAGCCGAGCATTATTCGGGCATCAATCATGGCCGCCATAGTTTTGGCTTTCATCGCTTCTGCTCGACCCGTCAGGGGAATACCGGTTCTCGGTGTAACCGTGTTGATTTTGCTGGCCATCAACCCCTGGATGGCTCTAGATTTCGCATTTGCTCTTTCCGTCATGGCAACCGGTGGAATCCTGCTGTTTTCTGTCCCACTCGCAACAAAGTTTGGGCGGTTTCTGCCGGCACCACTGGCGCTGATTCTTGCCCTGCCGGTGGCCGCGCAGATAGCGTGCCAGCCCATTTTGATTCTGCTCAATCCGGTCATCCCGGTTCTTGCCGTACCGGCCAATGCTCTCGCCGCACCGGCTGCACCGCTCGCCACCATTGTCGGCATGGTCGCCTGCGTGTTTGCCGGGGTCCTTCCCGCCCTCTCGGCAAGTTTGGTAAGCCTTGCGTGGTGGCCCTCTGCTTACGTAGCGGCTATTGGCCGGGCCCTGTCTGCAGCCCCGTTTGCGACGCTTCCGTGGCCGGCCGGGTGGTGGGGAGTGCTCTCGAGCGCTTCGCTCGGTTACCTCGCCCTCGGCTGGTTTTTGCTCAAGCGCGGCAAGCACCGGAAGATTCGTCGCGTGATGGCCGTGGCGTGGAGCGCGGTGGCTCTCGCCGTGATGATGGGATTTCTTGCCCCGCGCGCACTAGTGAAAGCTAGTGTTCCCAGCGATTGGACTATCGCCCAGTGCGATGTTGGGCAGGGGGATGCTCTGCTGCTGCGCTCGAGTGGCCGCGTGGCGCTCATCGATATGGGAGAGGACCCGAGGCTGCTGACCGAATGCTTGGACTTACTGGGGATTCAACAGATTGATTTGGCCATAATCAGTCATTTCGACAGAGACCACGTGGGGGGATGGCCGGCGATCGCCGGCAAGGCGATCACGGTCTGGCGGGGGCCTGCCCTCGTGGAGGAGGACCGCGACATTTCTCGGGCGCTGCAGCTATCTGGTGCGACGGTCATCGAGGTGTCTGCCGGGGATTCCGCGGTCCTTGGCTCGCACGCGGTGGAAGTGTTGTGGCCGGGAGGGTCCGCGCTCTCAGAACCCGGTAACGATTCCAGTGTCGTGGTGGCGGTCCGACCCCTCGGGGATTGTGGTCGTTGCCTGTCGGGGTTGTTCCTGGGGGATGTCGGCGAGATTCCCCAAAGAATTTTGGTAGGGCGGGAGAACCTTCCCAGCGTCGACGTGGTGAAGGTCAGCCACCACGGCTCGGCTGACCAGTTCTCGGGACTCTACGCACACATCAACGCGCGGGTAGCGCTGATGGGAGTGGGGGCGGATAACACCTATGGTCATCCGACCGAGGTGGCATTGGATATCTTGAATGCTCAGGGCTCTACTCCTTTGCGCTCGGACGAGCGCGGCACACTGACGCTGGGCCGCAATACCGAGGGGGACATCGTGTTCTGGGCAGAGCGGGAAGCTGGCCCCGGGTAGTGTGGGCGCAGAGGGAGGCTTGGCCATGGCGGGAAGCGCAGCAACACTCGTTCCCTGGCATGGCATTCGTGAATCGCCGGTGGTTTTGGTCAGTGGATCAGAATCCTTCCTGGCCGATCGCGCCATCCGCATACTCTCCGATCGTTTGAAGTCAGCACACGACGCTGTCGAGGTCTCGGATGTTGATGCCGCCGACTACGCCGGCGGGGAACTCTTCCAGTTGGCGAGTCCCAGCCTGTTTGGCGAGCCACGCTTTGTGCGGGTAAGCCAGGTCGAAAAGTGCACGGATGCATTTTTGGAGGACGCTCTTGCCTACCTGGCCAGCCCAGAACCTGACGTGGTGGTCGTCTTGCGCCACGGCGGTGGAAATCGTGGAAAAAAGTTGCTGGACGCGCTCAAAAAGAGTGGCGGCACGGTGTTGCTGGTCGAGTGCAAGGAGATCAAAAAAGACGCGGAACGCATGGGCTTCATCTCCGCCGAGTTTCAACGAATGGGCGCCTCGATTGCACCGGCTGCTCAGCGTGCACTGGCCGATGCTTTCAGTTCCGACCTCGCGGAACTCGCGGCTGCCTGCCAGCAACTGATTTCCGATGCGGAAGGTGCGCCGGTTACGGAGGACACGGTGGAGCGCTATTACGGTTCACGCGTCGAGGCGACGTCTTTCCAAGTGGCCGATTCGGCCATCTCCGGGAATTTCACTCAGGCGGCCGTGACCCTTCGGCACGCCCTCGATGCTGGCGCCGAGCCGATCTTGATCGTGGCAGCGTTTGCGATGAAACTGCGCGCGATGGCAAATGTGGGAGGAACTCGAGGAAGCAATGAGGCCCTCGCCAGTGAGTTGGGGATGGCTCCCTGGCAGGTGAGGGTCGCCCGAGGGAACCTCCAAGGCTGGGATGAGGCAGGCCTGGGCGCAGCCATCTTGGAGGTGGCATCAACCGATGCGGCGCTGAAGGGACATGGACTCAACCCGCACTATTCGCTGGAGCGCCTCGTCCGGATTGTCTCTCACCGGGGAAAAAAGCTGGTTTAGGGCGTCTTCGCCGTGACATGCGGAAAATTGCCGTCACCGTAGGTCGAATGAACTTCCGCGATAACCACGTGATATCCCCCGTACCATCGGGCATATTTTTCTTTCGCCTCGCGATGTTGCGGAAACGCGGCAAACGTTCTCACCGCCTCCATCGTCTCGAAGAAATACACCCCGTTGACCTGTGACGAATCAGAGTTGAACCACGTGTCAGACCCGAGGAATCCCTCTAGGCTGCGCGCGTAGTCAGCAATGGCATCATCAAGCCTCTGGAATTCGTCATCGTGGCGAATCCGGGTGAACATGAACGAACACTGGAACATGGCCTTATCCTTCCACCGATGCCTCGTGACTCACAAAAAAACGGCGGGCAACCCCGAAGAGTTGCCCGCCGCCATGAAACCTTCTAGAGAGCTGCTGCCTGCTTCGCGATAGCCGACTTTCGGTTGGCTGCCTGGTTCTTGTGAACCACGCCTTTGCTCACTGCCTTGTCGAGCTTGCGACTCGCTGCGGTGACAGCGGCGGTTGCCTTGTCTTTGTCTCCGGCCTTGATGGCTTCACGAGTTGCGGTCGGTTGCTTTTTGGTTGGTCTTGTTGCGCTTGATTTGCGACTTGATGTTTGCCACTCGGTGTCCTTTTTTGCTGTGGTGCCTGGGGAACATTCGTGTGGGATTCCCAAAGAGGGAGAATGTGTTCTTAGCGGCGGGAGAGAGGGCCCATCGCTAAGCAGGCCAGTGGGCAACGATACCAGGTGGATGCGCAGGCTGCCACCGTTTGTCGTGGGACAATCAACACACATGACTTCTCACTCCGCTAGCGATATTCAGCCGGCGTCCACCGATACGTGGCGTCTGCGCAATTTCTGCATCAT
>JGI26084J50262_1002390_pt1 | contig 9812 bp, 7 predicted proteins | sample SaaInl6LU_22_DNA_FD_50262 | JGI IMG/M metagenome (IMG submission 50262) | reverse complement strand
AGCGAGAGCGTTGTATTCTTATTGGTATTGTCAACCGTGATCAAGACGAAGAGAAGTCCCGAGAGTACCTCGAGGAGCTGCGCTTTTTGGCGGATACCGCTGGTGCAGATACCATACATATGTTCACTCAAAAGCTGACACAAGCGAACTCTAGAACGTTTCTGGGTTCAGGGAAAATGGAAGATATCAAAGGGTTTGTTCAGGCAGAGAACATTGATATGATTGTCTTTGATGATGAACTCACTCCATCCCAGCTGAAGAACATAGAAGCATTAATGGAGGTGAAGGTCATGGACCGGACAAATTTGATCCTCGATATTTTTGCCGCACGAGCGCAGACCTCTTATGCGAGAACGCAAGTAGAATTGGCCCAGTACCAATACCTACTTCCACGTTTGACACGCATGTGGACCCACCTCGAACGTCAAAAAGGGGGTATTGGGATGCGTGGTCCGGGGGAAACGCAGATTGAAACGGACCGTCGTATTATCCAGGAAAAAATTTCTTTACTCAAGAAGAAATTGGCGAAGATTGATGTTCAAATGAGCACTCAACGCGGGAACCGCGGAAAAGTGGTACGTGTTGCATTAGTCGGCTATACCAACGTAGGAAAAAGTACGCTGCTCAACTTACTTTGTAAGACGGATGTATTGGCAGAGAATAAACTATTTGCTACGCTTGACACGACGGTGCGTAAGATCAACATCGATAACTTACCCTTGTTGCTTACGGATACGGTGGGTTTCATCCGAAAACTTCCTACCCAATTGGTGGAGAGCTTTAAATCGACCCTCGATGAGGTTCGAGAGGCCGACGTTTTACTTCATGTAGTAGATATCAGCCATCCTAGTTTTATGGACCACATCGAAAGTGTGAATATCATTCTACAGGAAATTGAAAGTATGGATAAGCCTTGCATCATGGTCTTCAATAAGATTGATGCATTTACCTACAACGAGCCGGATGAATTTGACTTAGAGCTTACCGAAGAGAACTACGATTTAGCACAATGGAAGCGTACTTGGATGAATAAAGTAGGCGAACGAGCCGTCTTTATTAGTGCGCAAGACAAAAATAATATTGATGAACTCAGACAAACCCTGTATCGCGTGGCCGCCGAAATCCACGCTACAAGGTTTCCGTTCAACACCTTTTTATACTAATTTTCACTCATTATGAGTCAAAGACCTATTAAAAAGAAGGATAGCCTTCACTACCATCAAATGCCTAAACCGGGTAAAATCGAGGTAGTACCCACAAAGCCTTCTAATTCGCAACGCGACCTGAGTATAGCGTATTCACCTGGCGTAGCCGACCCGTGTTTGGAAATTGCGGCAAATCCTGAAGACGTCTATAAGTATACTGCGAAGGGGAATTTAGTAGCAGTAATTACGAACGGAACGGCCGTATTAGGTTTGGGTGATATAGGTCCAGAAGCCTCAAAGCCGGTAATGGAAGGTAAGGGCGTGCTTTTCAAGATTTTCGCGGATATCGATGTGTTTGATCTTGAATTGGATGCAAATGATCCGGATAAATTTATAGAAACGGTTAAGGCGGTTGCTCCAACCTTTGGAGGCATCAACCTCGAGGATATTAAAGCACCGGATTGTTTCTACATTGAGCAACGCCTCAAGGAAGAATTGGACATTCCTATCATGCACGACGATCAGCACGGTACGGCTATTATTACCGCTGCGGCGTTGCTGAATGCCTTAGAGATATCCGAGAAAAGTATTGAAAAAGTTAAGGTCGTTTTCAACGGCGCCGGTGCTTCAGCCATTTCTTGTGCGAAGTTGTATTTGGCCCTAGGTGTGAAGCCAGAGAACTTATTCATGTGTGATTCCAAAGGACTCATCATTACCTCTCGTGGTGAACTGACTCCGGAAAAGGAAATCTTTGCGAAGGATCATAAGGAAGCAAAGCTGGCAGATCTGATGAAAGGTGCGGATGTATTCGTCGGCCTTTCAAAAGGTGGTATAGTATCGAAAGCTATGGTGAAAAGCATGGCCCCGAACCCTATTGTTTTTGCTTTGGCAAATCCCGATCCTGAGATTACCTATGAAGATGCTCTGGACGCTCGTGAGGATATCATTATGGCCACTGGACGTAGCGATAACCCGAACCAGGTGAATAATGTACTGGGCTTTCCATTCATTTTCCGTGGCGCTTTAGATGTTCGTGCAACGAAGATCAATGAGGAAATGAAATTGGCCGCCGTTCGTGCCATTGCAGAACTAGCGAAAGAGCCCGTACCGGAGATAGTGAACCTCGCTTACGCGGAAAGTAATTTAACTTTTGGTCACACGTATATTATTCCGAAGCCTTTTGATCCACGTTTGATCACGACCGTTGCCCCTGCCGTTGCTCGCGCAGCTATGGAAAGTGGTGTAGCGAAGGCGCCCATTACGAATTGGAAAGCATACAGTCGTGAACTGAGCGACCGATTGGGTCGCGATGATAAATTCATCCGTCTGTTGAATGAAAATGCACGCAGACATCCACAACGTATTGTCTTCACCGAAGGTGATAATTACCGCATCTTGAAGGCAGCGGAAATCTTGATAAGCAACGGGGTTGCAAAACCTATTCTATTGGGGTCAAAAGATAAAATGGAGGCCATTATTGAAGAATACCAGTTGGAACTTCAAGAGGCGGAATTTATTGATGTAACAGCGGATAGTGCGGGTCGCGAGGCGTACGCTGCTCAGATGTATGAATTTAGAAAACGCAGAGGCTGGACCATGGGCGAATGCCGCTCTAAAGTTAAATCGCGCGAGTACTATGGAAACATGATGCTCCGTGATGGCGGTGCAGATGCATTAATCAGCGGTTTGACCGTGAAGTACCCAACAGCCTTACGTCCTATTCTTCGTCTTATCGGTATGGAAGAAGGGATGCGCAAAGCGGCCGGGATGTATATTCTTTTGAGTAAGCGTGGTCCTATGTTCTTCGCTGATACCACCATTAATTTAGATCCTACCGTTGAAGATTTGGTTCAGATGGTGTTGAATGTTGCAGATACCGTAAAGCGTACGAACATCGTCCCGAAAGTGGCACTGTTAAGCTATTCTAATTTCGGGTCTTCAAACGGACCGGATGCGCGCAAAATGGCCCAGGCCAGTGCGATTCTTCGCAAAGAGCATCCCGATTTGATTGTCGATGGTGAAATGCAGGCGAATTTCGCTTTGGAGCCGGAATTATTGAAAGAAAGTTTCCCGTTCTCAGATCTGGTAGGGCACCAAGCGAATGTCTTTATTTTCCCGAACCTTGCAGCAGGAAACATTACCTATAAAATGCTTCAGAGCTTTGGTGCGGCTGAGGCCATAGGTCCGATGTTGATTGGTACAAAGCGCAGTGCGCATGTATTGCAATTAGGCGCATCTGTTCGCGAGATTGTGAACATGGCGACATTAGCGGCTGTGGATGCACGCAATAGAAAAGTGAAAAAAGGCTAGCCTAAACTGTAGAGTAGCGGGCGTGAAGGTGCGGCGTCGTTTTCAAGCGGTGCTACCTGAAGCAATAAGGCATAGGGACCATCGGCTACGGCCGGTGGTACATGAACAAGCTCCGTAATGGTGCGGTGCAGGGACTCCTCAGGTTGTGGTCCCCAAAAGGCATGATGACAAGCAAGTGCTCCNCCATCCTCTTCCTGGTCTACACTGGGTTGATCAATGATTAAATGATCCACCCCTTGNTCACGGAGAAAACTACCGATGGCTGCTTCGAGATACGGCCAGTCGGTTCCACTATATGTTTTTACGCGAGGATCATCTCCTTCATTGGTTCTGAATACCACAGATCTTGCAGCGAAGGTCCAGCCCTTTGCTTCGGCTTGAGCCCAAATCGCGCGAAAGTCTTCAAAACGAACACGGCCTTCTTGAGGCCTAAGTGTGAGCACGAGCGATTTCGTCATGAAATCGCGAAAATGCGCGTTGATGCTATGNCGTTTTTCGGTGATATGCCCGGCAGTTTCGGTATGTGTGCCGTGGGCGTGCGGGTTGAACTGAACATTGAAAAAATTGACACTACCACCTTGCGCAACACTTCCGGTCCATTCCCCCAATACCACGGGTGAAAAGTGCGGTGCGTCGATATACCATGCTCGCGCAACATCACTTACAGCTAAGCTTAAATCTGCGATGGGTTTGGAAAAATCAATAGTTAATTTCATACTGCACGGTAGGGCCAAACGCTGGTCGTCCTGAGGATTTAGTTTTATTTTCAAGATACGCTCTTTTCAGAGAATAGGGATTTTAGTCCGCATCAGGACTTATAAATAGTTCGGCAATGATGGCGTCGCTTTGCATCCAATGCTCAGGGGGTATGGTGAAACCTTTTTCTGAACACTTCAGCAGGCCTTTCGCTTCGGATTTTTTAACGCTTTGCTGTACAGGTTCTAGCAGTGTAGGGTCCATACCGAAGGGTACATCACTTTCCCAAAGAAAACCCTTGGCGGTTCTTAGTCGAACCATGAGCCGCTCATTGAGCAGATCTATTAAAGTAAGCTCTTCGTTAGGCACTTCGGCCCCTTGAGCGTATAAGGTGTTGTTTGCAACGTTCCACCAGCGCTTCTTACCGTTGAAAGAGTGTGCACCGGGACCGATACCTAGATACGGTTGACCACTCCAATAATGGCTGTTGTGTCGGCTGTATTTATCGGGTTGAGCGAAATTTGAGAGTTCATAATGCGTGTANCCTTGTTCCGAAGCCCATGNGCGCAAGGCCTCAAATTGGGCAATAATAACCTCGTCTGAAGGCAGGGTGGTTTTTCCGGAGCGCACATTGTGGTAGAGTACAGTTTTCTCTTCAACAGTGAGCGCATAGCAGCTGAGGTGCGGTGGAAGGTAGGTGGCCAATTGGTCCAATTGACGCGTCCAACTTTCCACAGTGCTCCCCGGCATCCCGTACATAAAGTCTACGCTGTAATTCTGAATAGGACCATCAGCGATCCATTCCAAACATTGGACGGAATGGGATGCATCGTGTGCTCTGTTCATGGATTGCAGTTCAAGNTTATCAAAACTCTGTAGACCTATGCTTAATCGGGTTATTCCTATGCTGTGCCAAGCTTCTAATTTTTCGGGTGTAATGTCGTCCGGATTGGCTTCCAGAGTGATTTCTGCCGCCGTATTAAAAGAAAATAGTGCCTGTGCCTTTGCAATAAGTTGGGCAAGATCCGCCACTGCTAAATAGCTGGGGGTTCCGCCGCCAAAGTAAAGACTATTGATCCGACTGCCTTTCCAGGGTGCTTGCTGCGCACGTGTTGCCAGTTCCGCATGCATTGCCTTCACCACTGCAGCTTCCGTCGAACGTTGTGTTGAAAAATGAAAGTCACAATAGTGACAGGCTTGCTTGCAATAGGGGATGTGTAAATAAAGTGTGGTCGTATTCATCAAGCCAGCGGAAGCAGAATTTTAAAGGTGGTTCCTTCACCGGGAATACTTTGTTCTAGGGTCAATTTTCCGCCGTGGTATTCCTCAATAATNCGTTTGGCTAGACTAAGTCCTAATCCCCATCCGCGACTTTTGCTCGTGAAACCGGGTTCGAAAATTTTTCGTTGGTCNGCAGGAGCAATGCCTCGACCGGTATCCCTGATCCATACGATAGCGCTCCCAGATTGTATTTTCTTTTCGACCGCAATCACACCCGAACCGTCCATTGCGTCGGCAGAATTTTTAATCATATTTTCCAATACCCAACTGATCAATTGTTGGTTATGATTCGATGCTTTCGCGCCTTCCATTTCAAGGGTAAGCGTAATTTTTTTACCCAATCGACTTCGCAAGTACTCTACCGTACGCGCCACGGTGTCGTCCAAATCTTTATCTGTCCGCTCGGGTTGGGATCCTATTTTGCTGAAGCGGTCCGTAATGTCCGTTAATCGGTCAATATCTTTTTCCATTTCGCCGAAGGCAATTTCCTGAGGATACTGCTCTTTGAGGTAGGCCAGCCAGCCCATCAATGCGCTCAATGGGGTGCCGATCTGGTGCGCAGTTTCTTTCGCCATTCCGGTCCAAACTTTATTTTGTTCGGAGCGTCGGGCATTTGAAAAGGCCATGTAGCTAATGAGCATGTATACTCCAATCACGCCCAATAGGATCAGTGGGTAAAGGCGCAATTTTGTGAGTAGGTTGGATCCCTTATAGTAGAGGAAATTGATTTGGCCGTCCGCATAGGAATTCTCCAAAACGCTTCCGCTCGATTTGAATTCTTCTAATTTTCGGGCAAGGTATTTTTCAGGATTGCTTTCTGGTGTTTTTAGGTTTCGGTGGGCAATGATAGTGCCCTCACTATCCGTTAGAATGACTGGAATGGTCGTGTTATCTTGTATGATTTGGGTATAGAAACTTAGGTTTACATCATCCTCGGCAAAGAAAACCGCCTCTACGGCCTCAGCCCAACGTTTGATTTTAAGTTCCTCTTCTGCACGCAGTTCCTTCAAGAAGGATTCAGTGTAAAACAAAGAAGCGAGGCCAATGACGGTCCCGAATGCGATGAGCGCAATCTTCCAGTGAATTTTTCGTGTATACACATCCCAGTTCATACCACTAAACTAGCGCTTTCTTTCCTACATTTGCTGCATGTCACGCGCATTAGTCATTATACCTACATACAACGAGATTGAAAACATCGAAAAGATGCTGAATACCGTAATGGCTTTGCCAGGCGGTTACGAAGTATTGATTGTTGATGACGGATCTCCTGATGGAACGGCAGACGTTGTACGCAAATTAATGGATGTACATGGCGGACGTATTCACCTTGAGGAACGTACGGGCAAACTGGGTTTAGGAACGGCGTATATCCATGGTTTTAAATGGGCTTTGGCACGTGAATATGCTCATGTTTTTGAGATGGATTGTGATTTTTCTCATAACCCAGAGGATTTACCGAGGTTGTTGGAGGCGTGCGAGAATGGCGCTGATGTGAGCATAGGTTCGCGTTACGTGCAAGGCGTAAATGTGGTGAATTGGCCCATGAGTAGAGTATTATTGAGCTACTTCGCNTCCGTTTATGTTCGTTTCATCACTGGGATGCCGATCCAAGACGCNACGGCTGGTTTTAAATGCTATACGCGTGAAACGTTAGCGGCCATTGATTTTTCAAAAATCCATTTTGTCGGTTACGCTTTCCAGATTGAAATGAAATTTACAGCGTGGCGCAAAGGACTCGTTGTTAAAGAAGTCCCAGTCATTTTTACGGACCGTACAGAAGGCACAAGTAAAATGTCCAGTGGCATCATCAAAGAGGCCATCTTTGGTGTTATGAAATTGAAAATTTGGAGTTGGTTCACCAAACCCTAAATAACCCCTACCTAATAAATGTTGAAATCGTATCTCATTAAAAATGCCCGCATGGTCAATGAGGGTGAAGTCTTTGAAGGTGATTTACTCGTTGAAAACGGNAGAATTGCAAAAATTGACGATTCTATCGGCCCGAAAAATGGAAACGTAACCATAATCGATGCGAATGGTAAATTCCTTTTGCCAGGAATTATTGATGACCAGGTGCATTTTAGAGAGCCTGGACTTACCCATAAAGGTGATATTCATTCAGAATCGCGTGCTGCGGTGGCTGGGGGAATAACCTCCTACATGGAGCAACCCAATACTAAGCCGGCTGCCCTCACTATTGAAGAGCTGGAGAAGAAGTACGCGCGTGCCGCTCAGGTTTCGTTGGCCAACTATAGTTTTAATATGGGCGCTTCAAACGACAACTTAGAAGAGTTGAAGAAGGTGAGTAAGCGCGACGTGGCCGGCATAAAAATCTTCATGGGTTCTTCTACGGGCAACATGTTGGTTGACGAGCAGAAAACCTTAGAGGGCATCTTCCAATTGGACCATCAACTCATTACGCATTGCGAGGACGAAGCCACCATAAAAGCAAACTTAGAGCGCGCAAAAGCCGAGTTTGGAGAGCATATTCCCATGGCACAGCACCCTGCGATTCGTAGCGAAGAGGCGTGTTATTTGAGTTCCTCTACGGCGGTAGATTTGGCGAAGAAATATAACAGCCGCCTGCACGTTTTTCACATCAGCACCGGAAAAGAAACAAAGTTGTTTTCGAACCGAAAGCCGTTAGCTGAGAAGCGAATCACTGCTGAAGTTTGTGTGCATCATTTGTGGTTTGACGATAGTCAATACGCAAAAAAAGGCAGCCACATCAAATGGAATCCAGCAGTCAANACGGCGGCGGATAGAGATGCGCTTTGGAAAGCACTGCTGGACGATCGCTTAGATGTGATTGCTACAGATCATGCGCCACATACCCTTGAAGAGAAGGCAAANACCTATTTAAACGCACCTTCTGGCGGTCCTTTAGTTCAGCATGCACTGCCGGCAATGATGGAGCGCGTNCACGATGGAACGTTTACCATCGAAAAAATGGTAGAAAAGATGTGTCACAACCCTGCGATTTTGTTCCGAATGGAGGAGCGGGGCTTTTTGCGCGAAGGATACTATGCAGATTTAGTTCTGGTTGAACCCAACCAACCCTGGAACGTGAACAAGCAAAACATATTGTACAAATGCGGTTGGTCCCCGTTTGAAGGGACCCTGTTTAAATCCAAAGTGACGCACACTTTTGTAGGCGGTCACCTTGCCTTCAAAGAAGGTAAAATAGACGATAGTGTTTTGGGCACACGTTTAGTATTTGATAGAGACTAGAAGATGATGCGACTCGGGAACTATNCAGTAAGCGTACTATTCATCCTTTTCATAGGATGCGCTTCTCCCGAGGTGAAGATTCCTCAAAACGTGTTGACACCTGAGCANATGATGCCGATCATGGTAGACATTCATGTTATAGAAGGTGCGCGCAACGGTGCGATCATGCTTGGCGATACGAACGGTATTGAAGATTACTATGCGAAGGTCTACGAAAAGCATGGAATCACTGAAGACCAATTCAAATCCAGCTTTGCCTTTTACAGCGACAACCCAACGGTCTTCATACCTATTTATGAAGAAGTCTTGGATTCGCTAAAAGCAAACGGTGCGCTATTGTCTAAAAAAGGGGTAGAGATCGACTATGAAGATTAAAATACTCCTTCTGTTTTGGGCCTGCGCCGCGAGCACATTGGTTGCGCAAGAACAAGCGGGTTTATACTTCACCTGTGCGTCCGCTGCGCAGTACCCGACCCGTATTGCATATGAAGTATTAGATCCCGATGAAGAACGACTGGCGGTGGGCTTTGAAGATATTAAGTCTTCCAGAGATACCGTGTATGTTGCGCTACAACTGCCCGAACGTTTCATGGTACAGGTGTATGAAGATGCCAATCGCAATGATAAATTGGACCGTGGACTATTTACGCAACCGCTCGAGCGCTACGACTTCAGTAATAAAGCTTGGGTGTTCTTAGGCAAGCCCGATGCAGCCGATGCGCTCGTAAAACGTCAGGGACCGGTACATTACATGCATTTTGAACTTAAAGACGTTCTAGACTAGATCTTTNAGGAAGTCCACTACCAATTCTGAAAACGGTTCTCGTGCTTCTGCATGTACCCAGTGCCCTGCATGAGCAATGGTCTCGATATGCGCTGCAGGGAAATGGTCTAAAATAGCATCTTCGTCTTCCGCGGTAATGTAGCCGCTTGCGCCGCCTGCGATGAATAAAGTGGGACGATCAAAGTAGCCAAATTCCAAAGGTGTGCCTACTTCTTGTAGCTGATCTTCGAGGGCATCGAGATTGAAGCGGAATGCCAATTTCTCTTTGGTCTGCCAATGTAAACTCTTCATAAAGAATTGGCGAATGCCCGCATTATCAACACTTTCCGAAAGAATCTTCTCTACTGCACCGCGTGAGCGAA
>JGI26084J50262_1002371_pt1 | contig 9856 bp, 10 predicted proteins | sample SaaInl6LU_22_DNA_FD_50262 | JGI IMG/M metagenome (IMG submission 50262) | reverse complement strand
GGCTGAAATGAAGATTCCCATTTGGCATTCCAATTTTCTAGAGGAACCTCTTTCAACTCGTATGAAACCGAAAACATTGAAGGCATCGACTTTATCGCTTCGTCAATATCGATCTGTCTCCAAACGATAGACTTTGCGTAGGCATTAAGTCCATCATTGGTTTCTAAAAAACTTTCAAAATCATAATCGGACAATATCGCTAAAAGGATATCTCTACCCTGTTCAATAGGGCTGACTTGAAAACGTACTTCGTAATAAGATTTAGGAAGCAAACCCATTGACTATAGCTGCAAAATCAGTTGCGTTAAGCGACGCACCTCCGATCAATCCTCCATCGACATCTGGTTGGGCAAAAATCTCCGCGGCATTGGCCGGCTTTACACTTCCTCCATAAAGGATTGACACATCGTCAGCGCATTTGACTCCATAATGATACTCTATAAGTGACCGTATGTAAGCGTGCATTTCTTGTGCTTGTTCAGGTGATGCAGTTTCACCAGTTCCAATTGCCCAAACAGGTTCGTAAGCCAGTACAATATTTCTCCATGCCGACACATCTAATGCAAACAACGCTGTCGTCAATTGCTTTTTGACCACGTCAAAATGCGTTCCTTCTTTTCGTTCGTTTAGCTCCTCGCCAAAACAAAAGATTACTTCCATGTCAACATCTAAAGCAACTTGCACTTTTTCACGAAGCAATTCATCTGTTTCTCCGAAATAAGCACGACGCTCTGAATGACCTAAAATGACATGATTTACGCCGATATCTTGTAGCATATTCACAGCAATCTCACCTGTAAAAGCACCATTAGGAGATTGGTGCATATTCTGTGCTGCAACTTGAATGTTACCATCTGCAGTTAAAGCAACCGCTTTTGATAAATTGACAAAAGCTGGCGAAATATAAACACCTACATTGGCATCTAAGTCCTGCTGTTTTAATTCATTGATTAGCTCAACGGTTTCCGTTTGAGTTTTATTCATTTTCCAGTTACCTGCAACGATATGTTTTCTCATTTTTAAATTTTAATTTGATTGAACTTTAGGATCCAAATAGATATATATTTGATCTACAACTTGGTTAATAACTATAAACAGAAATGAAACAGTCAGTACTGATCCCATAAGCACTGGCACATCAAGAACGTTTAATGCATTCACAATTTCTTTTCCAATTCCGTTCCAACCGAAAATATATTCTACAAAAACAGCACCCGCAAGCATACTTGCAAACCAACCAGATAATGCCGTCACCACTGGATTAAGTGCATTTTTTAGCATATGTTTCCATAAGATTTTTGATGCCGACATGCCTTTAGCTCGCGCTGTTTTCACATAGCCACGATTCCATTCGTCCAACAAAGCANTACGCATGAGCTGAGTAACAACTGCTAGTGGACGAATTCCCAAAACAAAGGCGGGAAGAATGATGTTTTTCCATACAACTTGATAGGACTCTCCCATGTCATCTAGAGCATATAAACTTCCTGTCATCTCCAATGAAGTGTATTCATGAAGAAGAAAACCAAAAATCCATGCTGCAAGGATAGAACTAAAAAAAGAAGGCAAACTCATACCAAGTGTACTCAGTAGTTGAAGAAATCGATCGATTGGGCTATGCGCATAAACAGCTGACAACATACCCATGAGCACTCCGAGCAATAAAGCAAGAAGCAAAGCAGCAACAGCAAGCATTGCCGTGTTTGGAAGAGTATCACGAATAATATCACTAACCTCCACCCCACTCTTATGGTAAGATTCTCGAAGGTAAGGCCATTTAAGAACCAACGCTTTGTTGTTCAAAGTTAGAAGATGTAAGTAATTATAATTATTGGAAGACAAACCAGTAAATTCATCATTTAATGAATGAATAGAAACTGGACTTAAGTCATTTATATAATGTGCGTATTGAAAAAAAACGGGTTGGTCAAATCCGAATTTTTTACGGATGATGGAAAGCTCCTCACTGCTTTCATTTTGACCCAACATCATTTGAGCAGGGTCACCAGGCAAGACATTAAATAANAAGAAAACAACCGTAGCCACACCAAAAAGTGTAAATATTACAGAAGCTATCCTTTGGAGGAAATTCATGAGTTTTCTAAATGAATTAGCGCAAAAACAGCATAATTAATGATGTCTTGGTAGTTTGCATCAAGTCCTTCACTCACAATTGTTTGCCCATCGTTGTCTTCAATTTGCTTAACACGTAGTAATTTCTGAAGAACCAAATCTGTTAATGAACTTACACGCATATCTCGCCACGCTTCTCCGTAGTCATGATTCTTGTTTTGCATTAATAATTTGGTGTTATCTAGTTGAGCATTGTACAATTTTAAAACAGTTTGATCATCCATGTCAGGTTGATCAGCAATTCCTTTATCGATTTGAATAAGTGCCATTACACAGTAATTTACAATCCCTATAAATTCTGAGAATTGACCTTCATCTACTCGTTGGGTCTTATTTTTTTGCAGAGTACGAATACGTTGGGCTTTGATGAAAATTTGATCGGTAAGCGAAGAAACACGAAGGATACGCCATGCACATCCATAATCNCGCATTTTTTTTTCGAATAAATCCCTGCAAAGCGCTATTGCAGAGTCGTACTGTTGATTTGTATTAGACAAGGTGTAAACTTTTGCGTAAATTTCGCTCAAATTTTTTAAAAAATCGATTCTTTCTCAACTCATTTTTGCAATGGTTATTAACTGTAAAACCCGAAAGGTTGATCTATCACAAGGTCATGTCATGGGAATTTTGAACGTCACCCCAGATTCGTTTTTTGATGGTGGGCGTTACACCGATTTACAAGCCATTGCCACACGAGCAGGACAAATGCTCGATCAAGGGGCTACCTTTATTGATATAGGAGGTGCTAGTTCCAAACCAGGATCAAACCCCATTTCAACCCAAGAAGAAATTGATCGTGTACAACCTGCCATAGAGACAATCCTAAAAACATTTCCGCAATCTCTTATCTCAGTTGACACGACAAACAGTAAAGTAGCTCTCGAAGCAGTTGGAGCTGGCGCCGTTATTGTCAATGATATTTCTGCTGGGAAAATGGATCATCTAATGATGAAAATCGTTGCTGATCTCGCTGTGCCCTATATCGCAATGCACATGCAAGGAACCCCTAAAACAATGCAAAAAAATCCGCAATATCGAGATGTCGTAAAAGATGTGATGGCTGCGTTCATTGATATTCAAAAAAGAGCGAAGGCTGCGGGTATTAAGGAAGTCATCATTGATCCTGGTTTTGGGTTTGGCAAAACGCTGGCACACAATTATCAATTGCTTTATCAGCTGGAGAAGTTTAAAGAGCTCGGATGCCCAATTCTTATCGGGGTATCCCGTAAGTCTATGATTCAGAAAGTGATTGACGTTGATTCTACTGATGCTTTACATGGATCTTCTGTGGTTCACACCATTGCTGCGCTAAAAGGAGCTTCTGTTTTACGAACCCATGACGTGAAAGAAGCANTNGAAGTTATTCGTTTAGTAAACTTCATGAATCAACAGCAAAAGAAATAGAAATTNACTGTATTTTAATTTTACTTAATTTTATAAAAAATTTCATTTGAACCCTCTTGAATTTTTAGAAGTCCGAATCATAGATGTCCTTGACATTGTTCTCGTTGCTATTTTACTTTATTACATTTACAAACTTGTCAAGGGCACAGCAGCAATCAACATCTTTACAGGAATTGTTATTGTGTACCTTATTTGGAAATTGACCGACATCTTACAAATGAAAGTGCTAAGCAATATTTTAGGTGGATTTATCAGCGTAGGAGTGTTCGCCTTAATTGTGGTCTTTCAACAAGAAATCAGAAAACTTTTACTTACCGTAGGGTCAACAAATTTGGCCAACAGAAAGAATTTTCGACGCTACTGGAACATACTGACAAACAATGAACTCTCCAAACGATCAGAAGCAGAAGTAGTAGTACAATCATGTACAGAATTAAGCGCACAGAAAATTGGTGCACTTATTGTTTTTGAAAGGAACACAAGTTTGGATTTTATAAAAGATTCTGGAGATCAAGTCAATATGGATATTTCTAGCCCTGTCATTGAAAGTNTCTTCTTTAAAGGAGGACCGCTTCACGATGGTGCAGTNGTTATTGACGGAAATCGAATAGTAGCCACGCGAGTCGCACTTCCAATTAGTGATCAACCGGATGTACCAGTTCGATATGGATTAAGGCATCGCGCTGGGTTAGGGATCTCTGAAAAAACAGACGCCACTGTACTCGTTGTTTCTGAAGAAACTGGAAAAATATCATACATGCGAAATGGAGAATTTGTTTCGTTTTCTAGCAATGACAACCTCATTGAAATCATTCAAGAAGATCTAAATTAAAACGATTCTTGTTTTTGGCTTAGCTGAACATTGTGAAGGTTTTGATAATAACCTCCTTCAGTCTCTAAAAGTTCTTTATGAGTGCCCATTTCTACAATTTTCCCTTTGTCTAACACAATAATTCGATCGGCTTTTTGAACTGTAACAAGTCGATGGGCGATAATAATAGCAGTTTTGTTTTTTGTGACCCTGTCAGTAGCGACTTGAATCAACTCCTCTGTTTCGCTATCAACCGATGAGGTGGCCTCATCCAAAACTAGGATAGCAGGATTGGTAACATAAGCTCTTAAAAAGGCAATCAATTGACGCTGACCGCCTGAAAGCATAGCGCCACGCTCTTTTACATTGTATTGAAATTGACCAGGAAGTTTTGAAATAAAACTGTCAATTCCAATGTGTTTCGCTGCCTCAACAATCTGCTCATCCTTTATGTCTGGATCCCATAGTGTAATGTTGTTTTTAATTGTATCAGCAAATAAAAACACATCCTGTAAGACAACTGCAATTTCATTTCGCAAAGAGGGAAGGCTGTACTTTTTGATATCATTACCATCCACCTTGATACTTCCGTCAGAAATGTCGTAAAAACGACTAAGCAAGTTTATAATGGTTGATTTCCCAGCTCCTGTTGCACCAACAATTGCAATTGTTTCTCCAGCCGAAACCGTAAACGAAATGTCATTGATCACGGGCTCTCCATCTTTATATGAAAAAATGACATTCTCGAAAGAAAGATCACCGTCTAAATTTTTTGCTTCTAAGGTTCCATGATTTGGAATATGACTATCTGTATCCATCACAACAAACACACGCTGCACAGCGACCATTCCCATCTGAAGCGTGTTGAATTTATCTGCAATTTGGCGAAGCGGACGAAACAACATTTGAGTCAATTGAATGAATAGAAAAATTGATCCCAAAGTGATGTTGCTGTTTTGAGCAATTACATTGAGCCCTCCATACCAAACCAGTAAACCAATCGTTATGGAAGTAGAAAGTTCCGCAATGGGAAAGAAAATAGAATTATACCAAACGGTTTTTAGCCAACCTTTTTTATGTTTTTCATTAATTTCTTGAAATGCATCATACTCTTGTTTTTCACGAACAAACAACTGAACAATATGCATTCCCGAAATACGCTCTTGCACAAAGGTGTTTAGATTGGCCACTTGTGTTCGCACATCGTCAAAAGCAAACTTCATTGCTTTTTGAAACTTGCGAGTAGCAACCAGAATGATTGGTAGAATTGCAAACACAATAAGAGTAAGCTTCCAACTTACACTGAGCATCACTCCTATCACAATAAACATTTTTAGCAGATCTGCTATGATCATAAACAGCCCTTGACTAAAAATACTGGCAATGGTTTCAATGTCATTTACAGCTCTCGTGACCAGACGACCAACTGCAGATTGATCAAAAAAGGTCATTCGAAAACTCACCATTCTTTTAAAAAGATCTTTTCTCAAATCAAAAACCACTCGTTGTCCAAGCCAGTTTGCATAATAGATAAAGGAAAACTGAAATAAAACCTCCATGAATAACACGATGGCCATGATAACAATAAAAAAAAGCATCCCATCATAATCTTTAAGAGTGATGTAATCATCAACAGTGATTTTGAGTAGATAGGGATTGAGAGTAGAGAATACAGACAACAAAATAGCGGCAAGGAGGACAAACACAAACGTGTAGGTATATGGGCGAACATAACGCATCAACCGTTTAAATAGAGAAATGTCCAGTATCGAACCGCTTACTTTTAAACTCATACAGCAAAGATATGTTTTGGATAGCTTACGTTAATTAAATAGAGTCCATGAGCAGGGACAGAATATCCCGCTTGACTTCGATCACGGCTTGCTAAAATGTTTTTAAAATCATCAATACTCACCTTTTCCAAGCCAACCTCAATGAGTGTGCCTACAACAGCACGCACCATATTTCGCAAGAATCGATTGGCTTGAATCGAAAAAATGAGATTATGTTCTTTCCGTTCCCAGTTCGCTTTGAGAACATCACAAATGTATGTTTTCACATCCGTTTTAGATTTTGAAAAGCACTTAAAGTCTTTGTGGGTCAATAATATGGCTGCTGCTTCGTTCATCAAATCAATATTTAGATTTTTGGTGAACTGGTAAGCTCGCTTTTCTAGAAAAGGGTTTTTTTTCGTCGTAATGATGTATGTGTAACTTCTGCTAATAGCATCAAAACGAGCATGTGATTCTTGAAGAACAGGAAAAANTGCTAGGACTGCAATACTTTTTGGAAGTAATTTATTTAATCTAAAAATGAGGTCTTCAGGTAGTTTTACAGGTAAATCTACATGAGCAAAAAGCTGTCGAGCATGAACGCCTGCATCAGTTCTTCCAGCCCCTACAACAGCAATCGACTCACGAAATAAAATACATAACGCATCTTCGAGACAAGCCTGTACACTCTCCCCTTTTGGTTGACGTTGCCAACCCACAAACGAGGTGCCTTCATAAGATAACTCCATAAAATACCGCAAGTAGCATTACTTTTGTAGAACAAAGATATCGTTTAAACAACTCCATTCAAGTAAAAGTCAATGAAAAAGATTTTGTTGCTTTCTGATACACACAACTACATGGATAACCACATCCTAAAGTATGTTCGTGAATCTGACGAAGTCTGGCACGCTGGGGATATTGGGACATCAGAAGTGACGGATCAAATTTTAGCAATAAAACCTCTGCGAGCTGTATACGGCAATATCGACGGTTNAGAATTACGANTAAGTTTTCCCGAAGATTTGTCTTTTAGTTGTGAAGGAGTCAAAGTNTTTATGACACATATTGGTGGAAGACCCGGGCGTTATGCGAGAAACGTTTCCGCCAAACTCAAAACAATAAAGCCTAAGTTGTTTATATGTGGCCACTCACATATTTTAAAGATCCATTTTGATAAAACACATAGTGTNCTATTCATCAACCCTGGAGCAATGGGTAAACACGGATTTCACAAAGTGCGCACGATGGTACGTTTTGAGTTGGAAGCAGGCGAGATCAAAAATATGGAAGTAATAGAAGTAAAACGATAACTGCTATCGCAAACGGTCAGCAGCACGTACCAAATCCTCATCCTTTTTAATGGCTCTATTTGATAGAGCGAGAAGAATGACAGTCAATAAATATGAAATCGTAACCCAAATCTGATCTTGTGAGTACGCTTCAATATTCATGTAGCCTAAAAGTTGGTTCCCCATTAAAAGCAAAGAAAGAAGGAGCAGGAGTCGATTCACAACAAATTGACCTTTGCGATTTTTAAACTGAAAAATATTCCAAAACGGAATAACAACCAAAAGTATCGTAGGAATCAACAAAATATAATGACTTAATAAATCAACATTTTTTCCAGAAAAAAGTAATCGATCCCTTATCCATAAAACACTCGTCAACTGAAGAATTGTTACAATAAAAAGGTATAATGTTTGAATACGTTGTATCATTTACAAAATTTTAATAAAAGTAAAAATAAGTTGTATATTTGTAAAACAATTGGGAAACTTCTACCCGATTATTTTTTCCAGATTATTTATCTTCAAATACACTAATGTTAGAAATCGCTGAATTAAAATCAAAAAAACTTCCTGAATTACAAGAAATTGCAAAAGGTTTAGGAATTAAAGGGATTACTGGTCTCAAAAAAATGGACTTAGCATATAATATCATTGATCATATAGCAAGTCAACCAGAGCCTAAAAAAGAAAAAGAATCAACTCCTAGTGAGAAGGATAAGCCTTCCAAGGAAACTTCGAAAAAGCCGCGAAACGAAAAGCCCAAATCCGAAGAAAAACTCCTAAATATAAAAGGCAAAGACAACACCCCGAGGAACAACAACAACAACAATAACAACAACAATAACAACAACAACAATAACAACAACAACAATAACAACAATAACAACAACAATAATAATAACGGCAACAACGCAAAAAGAAAAGTTGTAAAAAATCCAAAAGAAAACAACCACAACAAAGACACACGCAATAAGTATCGGCAACCCGATTACGAGTTTGAAGGAATTATTGAAAGTGAAGGTGTGTTAGAAATGATGTCCGAAGGTTATGGGTTTTTACGCTCATCAGACTACAATTATCTTTCTTCTCCTGATGACATTTACGTTTCTCAGTCCCAAGTGCGTCTATTTGGGCTCAAAACAGGCGATACTGTGTTAGGTCATGTTCGCCCACCAAAAGAAGGCGAAAAGTACTTCCCACTTATTAAAGTGAGTACAATCAATGGCTTAAGTCCCAATGTTGTACGTGATCGAGTTGCGTTTGAGCACTTAACTCCACTTTTCCCAAATGAAAAGTTTAATATTGCTGATAAGCAAAGTACAATTTCAACTAGAATAATGGATCTGTTCTCTCCTATTGGTAAGGGGCAACGTGGAATGATTGTGTCGCAGCCAAAAACAGGAAAAACCATGCTGTTGAAAGATGTAGCTAATGCAATCGCTGCAAATCATCCAGAGGTTTATCAAATTATCTTACTTATTGACGAACGTCCTGAAGAGGTGACGGATATGCAGCGTAATGTAAAGGGAGAAGTTGTTGCTTCTACTTTTGACGAGCCAGCAGACCGACACGTTAAAGTAGCCAATATTGTTCTTGATAAAGCAAAAAGACTTGTTGAGTGCGGTCATGATGTCGTAATCCTATTGGATTCAATCACTCGCTTGGCCCGTGCCTACAATACCGTTCAGCCTGCGTCTGGCAAAATACTTAGTGGTGGTGTTGATGCAAATGCACTACACAAACCTAAGCGTTTCTTTGGTGCAGCACGTAACATTGAAAATGGCGGGTCACTGTCTATCATAGCCACCGCCTTAACAGAAACAGGTTCGAAAATGGATGAAGTCATTTTTGAAGAGTTTAAAGGAACTGGTAACATGGAACTACAACTTGATCGACGAATTTCAAACAGAAGAATATTCCCTGCGATTGACCTCGTTTCTTCTAGCACACGTCGTGACGACATGCTCCTCGATGAAAACACTGTTCAACGTATGTGGGTCATGCGAAAGTATCTCGCAGACATGAACCCTGTTGAAGCAATGGAATTTATCGAAAATCGTATTAAGCGATCACTCAACAATGAAGAGTTCTTGATTTCGATGAATCAATAAATAAAAAAGTATAGATCAAAAAAAAGGCTTCCAAATTGGAAGCCTTTTTTTTTGTGTGTTAATAAAATTTAAAGAGAAGCTATATGCTTTGTAACCTGGGACTTTAAATTAGAAGCCTTGTTGGCGTGTATAATGTTGCGTTTAGCAAGTTTATCTATCATTGAGATTAAAGCCGGCAGCTCTTTGGAAGCTGCTTTTTTTGTTGTCAAATCCTGAAACTTTCGTAACGCATTACGCATGGTTTTGTGCTGTAGACGGTTACGTGTGCGTTTAGCCTCGTCTGAACGAATATTCTTTAATGCAGATTTATGGTTAGCCATAATTTTAATTTTT
>JGI26084J50262_1002368_pt1 | contig 9865 bp, 12 predicted proteins | sample SaaInl6LU_22_DNA_FD_50262 | JGI IMG/M metagenome (IMG submission 50262) | reverse complement strand
CCGCGCAGGCAACGGCGGCGGGCCTGTCCATCGCGATTGGCGGGGCGCTGCGTGATGGCGTCAATACAGCCGCGATGTCGGGTGCGCTTGGCCCTGCATTGGAAAGCCCCGCGACGGGCTATTCCGTCGTCTACCACATCGAAATTCTGTTGCTCTTTGCAACGCTCGTTGCTCTTGGCCCGCTGGTGCGGACCTTGCGTGAATCCAGACCTGGGGAGGCCGGCAAGATCGGGCTCGCCGACCTACCCACTTAGTAAACGCCGCATTCGGAGGACATTCTCATGGAAGCTACTTTCTTCGGTAATTTTGATCTCGCCAGCCTGTCTATCTGGCTGTTTTGGGAAAACCTTCAAGCTTATGCATGGTCGCGGTGAAGTGACCCTGCCTGGCGAGGATTTCCAGAGCCGTGGTGACGTTGCCTTGCGTCAAAGCAGCCAGACCAACGGGTTCCCCTTCGATCCAACTGGTGACCCGATGATTGATGGTGTCGGGCCAGCTTCATGGGCCAAGCGCCGTGACCTGCCCGAGCTTGATGGCCATGGCCATACCAAGATCGTGCCAATGAGCCATACCGAGGACTTCCAGATCAGCGCAGGCTACGACCCACGTGATTTGCCAGTGGTCGCGGGTGACGGCGAGATTGTCGGCAAAATCTGCGATATGTGGATCGACGCGCCCGAGCAATTGATCCGCTATCTCGAGGTTGAGCTTGATGCCGCAAATGGCGGTGGCAAGCGCTTGATCCCGATGCAGATGGCCTTGGTCCGCTCGAACCGTGTGAAGGTGAACTCGATCTTCGGGAAGCATTTCAAAAATGTGCCCACGATCAAATCACCCAACCAAGTCACCTTGCTCGAAGAGGATAAGATCTCCGGCTATTATGCTGGCGGCATTCTCTACGCATCTCAGGAGCGGACAGACCCGCTTCTCTAATACTGTTGTTAAGAAGGAGAATGACCAATGTCCCACGACGACTTTCAGACCGAGCCTGTCCGTGGATTACCCGAGAACCTCCCTTCGGGTGAGGAGATCCTTTGGCAGGGGCAACCGGAATGGTTTGCTCTTGCCAAGGATGCTCTGAACTTCTGGTGGGTTGCAGGGTATTTCGGGTTTCTCTTTGCGTGGCGAACCATTGCTGGTGCGGCCACAACAAGCTGGACCGAAAGCGCAACGGCAGCCTCCTTCTTTCTTGTTCTTGGTGCGCTTGTTTGCCTCCTGCTTTTGGTGGTGGCCATCGTGCAAGCCAAGGCAACAGTCTACACAATCACCAACCGCCGCGTTGCCATGCGCATCGGGGCGGCTTTGACCATGACCTTGAACCTGCCCTTCAGGCAGATTTCCAACGCGACACTTGCCCTGCGCAAAGACGGCACAGGGACGATCGCGATGGAGCTTGCTCAAGACAATGTGCGCCTGTCCTACATCTATACATGGCCGCATATCCGCCCTTGGCGGATGAAACAGCCCGAGCCTGCTCTGCGTTGCATTCGTGATGCGAAGAAAATTGCAGGGATTCTTGCCCAAGCAGCAGAAACCGAAGTGAACACGCCTCGTGTGGAACGTGTGACCTCGGGTGATGCTGTGGCAGCGGAATAGGGGGGTCTCATCATGGCAAATGTTGAGGAACAAAAGCTCGTCACACGCGACAAGGAGATGATTCCAACTCTGCTCGTGCGGGCGATGTTCGTATTATGTGTCTGTGTAATGATCATTGTGGCTTATGCGCGGCTGACAGACCGGCCGCTCGAAGCCATGCCACCAAGTGTGGCAGAGGTTCCTATCGCGCAAGAACGTCTGATCCGCATCTTCGGATCAATGGACGGCTCGGCCCGTGTGCTGGATCTCGACGGCAATGTGATCGCTACACTTGATGAAGCCGAAGGTGGGTTCATCGCGGGTGTTTATCGGGTTCTGGAACGCAATCGTGCCCCATTGGGCATGAATGGGTCCGATCCGATCCGCCTCGTGCGTTTTAGCGATGGGCGTCTTGGCCTTCGCGATGACTTCACTGATTTCCGAGCCGAGCTCATGGGCTTTGGCGCGGATAACGAGCGGGCCTTTGCCCGCCTGCTGGAGGAATGACCAATGGGATTGTTTACAAGAGAGATCGAGACGGCTCCCTGCCAAGTGGAAGTGAGCCATAAATTCGAAAGCCTATACGCGCATGTGAAGTTTCTGAACGGCGCAACCATCAACCCGGGCGATGAAGTGCAAGTGCATGGCGCGCCCGTGATGGCGCCTTATGGCGAGGTCGTGACCGAGGATCGCATGGCGACGATCAAGCGCGCCTCGAAGCTGGAACAGCTCTGGACCCGCGCCACAGGCGATTTCGAGTTCATGGAGCTTTGTGAGTTCAGTTTCTCCGAGGAGGTTTCGGTATGAATGTTCAAGTCAACCACTCCGCAGATGCAACCACCGTCGAAGAAGCGCTGGCCGCCAAGAATTACGACCAGCCCATCACNGATAGCGAAAGCGCAACAGCACTTGCCTTGCAGAACACCNTNCTGACGCCACGCTTTTACACCACCAATTTCGATGAATTGGATGCGGTTGATGTCAGCCCTGTTCGCGAGGAATGGGACGCGCTGATCGCCCAGATGAAAGCAGACCCGAATAAGGGCCATTTCAAGAAAACCGAAGATTGGGACAAGGTTGATTGGGACGGAATGGAACCCAAGCTCAAGGCCGAATTCATTGATTTTCTGGTCTCCTCCTGCACGGCGGAATTCTCNGGCTGTGTGCTTTATAAGGAAATGAAGCGCCGCGGGTCCAATGAGGATATCACCACCTTGTTCCAGCTTATGGCCCGAGATGAAGCGCGCCATGCGGGCTTCATCAATGANGCCCTGCGCGAGGCGGGGATTGCGGTTAATCTTGGCTTTCTGACTCAGGCCAAGAAATACACCTATTTCCAGCCNAAATTCATCTATTACGCGACCTATCTGTCGGAAAAGATCGGCTATGCGCGCTATATCACGATCTTCCGCCACCTTGAGCAGAACCCTGAATTGCGCTTCCATCCGATTTTCAAATGGTTCCGTGAATGGTGCAATGACGAGTTCAGCCATGGCGAGGCCTTCGCCCTGCTGATGAAGACCGACCCCAAACTGACCAGCGGCAGGAATGTCCTTTGGATCAAGTTCTTCCTGACGGCGGTCTATGCAACGATGTATGTGCGTGACCACCAGCGCCCTGCTTTCCATGAAGCGCTTGGCGTTGATCCTGATTGGTATGGCCAAGAGGTTTTCCGCAAAACCAGCGCGATCTCTACGCAAGTGTTCCCGATCACACTTGATATCGATCATCCGCGTTGGATGAAGGGNCTCAAGGCGCTGCAAAAGGCGAATGTTGATCTGGCCGAAGCCAAGAAGAACGGCAATTTCCTGAAACGTGGTGTCGCTAGCCTTCGCGCGGGGATGGCGTTTGTGTCGCTTTATTTGATCCCCGTCAAAAAGCATGAGCTTCCCGAAAGCGTCCGCATGGAGCCCGCTTACTGATGATGCATTCGCCCTGGATCGCGGCCCTTGTGGCCCTGTTTCTCTGGTGGTTCTCCACCGGAGCGATCCTTGTGGCGGTGCGCCGTGCCGACAAAGAAGGCCCGCATGCGCGGGTTTGGTCTGTGCTGATGAACACGCCTTTCCTGATCATCGGCGCGATTGGCATTATCGAGACTCTGGATGATGGCTCAGTCACGGGTGCCTATATCGGCTTTCTCTCGGCCCTTGCCCTTTGGGGCTGGGTCGAGCTGGCCTTTCTGGCGGGTGTGATTACGGGGCCGAACCGCAATATCCTGCGCGACGGTGTCCCCGAATGGGAACGTTTCATTCGCGCTTGGGGCACCATTGCTTACCATGAATTGCTGCTGGTCTTTATGGTGGTGGCGCTTGTCCTGATGTCCTTCGGGGCTGAAAATCAGGTCGGTGTTTTGACCTTCACGCTGCTATTTGTGGCGCGCATCAGCGCCAAGCTGAATCTTTATCTGGGTGTGCGCAAAATCAATCTGGAGTTTATCCCAGATCATCTCCATCACCTGCCATCGCATTTCCGTATCGCGCGGATGAATTGGCTTTTCCCGATCTCCATAACTGGCCTCAGCCTTGCACTTGGCTTGGCGCTGGCAAGCTGCCTTTCGGCGCAAGGCCAAGGTGAGATCGTCGGGTACGCCCTGATTGCCGCGCTAACTGCGCTGGCCTTGTTGGAGCACTGGTTCATGGTGCTCCCCCTTCCTGATGAACGTCTGTGGCGCTGGATGCTGCCGCAGCGAGAGACAGGGGCGATAAGCCCCCCAAACCTAGCACGACTACACAGCGAGGATGCCCGATGAAATTTGACACACTGTTCCAGACGCAATTGGACAAACTGAAAGAAGAGGGCAACTACCGCGTGTTTGCTGAACTTCAACGCAAATGCGGGGCGTTTCCACGGGTTCAAAACCATGGTGACGGCCAAGATGATGTGACGGTTTGGTGCTCGAATGATTACCTCGGCATGGGTCAACACCCTGATGTCGTGCAGGCCATGGTTGATACCGTCAAGGAATGTGGCACAGGTGCGGGTGGCACGCGAAATATCTCGGGCAATGCACATCACCACAAAATTCTGGAGCGTGAACTCGCCGATCTGCATGGCAAGGAAGAGGCGCTGCTGTTCACCTCGGGCTATGTGTCGAACTGGGCGGCTTTGTCGACGCTTGGCAGCCGTTTGCCCAATGCGGTGATCCTGTCGGATGCGTTGAACCATGCCTCGATGATCGAAGGCATCCGCCATGCGCGCTGTGATAAGAAAATCTGGAAACATAATGATGTCGAGGATCTTGACCGCCAGCTAGCGGCCCTGCCCGCCAATGCCACCAAGATCGTCGCCTTCGAGAGCGTCTATTCCATGGATGGCGATGTTGCCCCGATCAAGGAGATCGTGGAGGTCGCCGAAAAGCATGGCGCGATGACCTATATTGACGAGGTTCATGCGGTTGGCATGTATGGCCCACGCGGCGGCGGTGTGGCCGAGCGTGAAGGCTTGATGGACCGTATCACCTTGATTGAGGGCACCCTTGGCAAGGCTTACGGCGTAGTCGGCGGCTATATCACGGGCTCTCATGCCTTGGTTGACTTCATCCGCAGCTTTTCAAGCGGTTTTATCTTCACCACTGCCCTGCCGCCTGCGGTTGCGGCGGCCGCCACGGCCTCGATCCGTCATCTCAAGACCTCGAGCTTTGAGCGCGATATGCAAAAGCGGCAGGTGGAACGCCTGCGCGCACGTCTGGATGCCGAAGGCATTCCGCATGTTCATAACCCCAGCCATATTATTCCGGTGATGGTGAAAGACCCTGTGAAATGCAAAATGCTGTCAGATATCCTGATGGAGCAATTCGGCATCTATGTGCAGCCGATCAATTACCCTACCGTTCCAAAAGGCACCGAGCGTTTGCGCTTTACACCAGGCCCGTTGCACACAGATGAGGATATTGAATATCTTGTGATGGCGCTCAAAACCCTTTGGAAACAGTGTGCAATCGCACATGCTGTTGCATGATTACAAAAAACCTCTGGACCTTCTTTAAAACGGGTTACCTATAGTGACCGTGAGCTAGATGAATTGGGAGATTTCTAAAATGACGAGCAAATTGATGATCGCGACCGCAGCTATGCTGCTAAGCGCACCGATGGCGATGGCCGATGGCCACGCCGCAACTGGCGATGCCGAAGCGGGCGAGGCTGCGTTCCGTCAATGCATCGCATGCCATGTCGTTGTGAATGATGCAGGCGACACATTGGCTGGCCGCAATGCGCGCACTGGCCCGAACCTCTATGGTGTTGCAGGACGTGGATGGGCCAGCATCGAGGATTTCCGCTGGTCCCCTGGCCTGACAGCTCTGGGTGAAACCGGCGAGACAATCACCGAAGAGTCCTTCGTGGCCTATGTGCAGGACCCGACTGGCTATATTCGGGAAGCAACGGGCGATAGCTCGGCGCGTGGTGCGATGGCCTTCCGTGTTCGCTCGGAAGAAGATGCTGTGAACCTCTACGCCTATCTGGTCAGCCTCTCGGCTGAGTAAATATCGCTTAAATTTACCTCAACGGGCGGTCCTTTGGGCCGCCTGTTCTGTTTCGGCCATCTGGTCGGTAAAGGCCAAGATCGCCTCAATCACCTGATCGGGTGCCTCTTCCTGAGCCAGATGACCAACCCTTTCGAGGATCTGGAGCGTCGCATTCGGCATTGCCTGAGCTGCACGGCGGGCAACATCGGGCGCAACGGCAAGGTCTTTCGCGCCATGCAAAAACAAGGTCTGGGTCGGGATATCTGGTAAATTGCGGGTCAATTCCTCCAGCGACCATTGCGCCATCATGGCCAAAGTTGCCTCAATATGGCTGCGTTGCGACATCAGCCGTTGATACAGCATGATCCCGTCTTCATCGATCTTGGCCCCTGTCGAGGATAGCAATTGGCGGATCTTGGCATCACTTGCCCCGCGCGACAGCAAAAGCCCTGTCAGCGGATTAAACACCAAAAGCTTGGCCAAGAAGGGAAACAACCAGCCTGTTGCACCCTTGAAATTCTCCAAAGCGCCATTGATCGCGATGATCTGGCGGGGTGGGGTTGGCAGAATACGCGACAGGCTCAAGGCCAAAGCCGCCCCTGCCGAATGGCCAATGATCACCTTGGGCTCAAGCCCCAAGGCCAGCACAAGCGCTGCGATATCCTCGGACATCAAAGGCAGGGAGCATCGGCTGCGCGTTCCCGCGCGGGTATAGCCTTGGCCTGGAAGATCAAAGGCCGTGACCCGAAACTGCTTTGAGAGGGGACCGATTACATGCCGCCACGAATGGGTCGAAGCACCCGCCCCATGGATGAGCAAAAGATCAGGCCCCTCGCCCATGATCTGCACATGCCAGCGATGTGGCATCACCTGCAAAATCTGGCTCATCTCAGCATGGGGCCAATCTGGTGGAGGCTTCGTCATTGGATCGAAAGCGCTGTTTCCACGGCCGCAGAGAGTGACCGCGCATCAGCGCGGGGCAGCGGCAGATAGGGCGCGCCCATTTCACTGGCCAATTCACCCAAGCCTTTGGTCGGGCGAAGCCCTGTATCAATCACCAGCCCCGAGAAGGCCTTGACCCGAATGGCCCGCGCCATGGCCGCTGCATCCTCGGCCGCTGTGACACGGTTGGCCTCACCCATGAGAGAGACATTCGCGCGCCCATCCGTCAGAACTGCAACAGATGGTGTCATGCCTTTGCTGCGGGCCAGCTCGCCCAGTTCCAGCGCCAGTTTCAGGCCAGCAGCCAGCGGTGTGCCGCCCCCGCCCGCAAGGGCCGAAAGGCGCTTTTTGGTCTGCACAAGCGAGCGTGTCGGTGGCAGCAACACCTCCGCTCCTGTTCCGCGAAAGGCAACCAGCGCCACATGATCGCGGCGGGAATAGGCCTCGGCCAGCAGGATTTCGATGGCCCCCTTGGCCTCGGACATGCGCGCCATGGCCGAGGAACCCGAGGCATCCACCACAAAGATAATCGCGCGCTCGGAGGTTTCTTCATAATGGCGAATGCGGATATCCGAGGCGCGGATATGCAAGCGCTCAAACTGGCCCGAAGCTGCCCGCCGCATCTTTTGCCACGGGGCGGCGGCGCGCAGGGTTGCTACAAGATCAACCCGCGCGCCATTCCCGATGGAACCCGCGCGCGATGGCAGCGGGCGGCCCCGATTATTCCCCTTTTTCTTCGCGCCAGACCCTGAGGAGGATTTCGCAGAGCGCGCGGCCCGCGCAGCACCCAGACGCGCCAGAAGATCTGGTGGCAACATCGCTTTGGCGGCCTCCAGCAGCATCTCTGTCGGGGGCAGGGCGGGCTGGTCCTGCTCGGAGGTTTCCTCTTGATCCTCTCGCTCAGGTGGATCGGGAGGGGTATCCGGCGGGCTGTCTTGCATGTCCGCTTCGTCAGGGGCGGGAAATTGCGTGGCGCGCGGTGCAAGGACCAGTTCAACCGCTGTCTGAAGATCGGCTGGCCCAACCTCGACATCCCCTGACAGCGCTGCAGATGCGCGGGCAACGGCCAATGCCAGAAGCGGGGCCCGAAGGGATGTGACGCCAAGCCGTGCCGCGACTTGCGTCAATTCCGAGATCGCTTCATCAGGCAAAGTGACCTGAGGAAGAAGCGCGCGGGCGTCCTCTAAGGCGGGCAGATCAAGCTCCAGCTCAGGTGCGTCGCCAATGGCCAAGCCGTCCAGATCAAGATGGATCGCCAAACGCTCGGTCAGACCATGCCCAAGGCGTTCTTCCTCGCCTGCACCTTCATCCAAGGCCACCAGAACCAGATTGGCATCCGCATCCAATGCACCCGCAAGCCGTGCAACCAAACCCGCTTGGGCGCGTTCCGCCATTGGCAGGATCACCACGCCAGATTGCCCAAGCAGCCCTTGCGTTCTAACAACCGCGCCTTGTGCCAGCGTTGCCGTCAGATCAACTCCCCCAAACAGGGCATCATCGCCCATAGCGGGATGCAAGCGCCGCGGTTTGGTGCCGTTCAACCCTTTGGTCAGCCCCTCAAGAAACCGATCCCGAACAGGGCCAACGCGCGCCCTGAGCCAGATGCCGCCAAGCGCGCTCGGGTCCACAAGGAAACAGGCCAAGGCAAGATTGGCCCTGATCCACCGTTCCTCGCTCTGCTCGCTCATGCAAGCACCTCCTCCACCGTGCGGGTCACACGTGTGTTCGAGCCCGCCTCATCCAGAGGATCACGGCGCAGACGATGGCTAAGCGCCAAAGGCGCGATGGAGCGCAGATGGGTGCGGGTGATGGCTTTGGCCCCTTCAAATGCGGCCAAGGCCCGCGCTGTGCGCAAAAGCGTCAACTCCCCGCGCAACCCGTCCGAGCCAAGCGCGATACAGAGCGTTGCACAATCGCGCAGNACATCATCACTGGCCTCAAGCGAGGCCAGATGNTTGCGGCCCGCAACGATTTGGTCACGAAGAGAGGCATCGGCTTTGGCCCATGCCGCAAGAAAGCCTTGGGGGTCGTTGTCAAAGGCATCACGGCGGCGAACCACTTCGATGCGCGTTTCAATGTCTTTGGGGCTGGTGACCTCGACCGATAGGCCAAAACGGTCCAGAAGCTGGGGGCGCAATTCGCCCTCCTCGGGGTTGCCTGACCCAACCAAGACAAAGCGTGCGGCATGTCTGATCGAAAGGCCTTCGCGTTCGACCACGTTTTCACCCGATTGCGCAACATCCAAAAGCAGATCGACGATGTGATCCTCAAGCAGGTTCGCCTCATCAATATAGAGATAGCCACGGTTCGCGCGCGCCAATAGGCCAGGTTCAAAGACCTTTTCGCCATTGCTCAGCGCTTTTTCGATATCGAGAGCGCCGACCACACGGTCCTCGGTCGCGCCAAGGGGCAGATCGACAACAGGGGTCATCTTTTCGATCAGATCGGTTTTGGTGACATCTGCCCAATCGGGAATATCGTCTTGCGTCGCGGAATTCACGGGGCATCCCTCGACCGCTGTAATCGGGGGAAGAAGGGCTGCCAGCCCNCGCACCGCCGTAGATTTTCCTGTGCCACGGTCGCCAAANACCAAAACGCCACCAATGCCAGGATCAACGGCGGTCAATATCATCGCGCGCTTCATATCCTCTTGGCCGACGATGGCGGAAAATGGAAATGCATGTCTCATTCTGCGGCGATATCCTTTGGTTTTATGTCTTGGCTCAGGGCTGCGCGGCCATCCCATTGGCCTTCTACCGCATCGACCTGAAACCGTGCGTAGAGCTCTTCCGAGAACCAGCCCTCATAACGCACAGCGGAAATTGCGCGGGCATGGGGGCCATCGGCACGGGCGAATTGCGCCATGCTGTGGGTGTCGGGCCAGAT
>JGI26084J50262_1002362_pt1 | contig 9878 bp, 9 predicted proteins | sample SaaInl6LU_22_DNA_FD_50262 | JGI IMG/M metagenome (IMG submission 50262) | reverse complement strand
GATCCAGTTCCTGTAGGATCTACAAATTATGATGTTTCAGCTATTCGACGTGAGATTAAATCTTGTGGCTTATCGACACTAGAATTAGTTGAAACTGCTTGGGCTTCTGCATCTACTTTCCGTGGAACTGATATGAGAGGTGGNGCAAATGGTGCTCGTATCAGCCTTTCTCCACAAAAAGATTGGGCGGTCAACAAACCTGAACAATTGGCTCGTGTATTGAATATTTTAAAGCCTATCGCTGAAAGTCATGGGGCTAGTTTAGCTGATGTGATTGTTTTAGGAGGTGGTGTTGGAATAGAGATGGTAAGTGATGTTCAAGTAGCCTTTACTCCAGGGCGTGGAGATGCATTAGCAGAGCAAACGGATGAAGAGTCTTTTTCTGTATTAGAGCCAATGGCTGATGGCTTTAGAAATTACCAAAAGACACAATTCACGGTCTCTCCCGAAGAAATGCTACTAGACCGTGCACATCTGCTTGGATTAACAGCTTCTGAAATGACGGTGTTAGTTGGTGGTTTGCGTTCCATCGGATTGAGTGATTGTGGTCATGGTGTCTGGAGCGATGATGATAATCTTAATACTGGTTGGTTCAATACACTATTGGACATGAATGTTGAGTGGAGTTCCACAGGACCTAATAGTTATGAAGCTAAAGATAAAAAATCTGGGGAAGTCGTCAGAACCGCTTCACGAGTTGATTTGGTGTTTGGATCAAATTCAGAATTGAGAGCTTTGGCCGAATTGTATGCACAAGAAGATAATAAAGCTAAATTTATTACTGATTTTATTTCTGCTTGGAATAAAGTCATGAATGCAGATAGGTTCGATTTAACTTAAAATATTTAATATATAAAAATTAATAAGGGCTAATATTTTGGCCCTTATTGATAATCTTAATATAACCATTTATGTGTTAAAATAATTTGTATAATTAGAGATTAATTACACATTTTAATGTTTTCAGGTAATTTATTTAGGTTTTTCATACAATACTTCTGATTTTAGATTATATATGAGGCTAACACACAAGGATTTATTTTATGCGTGACTTAAATATCCCATCAGAACGTCATCCAGAAAAAGCAAATAAGCCTGACAATGCTCAACCTAGCAAGCCATCATGGATCCGTGTTAAGGCACCAATTTCCGACGGTTATAAAAAAACACGTGATATTATGCGTGAAAATAAATTAGTCACTGTTTGTGAAGAGGCTGGGTGTCCAAATGTTGGTGAATGTTGGTCTCAAGGGCATGCAACAATGATGATCATGGGTGAGGTCTGTACTAGAGCTTGCACATTTTGCAACATAGCTACAGGCAAGCCACCAGAAGATTTAGATGTATTTGAACCTGGAAGAGTTGCAGATGCAGTTAAAAAGCTTGGATTAAAACATGTTGTTATTACATCTGTAGATCGTGATGACGTTCAAGATGGTGGTGCCGAACACTTTGCGCAAACAATACGTGCTGTTAGAAAACAATCACCCGATACTACGATTGAAATTCTTACCCCAGATTTTATTAGGTGTGATGATAATGTTTTAAAAGTCGTGGTTGATGCAAAACCAGATGTTTTTAATCATAATTTAGAAACAGTACCTGGCTTATACCCAGAAGTAAGGCCTGGCGCGCGCTATTTCCATTCATTAAGACTGTTGCAACGTGTGAAAGAAATAGATCCTACAATGTTTACTAAGTCAGGTATTATGGTTGGCCTGGGTGAAAATAAACAATCAGTAGTTCAAGTTATGGATGACATGCGAGCAGCTGATATTGATTTCCTTACAATTGGCCAATATCTGCAACCCACACCAAAACATCATGCTGTTGATAGATTTGTTACTCCTGATGAATTTCAGATTTATGAAAAAACTGCTTATAATAAAGGTTTTTTAATGGTTTCTGCCACGCCATTAACTCGCTCAAGTTATCATGCTGGCGATGACTTTTTAAGGCTTAGACACGCAAGAATGTCAAAATTTGGTAAATAATTATGGCTTGGTAGAGTTGATGTACTACACAAGCCAATTATTATTGCTGTTTATCTACGAGGGGATTTGTTTCCGCCACCCCTAAATGGTTTTTTACCAGACTTAGAGTTATTCCTACTATTATTATCACGAGGTCCTGAGCCCCTTTTTGAATTTGCACCACCACCACGTCTTCGTGGTGCGGGCTTTTCAAAGTTTGGAATTAAATTTTGGGTGAGACCTTCCATTTCAACAACTGGAATATCCATTTTGATAACTTTTTCAATATCCCATAATTGTTTATGTTCATCGGGGGCGCAGAATGCAATTGCTTTTCCATCAGCGCCAGCTCGTGCTGTACGTCCAATTCGATGAACGTAAGATTCTGGCACATTGGGTAAATCAAAATTAATAACAATTTCTATACCTGGAATATCTATGCCTCGTGCCGCTATATCTGTTGCGATAAGTATATAAGTTTTACCTTTTTTGAAATCATCCAGTGCTCTTTGTCTTTGACCTTGTGATTTATTACCATGGATTGCATCAGCGCCAATATTTTGTGTTCCTAACCATTTTACTAATTTATCGGAGCCATGCTTGGTGCGGGAAAATACAATAACGCGTTTTTTAGGATTTGCAGATATAATTCTTTGTAATGCCAAGCCTTTGTTTTGTTTAGATAAATGCATTAAGCTCTGCTCAATTTTATCTACTGTGGAATTTTCTGGTGTAACAGACACTTGAACAGGATCGGTTAAATAAGTTTCTGTTAGTTTTTTAATTTCCTTTGACATTGTAGCAGAAAATAAGAGTGTCTGACGGTCTTTATTAACTTTTGATATAATGCGCTTAACCGCAGGCAGAAAGCCTATATCAAGCATTTGATCAGCTTCATCTAAAACTAAAAATTTTGTTTCATCTAATCGCAATCCCTTTTGATCAACAAGATCTTCAAGTCTTCCAGGAGTTGCTACTAAAATATCAACACCTTTAGACAGATCACGCATTTGTTTTCTAATAGGAGCGCCACCAATCGCATGGGTAAAGTTTAGTGGTAATCTTTTTCCAAAGCTCACAAATGCTTCATGAATCTGTAGTGCTAATTCACGCGTAGGTGAAAGAATTATAGCTCTTGCTGAACGACCCTTTATTGCTATTGGATTCATTAATAATTGTTGAATTAATGGTAATGCAAATGCAGCTGTTTTACCTGTACCCGTTTGAGCTAGCCCAACTAAATCTTTGCTGTTTAAAACTGCTGGAATTGCCTGAGATTGGATCGGAGTTGGTAATGTATATCCTAGAAAACCCAATGCTTTAACTATTTCTGCATCTAGGCCTAATTTTGAAAATGCACTTGCATCAGATTTAGGTTGCTCTACCCGCTGTTTTTTCTTTTCATCACGGTTTTTTGGTTTTGACGACGAGGAAGTTAATAATGAAGCTTCGTCTTTTTTAAGTATAGTTACGTTTGATGCTGCTTTTTTTCCAGTTTTTTCATCAAGTAATAACTCGTAAGTTAGCATGTCACCTTCTTTGACAACTTTTAGGCCTGAAGCTTTAAGGGCTGACATATGTACAAAAACATCATCGCCCCCTTGATCAGGGTTTATAAAACCTAAACCTTTTACAGGATTATACCAAATTACTGTGCCTGTTAGCATGTTTGTATTCGCTCTCTAGATTTATGCCTGTATGCCATACGGCGCTAATACAGACTATTGTTGGCTAAAACCTAGGGATCCAGTATTGCGAATCGCCGTCAAATGTTTATACACCTGGCCAGCCGAANTTGATCTAATAGGTGACGTAGGCGATGAAAACAAGCGTGTTTATCAAATGATTTTTAGAACTTGATTTTGAATTTGTTGGTTAATTATTTAAAGACAACTTTTCCAATGTGATCTAAATTTCTATTTCTTTGGGCATAATCAATCCCATAGCCAACAACAAATTCATCAGGGATCTCAAATCCAATCCAATCAGCTTTTATTTCTACTTCTCGTCTCGCGGGTTTGTCTAAGAGTGCACACACCTTTAACCTAGCTGGCTTTCTAGATTCTAATAATGTCTTTACATGATGTAATGTATGGCCTGTGTCTACTATATCTTCGATAACTAAAACATCTCGACCTTCAATTTCACCCCTCAAATCTTTTAAGATCCTGACTTCACGAGAACTTTCAGTAGAATTTCCATACGAAGAAGTTTCCAAAAAATCGACTTCGCATGGTAAATCTAATTCTCTTGCTAAATCTGCAATAAAAACAAATGATCCTCGNAATAGACCAACAACAATAAGTTTATCTGTATTTTTGAAATANAGAGATATATCCTCGGCAAGTTCTTCACATCTTGCAGCAATTGATTTTGCTGAAATCATTGTTTCGACATTATAATTTGAATGATCCATTACTGCTTTCACTTGAAAATTTAATAAATATAAAAAAATTTTAGTTTATTAACTCTTTTGCATCAATGAAAAAATTTACTCAAATATATACTTTCTTAATGACGAATGATTTTAATTTAAATAGAACAAGATTATGCCAACACATACAGAAAAACGTATTATGCCCTACACTGCAAAACAGATGTATGATCTTGTTGCAGACGTTGAGACTTATCCTGATTTTTTACCTTGGTGTGCTGCAACAAGAATAAGAAAAGTGACAAAAGATAGTCATAAAACTATAATTGAAGCAGACTTAATTATTGCCTTTAAGGTTTTTCGAGAGCGTTTTGGATCTAGAGTAACGCTAAAGGCTGAGAAATTTTCAATAGATGTAGAGTACCTAGATGGGCCATTTAAATATTTAAATAATCATTGGATCTTTCGAGATGTTGATGGCGGGTGTGAAGCAGATTTTTTTGTTGATTTTGAATTTAAGTCAAGGGTCTTACAGGCACTCATAGGCGTTGTTTTTAATGAGGCAATGCAAAGAATTGTAAAGGCATTTGAAATGCGAGCTGATGATTTATATAAATAATTCAACAATTTAAATGGCTCCAATAAAAAAATATTGGAGCCTAAAATTTATGATGCCATGTCATATGCACGTTCACCATGAGATGACTGATCTAGGCCTGTAAGTTCGCTTTCCTCCGAAACGCGAATAGGGCAAAATAATACAACAATTTTTACAATTAAATATGTTGCAATAATAGTAAATATGCCAACAACTAGTAGTGATCCAAGTTGTTCAGTCCAGCCTGCATACCCAAAAGTAGCTAGCATTATTGTACCAAATATTCCACCAACGCCGTGTACTGCAAATACATCAAGTGTATCGTCAATTCTGAACCAACCTTTTATTACTTCACACATTATTTGGCACAGTACACCAGCTATTGAACCAATTAACATGGCTTCAACTGGAGATACCCATCCTGAAGCTGGAGTAATTGAGGCTAATCCTGCAATTGTACCTGTAACAAGTCCAACTAAAGATGATTTACCATACTTTATCCGTTCATATAGTGCCCAAGTTAGTGATGCTGATGCCGCTGAAATATGAGTAACTGTTATTGCCATAGCAGCTCCACCGTCTGCAGCTAGCTGAGATCCGCCATTAAAGCCAAACCATCCTACCCACAGCATTGCAGCGCCAAGCATTACATATCCTGGATTATGAGGTGGTACGTTTTTGTTTAACCTCGGGCCTAAAGCAATTGCAACAACCAGAGCCGCTATTCCAGCTGTTTCATGTACTACAATACCGCCAGCAAAGTCTTTAACTCCGTTTGTGAATAATGATCCATCAGCACCAGATAAAAGTCCTCCGCCCCAAATCCAATGTGTCACAGGTGCGTAAACTAATAGCATCCAGAGTGATGAGAAAGTTAATACAAAAGAAAAAGATACCCTTTCAACATACGCACCCACTATTAGGGCTGGTGTAATTATGGCAAATGTCATTTGAAATGCAAAAAATAAAACTTCAGGAATTGTGCCAAATAAAGTGGTGGAATCTACTCCTGAGAGGAACATTTTTCCAATGCCACCCCAAAAGATATTCCCATCGCCAAAAGCTATTGAATATCCAAAGCTAAGCCATAAAATTGACATCAAACAAGCTATAGCAAAGCACTGCATAAATACAGAAAGAACATTTCTTGCTCTAACTAAACCACCATAAAATAATGCCAAACCAGGCAGTGTCATAAACAAGACAAGAGCAGTTGCTACCATTATCCAAGCTGTATCAGCACCGTTCATAATATAATCTCCAAATGTTTAAATCCGTTTGAAGAAAAACTAATATTTTATAAAGATTAAACTTGCTTAACTTAAGTTTGATGCATAAATTGTATATAAATTAGGCATATTTACATGAATGGTTGAATTATTGTGCGATTTAGGAAAATTTTATTAGTGATTATTTAATTCTTCTAGTATTAAATTTAATGCATATTCAGTTGCCATTTTTCTTACATTATCACGCCCAAGAGAACCAAAATACTTTGTATAAGAGCGTATTGTGCCGTCTTGAAGGGCTAACCCAAAGCATACTGTGCCTTCTTCTTTGTGTTCAGATCCTCCGGGCCCTGCAATACCTGTAACAGACAAAGAAAGGTTGGCTAGGGAGTTTTTTAAAGACCCAACGGCCATTTCAATAGCTATCTCTTCACTAACAGCACCAAATAAATTTAAAGAATTCTGCCTAACATCAAGCATTTTAATTTTTGCTTCATTCGAATAAGTCACAAAACCTCTATCAAAAAAATTTGAAGATCCTGGTATTGCAGTTAATTGACTGGAAATCATTCCACCAGTACAGCTTTCAGCTGTTGTTAGTCGCCATCTAAGTTTTTTTGTAAGTTTTAGAATGTTTTCCACATTAGTCATAAAGTCAGTCCGAAAAATAGAATAATCGATAAACATATTGCAGATAATATGCCTGCTAAAACATCATCCAACATAACCCCAAAAGGAGTTGATATTTTATCCGCCCAGCTTATTGGCCATGGTTTAATTATATCAAAAAAACGGAAAAGTGCAAAAGCAGATAAAAATATATACGCTAAACTCATCGAATAGGTTGAGTTAGAAGTGTTTATATTGATAACACTTTCAGATATTGAGATATGAAAACTTGTGTTTGATGTGATTACAAATAGGGGTGCAAATGTGATCCATTGTCCAACGATTTCGTCGATAACAATCTCACTTGGATCGTGTTCCGTTTTGCCTTTTGTTTCAACATAAGTCGCACCATAGCCAATGACAAATACTACCAAAGAGATAAGTAAAAAATGCCATATGTTGAAATTATTTATTAAAAAAATATAAACAAATGGTAAGGCTCCTAGTGAACCCCAGGTTCCGGGTGCTGGCTTTAAAAGCCCAATATAAAACCACGTTGTTATAAAGCGCATCATTTTTTTATAAGTGTAGCTGTTGCTTGAGCTGCAATACCTTCATTTCTTCCTGTAAAACCTAATTGTTCCGTAGTGGTAGCTTTAACAGATACTTTATCAATATCAATCTTAGTGATTTTAGAGATGTTTTCACGCATCTTTTCTGCGTGTGGTCCAATCTTTGGGGTTTCACAGATTATAGTGCAGTCAAGATGATTAATAATGAAACCACGCTCTTTGCATAAAAGAACAGCTTTTCGAAGAAATATTTCAGAGGAAGCGTTTTTCCATTTTTGTTCTGATGGTGGAAACCATTGTCCAATATCGCCCGCGCTTAAAGCGCCAAAAATAGCATCTGTTATAGCATGCATAGCTACATCAGCATCAGAATGCCCCAGCAGTGCTTTTGTATGACTAATTTCTATTCCATTTAAGGTTACACTACTTCCTAAGCCAAGAGCGTGTACGTCATACCCATTGCCAACTCTTATATCCATGATATTTCCTATTATTTGTCTTGCTAAACCAAAGTCATGGGTTGTAATCTTTATATTTTCTTCTGCACCTAAAATGGGAATTACTTCAATTCCAGCAGATTGTGCTATAGCAACGTCGTCTGTTAACGACTTATTTGTATTTTCATATGCATTGTAAATTTCATTTAATTTAAATGCTTGAGGTGTTTGTGCTTTCCAAATCATTTCTCGGGAGATATTTTTTTGCACTTTATTTTCTGATATTGACCACAATGTATCAACGATTGGCAATGCTAAAAAACAAGCATTATATTTTTCCAAACCATTGATGAGCCGTTTAAGTGCAACTATCGGTAAGCATGGTCTAGCACCATCATGGATTAAAACATATTCACTTGAAGCCGCCTTTATTCCATTAAAAACGCTCTCAGACCGGGTTTCACCACCTAGGACTGGCTTTGAAAGTCGCGGATTATTAATTCTTGATACTGCGTTTTTATAAAGCTGTTTGTCATCATTGTGTATTACGCAAATGATATTATCAATTGCTTTATGGGCGAGTAGGGCATCAATTGTATAATGCAAAATTGGTTTTTGTGCAATTTCACGATATTGTTTTGGTATTCCGCTACCTGCGCGAGTTCCTCGGCCTGCTGCTACTACTATGGCTGTTATAGAATTCATATTTCTGTTTATATAACGAAACATTAGCGATGCAAGTTAGTTTAAACTTGTCATTGAAAATCTTAATGCCTATTAATTAATCATGAGTACTTTAATGGTTGGAAAACAGGCAATATCGCCTCCTGTCTTATTATCGCCATTAGCTGGCATAACAGACTTACCTTACAGAAATCTTGTTTCTAGTTTTGGAGCGGGTCTTGTGGTTTCAGAAATGGTTGCAAGCCATGAAATTATGCAAAAAGGAAAGGACGCACGCGCAAGAGCAGAATTAGGATTTAATGTTGATGGAACATCAGTTCAAATTGCGGGCCGTGATGCATTTTGGATGTCTGAGTGTGCTAAACTAATAGAGGGTAATGGCGCTAAAATAATTGATATTAATATGGGATGTCCTGCTAAAAGTGTAGTGAACGGTGCATCAGGCTCAGCGTTGATGCGGACACCAGATTTAGCGCTTAAATTAATTGAAGCAGTTGTAAATGCGGTAGATATCCCTGTTACATTAAAAACTAGATTGGGTTGGGACCATAATGATTTGAACGCTGCTGATTTATCATCTAGCGCAGAAAAAATTGGAATTCAAATGATTACAATCCACGGACGAACAAGGTGCCAGTTCTATAAAGGCGATGCAGATTGGAGAAAAATACGAGAGGTTAAAGAGGCTGTAAATATTCCAGTTATTGCTAATGGTGATATTATAGATACTCCTTCGGCGAAATTGGCCATGAAACAATCTAAAGCAGATGGAATAATGATTGGTAGAGGAGCGCAAGGCAAGCCATGGCTTCTGTCTCAGATTGCTTCAGAAATATTCAATACAAAGCCACCAGAAATACCTTCAGGAAATAAATTATTAGAAATGATATCAAATCATTATCTTGAGATGCTTAATTTTTATGGTGAACAACATGGCAATAAAGTTGCTAGGAAACACTTGGGTTGGTACATGGATTATATAGGTGTAAATCCTATAGATCGGAGAGCTTTACAAACAGAAACTGATCCCCAAAAAGTATTATCAATGATTTCTTCCTTATCAGCAACGGAGGATAATCCATGCCAATAATTGATTTTGCTCACGTTTGGAATACAATTCCGTTCCCGGCATTTATAATTAATTCAGAATTTATAATTATTGAAGGTAACTCAGCCGCTGAACAAGTTGTTCAAACATCTCATAATCAAATGTCTGGAAAAGCATTAAGCGTATTCTTTGGTATAAATTCTGTAGTTTTAGAAACTATTAAACAAGTAAAACGTGAAAATTCATCTTTAAGCCAATATGGTATAGAAGTTTCTACGATTGATAGGGTGTCGTTTGAATGTAATCTTCATATTAATCCATTGGATAAGAATAATGAGAATTATTTGTTAATAA
>JGI26084J50262_1002337_pt1 | contig 9931 bp, 8 predicted proteins | sample SaaInl6LU_22_DNA_FD_50262 | JGI IMG/M metagenome (IMG submission 50262) | reverse complement strand
TACAGCGATAACCGCGAGCTGCTTGTTAAAGGCAATATTGTTTTGATCGAAGGCCGTGTTCAGCAAGATGATTTTTCAGGTGGCCTTACTATTCGTGCGCGCGAGATCCGCTCGCTCGAAGAGGCGCGTCAGCATCGTGTGCGTGAGCTGCGGCTGCATGTCAACGGGGATCAGTTCAGTGAGAATATTCGCCAGCTTGTGAGAGACACTTTACGACAGGCCGCAGGAGGGGAGTGTCCTGTGACATTGGCCTATAAACAATCTCGCGGTCAGGCCCACGTGCGTTTAGGCGAGGCTTGGAAGGTACAGCCAAGCGATGGTTTGCTGGAGGCGCTGCGTGGTGCTGTCGGCGCTGAAGCCGTTGAACTCGTTTATGAGTAAAGGCCTTCTAAAAATTTCAGTGGTGCTTTCGCTCGCGCTGCTAATAGCCTGTGATCAACGCCCCACGTGTAGTTTCAGCGAAGCAGCGGATAGTGCTCCGAGCGCCGGCTGCATGGTGCTATGGGAGGGCAAGCTTTTGCTTATACAGGGGCAGGGTGGTGGGTTCAGCCCCCCTGGGGGCAGCGTCGATTCAGGCGAGTCGGCGCAGTGTGCGGCTGAGCGCGAAACCTGGGAAGAGACGGGTATTGAAGTGCGTGTTAGCGGTATGGTCCGTGAGTTCGCCAATGGTTTCAGGCTGTACTCGTGCGAACCGGTCCAGACTTCACCTGAGGTCAAAATTTCTCGCCCTTGGGAAGTTCACAGTGCTGATTTTTACACGCCTGAACAGTTCATAGATCTTAACTGGCGATTTCCCGACCAGGGTCTACTGATGGCGGAAATGGTTAGAGAGCGCAGATCATTGACGATAAAAGGAGTCCCCAGTGAGTAATGAAGCAGTTGAAGCAGCCGTTTTCCGGCGATTGTTGGAGCATTTAGATAGCCGCAAAGACGTTCAAAACATCGACCTTATGAATCTCTCGGGGTTTTGCCGTAACTGCCTGTCCAAGTGGTACGTTGCTGCAGCAGAGGCCCAAGGCGAGAGTATCGACTTGGACGCTGCGCGTGAAAAAGTCTATGGCATGCCCTATGGGGAATGGAAGGCGAAGTATCAAGCCGAGGCGACGCCCGAGCAAAAAGCGGCCTTTGAAAAGACTTCAGGTAATAGCGTCTAACAACAAAAGTACATTTTCTAGGCTCATAACGTCGGCATACTTGGCGTTTAGATCGAACAAATTGGCTTCATGGGCCGCTTGATTCCTGTCGCCTGTTGCCTCGCGTGGCACGACTACTTTGTAGTTGTACTGCAAGCCATCGACAGCGGTCGCACGCACGCAGCCGCTGGTCGTCAGTCCTGTCACCACGAGCGAATCCACGTTGCGCTCTTTGAGTCGTTCATCGAGATGAGTGCCGTGAAACGCGCTGGCATGGGTTTTCTCTATTCGCTGATCGCTCTCAGAGAGCTGAAGTCTAGGGTCAAACTCCACCCAGTGTGAGCCAGCAGACAAAACGTTAAGCGCAGGCAGCCGGTCTCGAAATACGCTCGCATCGCTATCGTTGTGGTAGACAACTGTCGTCACATAGACAGGTAACTGTTGTGCATGAAAACGATCGAGCAACGTGCAGTTAGCCGCCACTACTGAGTGAGCATCTGAGCCGAGAGGACAGTTGGGATCGGTGAACCCATTGATAACATCAACAATTATCAGTGCGGGTCGCTGCCCTAAACCTTGTGGCGCGCGCTCAAGAGTGCGGGTTTCAGTCATAGCACGTTCTCTCTGTAATAACGGTCGTTAGTTGATCCTTAGCAGAGCGACAACCATAACTCAGTTTTGATGTGGGTGGCACGATTTGGGTCAAGACATAAACTATCCGTGCTAAGTTAAGTGGTATTACTGGGATCAGATCGGTGGGATTAGACGTGTCAATACAGAAAGTTAAAAGGTCGCTTATGGGGTCGCTAGCAAGGTCGTTAGCAAGGTCGTTAGCAAGGGCGCTTGCCGTCGGGTCACTGCTATTCAGCAATGGTGCTTTGGCCGCCGCTGATTGGGTATTGCACAACGGTTTTGTGTACACCATGGATGCCAGCGCCCAGCGAGAGACAGCGCTAGTCATAGAAGGCGATAAAATTGCATTTGTGGGCGATGACAAGGCCGCGCTGAGACAAGCCGGCACGGGAACGAAAATTATCGATCTAAACGGCCGTGCTGTGTTCCCCGGGTTTATTGATACGCACATTCATATTATGGATACCCTACCCTTAGTTGATGGGGCCATGCTATCGCCGTCGCAAAGTGCAGAGGAGGTATTGGCAGCACTCGCTCAACACATTGCTGATAATCCGGAACAAAATCCGGTATTGGGTGCAGGTTTTTTAGCGCGGGCATTTGGGATCGATGGTCCCACAGCTAAAGAATTAGACCAGATCGTGTCGGACCGCCCAGCGTTAATTATCGATGAAGGTGGGCACACCGCCTGGGCGAATTCCGTGGCTCTTGCGATGGCGGGTATTTCCGCTGAATCGCCAGACCCCGTTCCCGGTGCGCATTTTTTCCAGCGTGATGAAGAGGGCGTACCGACAGGGTGGCTCGTGGAAGGTGCAGCGATAGAGCCAGTGATGAATGCGCTGGACGTGGTGTCTATGCCTGCATTGCGCAAGGCAGCGCCAGCCTTTTTGCAGGAAATGTCGCGGGTGGGTTTAACATCGGCATTTGATGCGGGCATGATTGAAACGGCGGACCTTGGACGGCAGTTGGCCCTAGAACTCGCCGAGCAAGATGCGCTGCCGGTTCGTATTATTGCGTCGCTCTATGTCAATCGACCGTCAGATTTAGAAACAGCACTCGAGCGACTCGAGCAGCTCGATACCGACTATGAGCACCCGTACTTTGACGTTAATACCCTCAAGCTTTCTCTCGATGGGACTGTCGAGGCGAAAACTGCGGTTACTTTAGAACCTTATGTTTTGCCAGAAGGACATGTGGCGACGCCCTTGTTACCTGCGCCTGAAGTCATAGCTACAGTTACGGAGGCTGCTGGTAGAGACCGTGATTTGCACTTGCACGCGATTGGTGATGGTGCAGTGAATACGGCTCTCAATGCCGTGCAAGCCGCGAGGGAAACCTACCCCAAGACCACATCACGATTTACCATTTGCCATATTGAGGTGGTGAATCCAGCAGATATCCCGCGTTTCGCTGAACTCAATGTGGTGGCGCAGACCACACCCACATGGTTTGAGTACGATTATGTCGCGTTAGAGTACTTAGGTCGCGAGCGATTCGAGCAGCTTTATCCGCTCGCCTCTATTCGCCGTAACGGTGCAAAAGTCACCTTGGGCAGCGATTATCCGGTGACTTGGATTGGTGTCGATGCACTCAACCCACTATTTAATATTGAAATGGCCGTCACTCGGCAGCGAGCGGGCGATTCTAGTTATCCCATCCAATCCTTGGTGAGCGAACGCTTGAGTGTTGATCAAGCTATTCGCGCCCACACCGTCGATGCTGCATGGCAGATCGGTCTGGAGGAACAAATCGGTACGATCGAGGTGGGTAAGCTCGCTGATATTGTGGTTTTGGAGCGTGACCATACTTCGCGCCGATTCACTCCTTACATGAGATTCGAGTCGATCATACGTTTTCAGGGGGGCGAGAAGTGTTTAAGCGCCGCAGCGGGCAGGATGGTTAACGCCATGATTCGTGGAATTCATCACATTAACTTGCTGGTTCGGGATCTTGATGTGGCGGTAGAGCGGTATGCGCGCTTGTTGGGTATCGAGGACTTTGTGTTCGATTCATTGACAAGCCGAGCGGTCCGTACGGCACGGTTTCGGGCGGGAGATAGTTGGGTCGTCTTGGTCCAGCCTACGGGACCGGGGGAGCCACAGCGCGTTTTAGACGAACAAGGTGAAGGTTTATTTCTGTTGTCCTTTGATGTTGCTGACCTTGCAGGCGCCAGCGAAGCGATATTGGCGGCTGACGGCCAAATGTCAGGACCCCCGAGATTAGGGCTCGATGGTTGGTCGGTGGTCGACCTTGATCAAACAGCGTTGTGCGGCGGGCGCATCCAGCTGACAGAGGATAGCTCAACGGCATAGCCTGCGGTCATTTTTTTGGTCCGGTTCTGATCCGAGGGAAATCAATACACGTAAACGTAAGGATATTCCTGCTCCTCGCGGGAAACCTTAGTTGGGTATTCGTTTCGTTATGGCAGAGCGCGTGATTATAAAAGAGGTGGCGCCCCGAGATGGCTTGCAAGCGCAACCTGTCCACCTAACGCTTGAGCAGCGTCAGCGATTAATCGAGAGCTTGGCTAAAACGGGTGTCCCTGAGCTCGAGATAGGTAGTTTTGTATCCCCCAAAGCGGTGCCTCAAATGGCAGGCACTGAGCAGCTTGCCAGCCAACTGCCCGTGCAGCCTCTCATTTACTCAGCGCTCGTGCCGAACATGAAAGGGTTTGAGCTTGCTCGCGACGCGGGCATTAAGACTCACGCTATTGCGATTTCAGCAACGGAGCAAATGAATCAGAACAACATTCGTAAAAGTCTGGCTGAGACTTTCGCGATGGCAGCGGATATCGTCAAGCGGGCTGCGAGTGACAGTGTCGACATTCACGTTTACCTCGCAGTGGCTTTCGAGTGCCCTTACGAGGGTCGGGTTGCGCTCCGCACCATTCTTGCGCAAGCCGCAGAACTGATGGCGCTTAATCCTGCTCGTTTGGTGATTGCCGACACTATTGGCGCGGCAGATCCTGCAGCGGTTAAGGAAATGATGAGTGAGTTGGTTGCGGCGTATGGAGCAGAGCGATTGGCGTGTCATTTTCACGACACGCGAGCACTTGGTATTGCCAATGTTTATGCCGCGCTCGAGGCGGGGATTCGTCAGTTCGATAGCTCGGCGGGTGGACTCGGCGGTTGCCCATTTGCGCCGGGTGCTAAAGGCAACGTGGCGACAGAGGATATAGCGTCACTTTGCCAACAGATGGGCCTCGATACAGGTATTGATATGGCAGCGTTATTGGAAAGTATTGCGCTGCTGAGTGAGTTTATAGGGGCACCTCAAGGTGGTCGCTCGCATTATTGGTTGGTTAAGAATTGGCAGAAGATTTTTGCTAGTTCACATTAAATAAAAAGGAATGAGTATGCGTTATCGGCTGGGCGTAGATGTGGGTGGCACCTTCACCGACTTCCTATTACTGAATGAGGAGACAGGAGACACCTTCACGGCCAAGGTTCCCTCTACCCCCGAAGATTCGTCGATGGGCGTTCTTAATGGCGTGGCTAAGGTTTGCGACGCTACGGGCATTGAGCCCAGCGATATCAAACTCGTGATGCACGGTACCACCGTAGCCACTAACGCGGTGCTGACCGGACGGGGTGCGACAGTCGGTTTGATCACAACAGCGGGTTTCGAAGACACGCTGCAAGTCGCCCGATCTTACTGCCCGGGCGGGCTGGGTGGCTGGGTGACCTATGTCAAGAAGCCGCTTCTTGCGCCTCTTGAGCTAACGATGGGGGCGAATGAGCGAATGAGTGCCTCAGGTGAAACTGTCACACCGCTGGACGAGGCTAAGCTGCGCGCCGATTTGCAAACATTGAAGGCAAAGGGCGGTATTCAAGCGCTCACCATTTGTTTCATCAATTCCTATATGAACGGCAGTCACGAGCAGCAGGCCCGTGAAGTTGCGCGTGAAATCTTTACCGATATACCCATCTCCATCTCGAGTGAAGTAGTCCCCGAGATGCAAGAGTACGAGAGAACAGAAACTACCGTTGTCAATTCTTACGTGCGTCCTGAAGTAGAGCGCTACGTGAATAATTTGCAGCAGGCGCTAGAAGATCGATTAGGCGCAGATACCCAGCTGTCGATTTTACGTTCAGACGGTGGCCTAGCATCGAGTCGTGCGGCTGCTGAATCTCCCGTTAATCTTTTAATGTCAGGGCCTGCAGGCGGCGTTACTGGCGCGCTGTTTTTTTGCACCAAAGCGGGTTTTGACAATATTTTGACCTTCGATATGGGGGGAACGTCGACGGACGTCGCGCTGATACAAAATGCTCGGGCGCGAGTGCGGCGAGAAACCTATGTCGGTGATGTGCGCGTGCGAGCGCCATCAGTTGACGTTAGGACAGTGGGAGCCGGTGGTGGCTCGATCGCTTATGTACCCGAGTTGACCAAAGCGCTTCGCGTCGGTCCAGAATCCGCGGGTGCCGTTCCCGGACCTGCTTGCTACATGAAGGGCGGCGAAGCGCCAACGGTTTGCGATGCGAACGTCGTGTTGGGTTATTTACCGTCGGACGTTCAGCTGGGCGGCGATATGCTCATTAACCGCGATGCGTCGGTTAAGGCTGTTCAAACTGTCGCAGACGCCATGGGCATTGAGCTTATGGAAGCCGCTGAAGGAATTATTAAAATCGTTAATGAATCGATGTTTGGCGCATTGCGGTTGGTGTCGGTCGAACAGGGTTACGACCCGCGCGATTTTGCGTTAGTGGGTTTCGGTGGTGCAGGGCCACTGCATGCAAATTCACTGGGGATTTTATCAGGCGCTTGGCCCGTTATTGTTCCTCCAGGCCCAGGTGTTCTGTGTGCTTACGGTGACGCGACTACACGTGTGCAGGACGAGGCGGCGCGCACCTACATTACCCTGGCTGGCGATCTTACGCTGCCACAAATGCAAGATGACCTCGAAGGACTTCGCGTACGTGCAAGCCAAGCATTGATTGCCGATGGCATCGAAGAAGACCGCCTCGAGGTGACTTATCAAGCGGATTTGCGCTACGCCGGTCAGGCGTTCCAGATCACCGTCGACTTTACTGCCGAAGAGCTTGCAGAAAAGGGCATTGCTCTCCTCACAGAGCAGTTCGATGCAGAGCATGAGCAGCTATTCACGTTCAAGCTCGGTGATGGCCATGAAATTTTAATGATTCGCGCAATTGTTGGAGCTGCCGCGACATTAAAAGCGGATATCACAATCGCCGATGGCAACGGTGACACAGAGAAAGCGCGGATTCACACATCACGTTTTTACTATGAGGGGGAGTGGCACCCGACAGGGATATTTGATCGTGGTCAATTAGGTGCGGGAGATACTGTAATGGGACCTGCGATTGTCAGTGAAATGGACTCCACCACGGTGGTGTTGCCTGGCCACAGCGCGCGCGTCGACAAGATCGGCAATTTGCTGATCGAACCGGTTTGAGGGAACGAACAATGACTGCACGAATTCTTGAAACAAATAGCACGCCCCTCAGCCGAATCGATGTAGAGGGCGTAACCGTCGACCTTATTGAAAACGCGCTTAGGAATGCTCGAGAGGAGATGGACGCGGTTTTATTTCGGACAGCGATGTCTCCCGGCATTAGAGAGCAGGGCGATTGCTTCCCGATGATCGCGAATAAAGACGGCAAGATGGTTGTCGGCCAGTTTGGTTCCTTTATCGGGCCCTTTTTGGAAGCTTACGATGCGGAAATCGAAGAGGGCGACGTTATACTAACCAACGACCCTTATATGTGTAATGCGGCAGTGTCGCACTTGCCGGACTGGGTTGTATTGGTACCTATCTTCCGCAATGGTCGGCAGATTGCATGGTCGGCTATGTTTGGACACATGTCTGACAACGGCGGCATGGTGCCGGGATCAATCCCCATCGAGGCCACGACTATTTACCAAGAGGGAATTCGCATCCCTCCATTAAGTTGTATAAAAAAGGCGTGCTCCAATCGGACATGCTCGATCTTATTCTGCACAACGTGCGCACGCCAGAGTGGAATCGCTTCGATCTGAATGCACTTGTTGCCGCCTGTAACACCGCAGCGAAACGCGTTGTAGAGCTTTCGGAGCGCTTTGGTGACGATGTCCTGTATTCCACGATGGACATTATGCTCAAACGCAACTATGACGCGATGAAGCACATCATCGAAATGTTCATTCCAGAAGAACCAAGGGAGTTTGAGGACTACATTTGCGATGACGGAATGGGAATGGGGCCCTACAAAATTAAGTGTACGTTGTGGCGCGAAGGCTCCACAGCAATTTTTGACTTCAGTGGCACCGATCCTCAAGCACAAAGTTCAGTTAATTTTTATCTCAACGAAGACATGTTCAAAATGTTCTTCGGATCGTTCACGATCAACGTCGTTGATCCCCAAATCGTCTTTAACGATGGCTTTTACGATTTAGTTGACGTCCGAATTCCTGAGGGAACNNTGCTNAAGCCGAAGTTNCCTGCNGCTTTNTCGGGTAGAACGCATGCTCTCGGTCGTATCTTCGATATTTTGGGTGCCTTNCTCGGTATGGGTGCTCCTGAGCAAATGCTCAATGCCGCGGGTTTCTCAGACTCNCCGCACTTGTTCTACAGTGGTTACGACGACAAGGGCGAGTGGTTCCAGTTGTTCCAAATCGGCTTTGGTGGCATTCCCGGTAGGCCCGTGGGCGATGGTCCAGACGGCCACAGCCTTTGGCCGGGCTTCACTAATGTTCCCAACGAATTTATTGAATCCTATTTCCCCTTGCGTATTGAGCGCTATGAGACNATCCCGGACTCAGGCGGGGCCGGATTGCACCGTGGCGGTAACGGTTTGAGCGTAGCNTATCGATTCCTGGCCAATGGCGAAGTGGGAATTCACGATGAGCGTTGGTTGACNTATCCNTGGGGTGTCCTCGGTGGTGAGACNGGACAACGGTCGACCAAGCGCTTAGTGCGAGCCGANGGGAGCGAGGAGTGGCTGCCCGCTAAAGTNGAGGGCGTGAAAGTTAAGGTCGGTGATGTCCTGTATTTTAATACGTGGGGAGGCGGTGGCTGGGGCGATCCCTTTGCGCGCGACCCTGAGCTTGTTCGTCAAGATGTTGAGCGCGGCCTAGTCAGTGCGTCCGGTGCTCGGCGTTACGGCGTAGTCATGACCGACGAGGGTACCGTTGATGACGTTGAGACAGCTGCGCTTCGCGCTCAACTCAGTGGTGCTCGATCAGAGATTGCCCTGTTTAATCGCGGTGGCTCAATCGAAGAATTAAAAAATCGCTGCAAAGGTGAGACCCACCTTGAGGCGCCTGTTTCACCCAGTTTCACCGCCTCAGCGTAGGCACCAAACTCACAATGATAATGATTAAGCCCTTGTGGCAGCAAAAAAAGGAGACGCCCATGTTCCCCAAGAAAACCCCACTATGGACTGCAATAGCAGCGTTATCGGCAATAAGTACAACGCCGGTAGTCGTTGCTCAAGAGTCCCGTTTTACCCTTGAAGAAGTCGTGGTTACCGCGCGAAAGCGTAGTGAGAACTTACAGGACGTACCCATCGCTATTAGTGCGATTGGTGAAGAGACAATCCAACGCGCGGGCATTGAACGCGCCGGTGATTACATCTCGCTAATTCCTAACGTCACGCTGGTCGACACAGCAAACGTGGGTGACACGCAGGTGAGCATTCGCGGAATTGTCTCCACGCGCGATGCTGAATCTACATTTGCTTACGTTGTTGACGGGGTGTTGAGTACTAACCCCAACAGCTTTAATGAAGAGCTGTTCGATGTGCAGCAGATAGAGGTTTTGAAAGGACCCCAGGGCGCACTCTACGGACGTAACGCCGTAGCGGGAGCTATTTTGGTGACTACCAAGAAGCCGACCGACGAATTCGAAGCCAAAGTGACAGCCGGTGTATCGAATAACAACAGTTACAAGGCGTCGGCTATGGTGAGCGGCCCAATTATTGAGAATAAGCTTGCTGGTCGCTTGGCAATAAGCACTCGTGAGACCGATGGTTTTTATGCGAACACGTTCACCGGAAGGGATGACTCGGTCGATTTTCTGGAAGACACCAGTGTACGCGGCCGCGCCATTTGGACAGTAAGCGATGATCTTGAGATCGATTTCCGTGGCGGGTATTCGGAGGTCAGCGGCGGAGCAATCAACTTCAATGCAGCGTTTGCGATTCCCTTGTTTGTCGACGTATTGGGTA
>JGI26084J50262_1002336_pt1 | contig 9931 bp, 8 predicted proteins | sample SaaInl6LU_22_DNA_FD_50262 | JGI IMG/M metagenome (IMG submission 50262) | reverse complement strand
GTTGATTGCCCCAATCGCGATGGACGAAGGTCTACGTTTTGCGATCCGTGAAGGCGGCCGCACAGTAGGCGCGGGTGTTGTAGCGAAGATATTCGAATAAGCCTTAACCGGTATTTGCTGAGCCGAGACCTCCGCTAGGGTGTCTCGGCTTAGTCGTCTCTATAGAGTTTAGGATAGAAAAAGAAAAGAGTTAAGGAAAGAGTTTAGGCCAGTAGCTCAATTGGCAGAGCAGCGGTCTCCAAAACCGCAGGTTGGGGGTTCGATTCCCTCCTGGCCTGCCACATTCATGCTGCGTTAGTTGCAGCGGATGGCGGGATTAACGCATCGGCTTCTTGCTGATGACGGACGAGCTTAGTTGGAGCCGGTGAATTACCGGTCTAGCTCTCCAAAATAAGAGAATAAGCGAGCACTATGTCAGAGAAAATTGAAGGCGCGAGCACAAAGCTAGACAGTCTTAAGTGGCTCGTTGTAGTGGCTATTACCGTCGCTGCGATATACGCAAATTCTTATTTCGCGGCGGAGTCGCTACTAGTCCGAGTGATTGGATTGATTGTCGCTGCAGGTATCGCTGGCTGGATCGCCATCCAAACCGTTCGGGGAAGATCGTTCCTCGAGCTCTGCCTCGAAGCGAGAACCGAGATACGTAAGGTGGTATGGCCAACTCGGCAAGAGACTACTCAGACTACGATTGTAGTGCTGGTTGTTATCTTCATTGTCGCCATCATTCTGTGGCTACTTGACTGGGCGCTCAACAGCGCCGTGTCATCGATAATCGGATAGGGGCAATAATGGCTAAGCGTTGGTATGTAGTTCACGCCTTCTCCGGATACGAGAAGAAAGTGATGCTCTCTCTTAAAGAGCGTATTGCCTTGCAGGGTATGGAAGATCTCTTCGATGAGGTCCTCGTGCCCACCGAGGAAGTCGTAGAAATGCGCGCGGGACAGAAGCGCAAGAGCGAGCGGAAATTCTTCCCAGGTTACGTGTTGGTTCACATGGAACTAAACGATGATACGTGGCATCTGGTTAAGAACACGCCGCGCGTAATGGGCTTTATTGGCGGCACGGCTGATCGCCCCGCGCCCATTACGTCGAAAGAGGCAGACAAGATTCTGCAGCGCATGGAAGCAAGTGAAGACACGCCTGCACACAAAACTGTTTACGAGCCTGGCGAAATGGTGCGCGTGACAGACGGTCCTTTCAACGATTTCACNGGGACTGTAGAAGAAGTTAATTACGAGAAAAATAGGCTGCGCGTTGCGGTACTCATTTTTGGTCGGTCTACACCNGTCGAATTAGAATTCGGGCAGGTAGAGAAGAGCTAGTCTTAGGCTCTGGTCTGGCCTACGCAGTTAGCGAGGGCGGGCCAAAAGGTAAGCAAGCATTTTTCGGGCGCAAGCGCGAAGTTAGGAGGTCAGAAGATGTCGCCTAGATGTCCCTGACCATTAAAGACGAGCTCTAAGTTGTTTAGAGTACGCAGGGGAGTTAGCAGGGCTTCGTTCGACAAAAGCCCGCGTTAACGTCTGCACCCAAGGAGAGTAACATGGCTAAGAAAGTACTAGCTTACATCAAGCTACAAGTCGGGGCTGGTAAAGCCAACCCTAGTCCACCTGTCGGACCTGCACTAGGTCAGCACGGTGTTAACATTATGGAATTCTGTAAGGCGTTCAATGCTGCGACACAGAGCATGGAAGCGGGCTTACCAATCCCAGTAGTGATCACGGTCTATTCGGATCGTAGCTTCACTTACATCATGAAAACTCCACCTGCCTCGGTTCTTCTGCGAAAGATCGTTGGCATCGCGAAAGGCAGTGGTCGTCCAAACACAGAAAAGGTTGGCACAGTGACCCGTGCTCAGCTCGAAGAAGTGGCGACACAGAAAATGCCTGATTTAACTGCGGCTGACATGGACGCAGCGGTGCGTACATTGGCGGGCAGCGCACGTAGCGCCGGCCTCAACGTCGAGGGAGTTGTGTAACATGGCTAAATTAAGCAAAAAGAAAAAAGCTCTCGCGGCGAAGATCGAGCCAGGCAAAGCGTATTCAGTTGCCGATGCGGTTGCGATTTTAGCGGAATTTGCNACGGGCAAATTTAAAGAGTCGTTAGACGTCTCAGTTAATCTCGGCATCGATGCGCGNAAGTCAGATCAAGCTGTNCGCGGCTCTACNGTNTTACCAGCGGGTACCGGTAAAGAAGTCCGTGTTGCNGTATTCGCCCAGGGCGAAAATGCGGAAAAGGCAAAAGCAGCCGGCGCAGACGTCGTTGGTTTCGACGATCTTGCNGAAAGTATTCAGGCNGGTAANCTCGATTTTGACGTGGTTATTGCCACGCCAGACGCCATGCGCGTTGTTGGNAAGCTCGGTACCGTCCTAGGNCCGCGNGGTTTNATGCCTAACCCTAAGGTCGGCACGGTAACGCCAGACGTCGAGACTGCGGTCAAAAACGCGAAGGGCGGCCAAGTGCGCTANCGTACTGATAAAAANGGCATCATCCATGGCGGAATCGGCAAGGTCGACTTCGATGTTGCGGCTGTAACGGCCAACCTCGAAGCGCTTCTGCAGGACCTCAAAAAGGTCAAGCCAGCCTCAGCCAAGGGTGTCTATATTCGCAAAGTAACGTTGTCATCGACTATGGGTCCCGGCCTTCAGATCGATCACTCGTCGCTCGCAATCTAAAGAATTCGCAGGCTGATGCAGAGCATCAGCCGCAGCGCCGCTGAAGCTAGTCCTGTTCAGCGACAGACTTTGGGGTTTTGTCAGTTCTCTGGCAGGGCCGTCAAAGACCGTAGGTGAAGCATGATTCTGCCGATAGGCAGACATCGGCCTCTTAATTTCCTACGCAGATGGTGAAACCCGACTTGAGCTCTAGCCTGCTTTGCAGCGCTGAGTTCAGGTTCTACTCACCGAACGAAAGAGGGCAGTGGTTTAGAGTTTTATACTCTCTCTACTGTTTTCGTCCAAAGCTCAAAAGAGCTTAAGGATTACTTGTCACGAAATCGCGGGTTATTTTTTTACGGGGCTTATTCCTTGCAAAAAAAGGCCAACGACGACTGAGGGTGATCACAACAATATGGAGTTGAGATAGTGGCTATTAGATTGGAAGACAAGAAACAAATCGTTTCCGAAGTCAATCAAGCTGCTAGCAGTGCTTTGTCTGCAGTTCTCGCGGATTACCGCGGTGTGACTGTAAGTCAGATGACTGCGCTTCGTAAGAATGCACGAGACAATAATGTCTACCTACGTGTTGTGCGCAACACGCTGCTTAAAAAAGCGGTAGAGGCGACAGATTTCGAGTGTATTCAAGAAGTGCTAGTCGGACCGACCATTCTCGCGTTTTCACAAGACGATCCGGGCGCCGCTGCGCGTGTGCTAAAGGATTTTGCGAAAGAGAATGCTNAGTTCGAAATCAGAGCATTGTCTGTTGGTGGCAAGTTATTAGACGCAAGTCAGATCGATGTATTGGCAAAGTTGCCAACTCACGATCAGGCACTGTCTATGCTTATGAGCGTGATGTTNGCGCCTGTAACGAAGCTTGCGAGAACCATGAAAGAGGTTCCCTCGAAGGTAACGCGTGGCGTTGCTGCGGTTCGAGACCAGAAGCAGGAAGCAGCCTAGTTTTTTCGTTGTTTAGGCAACGGGACACAANATTTATTTTAATTATTTTATTAGGAGATAAGAGTCATGGCTCTATCTAAAGAAGACGTATTAGAAGCAATCGCCGAAATGTCGGTAATGGACGTTGTTCAACTGGTTGAAGCAATGGAAGAGAAGTTCGGCGTATCTGCAGCTGCCGCTGTAGCCGCTGCTCCTGTTGCCGCTGCTGGTGAAGCTGTTGCTGCTGAAGAGCAAACAGAGTTCGACATTGTTCTGACTAGCGCAGGCGAAAAGAAAGTAAACGTCATTAAAGCGGTTCGCGGCATCACAGGTCTTGGCCTGAAAGAAGCGAAAGAGCTTGTTGATGGCGCGCCTTCAACATTGAAGGAAGCGGCACCTAAGGGCGAAGCTGAAGAAGCTAAGAAAGCTCTCGAAGAGGCTGGCGCCACAGTTGAGCTTAAGTAAACTGCTTAAGCTTAAAACCGATGCTCACCGGGTGCAGATTTCTGCATCCGGTGTTCGTCGTTGTAAGACTTCTACACCCTCAGTACCTCACTAGTACGCAACGCTAGGAACACAGCAATGGCCTATTCGTATACAGAGAAAAAACGAATCCGTAAGAACTTCGGCAAACTGCCAAGTGCTATGGATATACCGTACCTCTTATCTATACAAGTCGATTCCTATAGACAGTTTACACAGTTAGACAGCCCTCTCGATGCGCGCAAAGACCAAGGTCTTCATGCCGCGTTTAAGTCCGTTTTCCCGATCGTCAGCTATTCGGGCAAAGCTGTACTCGAGTATGTGAGCTACGAGCTTGGTAAGCCGGTATTCGACGTGAAAGAGTGTCAATTGCGCGGTTCTACCTATTCCGTGTCCTTAAGAGTGAAAGTAAGGTTGATCCTTTATGATAAGGAATCGACTACTCAGACCATTAAGGATATCAAAGAGCAAGAAGTCTATATGGGCGAAATCCCATTGATGACCGATTCTGGAACATTCGTCATTAACGGCACCGAGCGCGTAGTTGTCTCTCAGTTGCATCGTTCTCCTGGCGTGTTCTTTGACCACGATCGCGGTAAGACGCACAGCTCGGGCAAATTGCTCTACTCTGCACGCGTGATTCCTTACCGTGGGTCATGGCTAGACTTTGAGTTTGACCCGAAGGACATGGTCTACGTTCGTATCGACCGTCGTCGTAAGTTGCCGGCGACAGTGCTCATGCGTGCGCTAGGTTATTCCTCGCAGGAAATCCTCGAGGCGTTCTACGAGAACAATACGTTTAAGATTACCAAAGGCAAGGAGCCAGCTTCTCGCTTCAACTCATCCCTGCGCGTCTGCGTGGCGAAGTGCTTAACTTCGATATCACCGACAAGAAGGGAGCTGTCATCGTTGAGAACGGCCGACGTATTACGAGTCGCCACGTTCGTCAGATGGAAACAGCAAAGCTTAAAGATCTCATCGTTACCGAAGACTTCCTTGTGGGTGAAGCGCTTGCGGCTGACGTTGTGAATCAAGAAACTGGGGAAATAATATTCCCATGTAACGCCGAAATTACACACGAAATGCTCGCGGAGTTGGTCGAGCAGGGTGTTACTGAGTTCCAAACTATTTACACGAACGACTTGGACTGTGGTCCATTCGTATCGGACACGCTGCGTATCGATAACACCACCTCTAAACTGGAGGCGATGGTGGAAATCTATCGCATGATGCGTCCGGGTGAGCCACCGACAAAAGAATCGGCGGAGAACCTGTTCGCAAACCTATTCTTCTCACCTGAGCGCTACGATCTTTCGGCTGTTGGCCGGATGAAGTTTAACCGTCGCCTAGGCCGTCAGGAGACAGAAGGATCTGCGGTACTTGATCAAGACGATATCGTCGACGTGCTCAAGACACTCGTGGGTATCCGCAATGGTTTCGGCTCTGTAGATGACATCGATCACCTGGGTAACCGCCGCATTCGCTCCGTTGGCGAGATGGCGGAGAATCAGTTCCGCGTTGGTTTGGTCCGCGTAGAACGCGCTGTGAAAGAGCGTCTGAGCATGGCCGACTCCGAAGGTCTCATGCCGCAGGATATGATCAACGCAAAGCCCGTTGCTGCGGCTATCAAAGAGTTCTTCGGTTCGAGCCAGCTTTCTCAGTTTATGGATCAGAACAATCCATTGTCTGAGGTCACGCACAAGCGTCGCGTTTCGGCTCTCGGTCCAGGTGGTCTGACCCGCGAGCGCGCAGGCTTCGAAGTGCGCGACGTTCACCCGACTCACTACGGACGTGTATGCCCGATCGAGACGCCAGAGGGACCAAACATCGGTCTTATCAACTCGCTCGCGACTTACGCACGTACGAATCACTATGGCTTCCTCGAAAGCCCTTATCGTAAAGTCGTCAAGAATAAGGTGACAGACGAGATCGATTACCTGTCTGCGATCGACGAAAGCGATTTCGTTATTGCGCAAGCAAGCGCGCCTCTTGATAAAAAAGGCGGCTTTATCGATACGCTAGTAACAGTTCGCTACAAGGGTGAGACTACGCTCAAGCCACGCGAAGAAGTGGACTATATGGACGTTGCGCCTCAACAGATGGTATCTGTTGCCGCCGCATTGATTCCGTTCCTCGAGCACGATGACGCGAACCGCGCATTGATGGGTTCGAACATGCAGCGCCAGGCTGTGCCTACGCTTAAGACTGAGAAGCCGCTCGTCGGCACCGGCATGGAGCGCAATGTCGCCGCCGACTCAGGTGTGTGTGAGGTAGCCTTCCGCGGCGGCGTGATCGAAAGTGTCGATGGCGCCCGCATCATTGTGCGTGTTAACGACGAGGAAACTGACGCGGGCGAAGCGGGTGTAGACATCTACAACCTGACTAAATACACCCGTTCAAACCAGAACACATGCATTAGCCAAAAGCCACTCGTTAAAGAAGGCGATATCGTGAATCGTGGAGATATTCTCGCCGACGGTCCTTCGATAGATATGGGTGAGCTCGCGCTCGGCCAGAATATGCGCATCGCGTTTATGCCTTGGAACGGTTACAACTTCGAGGACTCGATCCTTATTTCGGAACGAGTAGTTAAAGAAGACCGATTCACGACTATTCACATTCAGGAACTAACCTGTGTCGCTCGCGATACTAAACTGGGTGCTGAAGAAATTACGGCAGATATCCCGAACGTGGGCGAGGGTGCTCTAAGTAAACTCGACGAATCGGGAATCGTCTACATCGGCGCCGAAGTTAGTGCGGGCGACATACTTGGTCGGCAAGGTAACTCCCAAAGGCGAGACGCAGCTCACGCCCGAAGAGAAACTCCTGCGTGCGATATTCGGTGAGAAGGCGTCGGACGTAAAAGATACGTCACAGCGCGTCCCGACGAGCGTTACCGGTACAGTGATCGATGTGCAGGTGTTCACGCGTGACGGGCTCGAGAAAGACAAGCGCGCGATAGAGATCGAAGAATCGCAGCTGAAAAAAGTTCGTAAAGATATCGAAGACGAGTTCCGCATTGTTCAGGGCGCCACCTACGAGCGCCTTGAAAAGGCATTGCTGAATAAAGTCGTTGCCGGTGGCCCCAAGCTCAAGAAGGGGCAGAAAGTCACGGCTGCTTATCTAGCGGATCTTCCGCGTGAAGATTGGTTCAAGCTTCGACTATCCGATGACGCGCTCAACAAGCAGTTAGAGCGTGCCGAGGAGCAACTCAAAGAGCGTCGCGCCGAATTAGACGCGCGCTACGAGGATAAGCGCGGCAAGTTGACGCAGGGCGATGACCTCGCACCTGGCGTACTCAAGATCGTTAAGGTTTACCTCGCGATCAAGCGTCGCATTCAGCCGGGCGACAAGATGGCTGGTCGTCATGGTAACAAAGGTGTGATCTCGGTGATCATGCCTGTTGAAGATATGCCTTACGATGAAAACGGAGAGCCGGTAGATATCGTGCTCAATCCGCTGGGTGTACCGTCACGCATGAACGTGGGTCAGATTCTTGAGACTCACCTCGGTGCGGCAGCTAAGGGACTCGGCAACCGCATTGGCGAGATGCTCGACTCACAGAAAAAGGCCGCTGACGTTCGCAAGCTATTGACCGAGGTTTACAACAAAATCGGCGACAAGCAAGAGGACCTCAAGAGCTTTAGCGATGACGAGATTCTCGAGCTTGCGAACAACCTCCGCGCTGGTGTGCCAATGGCGACACCTGTGTTCGATGGTGCAGCAGAGACCGAGATTAAAGGCATGCTTGAGCTTGCGGGTATCGACGAGAGTGGTCAGGTTACTCTGCGCGACGGTCGCACAGGTGAAGAGTTCGATCGCAAAGTCACCGTCGGCATTATGTACATGCTTAAGCTCAATCACTTGGTCGATGACAAGATGCACGCGCGTTCGACAGGTAGCTACAGCCTCGTTACGCAGCAACCGCTTGGTGGTAAAGCTCAGTTCGGCGGCCAGCGCTTCGGAGAGATGGAAGTGTGGGCGCTCGAAGCCTACGGCGCCGCCTATACGCTGCAAGAGATGCTAACCGTGAAGTCTGACGACGTTGCGGGCCGTACTAAGATGTATAAAAACATTGTCGACGGCGATCATCGTATGGAGCCTGGTATGCCTGAGTCGTTTAACGTTCTCTTGAAAGAGATTCGGTCTCTTGCAATCGACATGGAGTTGGATGTCAGCAAATAAGCTGACGTCCATGTCGGTTCGTTAAGCGAGCTAAAACGCAAGAATTAGTGAATATTAAAGCCGTGGCGCGTAACCCGCGTCAGGTGGAGGATCTAGAATGAAAGACCTACTAGGGTTGTTGAAGTCTCAGTCACCATCGGATGAATTTGACTCCATTCGCATCGGTCTCGCGTCTCCGGAGATGATCAGAGCGTGGTCATTCGGCGAAGTGAAAAAGCCAGAGACAATTAACTATAGGACATTCAAGCCTGAGCGCGATGGTTTGTTCTGCGCCAAAATTTTCGGCCCGACAAAAGACTACGAGTGCCTGTGCGGTAAGTACAAGCGACTTAAGCATCGCGGCGTCATTTGCGAAAAATGCGGCGTCGAAGTAGCGCTTTCGAAGGTTCGCCGTGACCGTATGGGACACATCGAACTGGCAAGTCCTGTTGCACACATTTGGTTCCTCAAATCCTTGCCTTCGCGCATAGGCTTGCTCCTCGATATGACGCTTCGCGACATCGAGCGCATCCTTTATTTTGAGTCTTTTGTTGTGACCGATCCCGGCATGACGAATCTCGAAAAAGGGCAGCTGCTTAACGACGAGCAGTACTTCGAAGCGATGGAAGAGTTCAGCGACGAATTCGACGCCAAGATGGGCGCCGAGGCAATCCAAGCGCTGATGAAAGACCTCGAAGTCGACGCCGAAGTTGCGCGTCTTCGTGAGGAGATTCCAGCGACAAATTCTGAGACCAAACTCAAGAAACTATCGAAGCGCCTTAAGCTTCTCGAAGCATTCGCGGAGTCTGGTAACAAGCCCGAGTGGATGGTGATGAATGTTCTGCCGGTTCTGCCGCCAGACCTGCGTCCTCTCGTGCCTCTCGATGGCGGTCGATTTGCGACCTCTGACCTCAACGACCTTTATCGCCGCGTGATTAACCGCAACAACCGCCTCAAGCGCCTGCTTGATCTCAACGCGCCTGACATCATCGTGCGAAATGAGAAGCGCATGCTGCAAGAAGCGGTAGATGCTCTGCTCGACAACGGCCGCCGCGGACGCGCGATTACGGGCTCTAACAAGCGTCCTCTCAAATCGCTCGCCGATATGATTAAAGGCAAGCAGGGTCGCTTCCGTCAGAACTTGCTCGGCAAGCGCGTAGATTATTCGGGCCGCTCGGTTATTGTGGTCGGACCTACGCTGCGTTTGCACCAGTGCGGACTGCCTAAGAAAATGGCACTCGAACTCTTCAAGCCGTTTATTTTCGGTAAGCTGGAGCGTCGTGGTCTCGCCACAACGATTAAGGCCGCCAAGAAAATGGTAGAGCGCGAAACTGCAGAGGTGTGGGATATCCTCGCCGAAGTCATTCGCGAGCACCCAGTTCTGCTAAACCGTGCGCCGACTCTTCATCGCCTTGGCATTCAGGCGTTTGAGCCAGTATTAATCGAGGGTAAAGCGATTCAGTTGCATCCTCTCGTTTGTGCGGCCTACAACGCGGACTTCGACGGCGACCAAATGGCGGTTCACGTTCCGTTGACGCTCGAAGCGCAGCTCGAAGCGCGCACACTGATGATGTCGACAAATAACATTCTCGCGCCAGCGAACGGAGAGCCAATCATCGTTCCTTCGCAAGACGTAGTGTTGGGTCTGTATTACATGACTCGTTCGCGCGTCAACGCAAAGGGCGAGGGCATGA
>JGI26084J50262_1002332_pt1 | contig 9936 bp, 10 predicted proteins | sample SaaInl6LU_22_DNA_FD_50262 | JGI IMG/M metagenome (IMG submission 50262) | reverse complement strand
GAGGTTGATGCCTTCCGCAAGCACTGCCTGCTCAATGGTCTTGATGATATCGGCCTGACGCTGGAAAAAGCAGCATCCATCGAAAGCTTCGAAGCCAAGGCATCGCAAGAGCGCCCTTGGGTCTGAAACCTTCAAGAAAATGATTAAAATGGTCCGGTTTTTACCGGGCTTTTTTATATGCGGGTGATGCAAAGTGGCGACAGCCCAAATACCAAAAGATATGTTTTGATTCCTTTAGGGTAATCAAATGCTTGCGTGACAATGCAAATTTGGGCAAGAATAAGGCAATTGAGGCAAAACTATGGAACAAGGGTCTGGCATGAACCGGATCCGGCCAAGTTAAGGGTTGAAGCACGTGGTTTCACAGCTAATCGGCGCTGTGGTACGGGCAGTGGTGGTATTTATCGTTATATCCACACCGTCCTTACTCATTCCGTGGACCGGAGCAGAGACGATTCAAGTCGTCATGCTGCTAGGTGTTTTTGCTGCGCTTTTCACATTCTCTGAATATTCCTCCAATTATCCCGCTTTGATCGAATTCCGCGATGCCGCGCCGTTTAACCGCATTCGCGTTTTGGTTTTGTTTGCCATGCTCTTTGCCTTGTCGCTGGTGGCCGTCGGTGATGCGACGGGCTCAACGCTTGCTTTGGTGTTGAATGCGGCAGGGCTGATCATTGGCAATGCTCTGGATTTCACGGGCAGCCCTTTGCGAATGCTGCTGCAACAGGTGCCCGAAGACGCCCCTGCAATCATCGGCGTGAGGGCACAAATCATGGCCGGTCTCGCTGCGCTTATCGGCTTGTTCACGATTACCAGCTTCGCAATTCTGACCCGCTTGCAAGTCTGGCCGCGCCCGAAATCGACCTTCAATGTCTGGATAAATCTTCCAACATTCGATCCCACACGCGGCGGAGATATCGTGACCCGCCTCACACGTGAAAGCCGCGTTAACATCTTGTTAGGGTTTCTTCTGCCATTCGTAGTGCCGATTGCCGCGGAATTCGCGTCAAAGAATCTGGGCTTGTCGATCTTCAACTCGACGCAAACCATGGTTTGGATAATCGCGCTATGGATGTTTCTTCCAGTCAGTATGTTCATGCGTGGCATGGCCATGGCCCGCGTGGCCGAGATGATCAGCGCGCGACGCCGCAGATTGGTGACCGACCCCGCGCCAAACGAAGATTTCCTGACCGCCTGATCGGCTGTTTTGCAGCGATCACAATGATCGCAACCTCGCCTGTCTTTTGCGATGAAATCCGAATTGCCAGCTACCATACAGGGCTTTCAAGGGATGGGCCTGGCTTGCTTTTGCGCGATATCCATCGTGGGGAAGATGCCCAAATCGCCGCTTCAATCGACGTGATCCGCGCGGCGGATGCCGATATTCTGGTTCTACAGGATTTCGATTATGACGGGCGCGGGCTTGCCCTTACGGCTTTCGCCGACGCGCTTGAACAGGCGGGTGCACCCTACCCCCATCTGTTTGCACTACGCCCCAATTCAGGGCGGATGACCGAGTTTGACCTCAATGGAAACGGGCGCAGCGGGGATGCGCAAGATGCTGAAGGCTATGGGCGCTTCAATGGGCAAAGCGGCATGGCGATCCTGTCGCGCCTGCCGATCGGGGAAGATGTACGGGATTTCTCGCGTCTTCTGTGGTCCGAGATGCCCGAGCCTCAGGTGATCAGGCTTTTCTCACCCGAAATTACCGAAATATTGCCCCTGTTCTCGGTCGCTGCATGGCAGGTTCCGATTATTCTGCCAAACGGCTCTGACCTGCAGCTTCTTGCGACCCATGCCACAGCCCCCGTTTTTGATGGCCCTGAGGACAGGAACGGGCACCGAAATGCCGATGTTCTGCGATTTTGGCAGGCCTATCTCAGCGGGTGGCACCCACCTAATATGCGGGCCCTGACAAGTCCGCAATTCGCCTTGATCGGCACGCTGAATGTTGATCCCGACCAAGGTGAGGGCCACCGCGATGTGCTGCGGGACTTGTTGGCCCATCCCGCCATCCAAGACCCGATCCCGCGCTCCGCCTCTGGCATCATCCAGACCGCTGATTGGCCTGAGCCCGAACCTGGCAATTTGCGGGTGGATTACATCCTTCCTGCCGCAGATTTGCCTGTGATGGATCACGGGCTGATCTGGGGTGAGGAAAACGAGGATTTGGCAAATGCTGTCGCACTGGCCTCGGATCATCGGCTTGTCTGGNTCGATATCGCGTTTTGAACGGGAATTGGCGCAAGGCCGGCGCNAATAGGCCGCCGCTTTCTTGACCACCCGCCTGCACCACGATAGGCCCTGTCCAACTCAACGAAACAACGGACCTCAGATCATGACCAACCCTTCTCTCTTGATCCTTCCTGGCGATGGCATCGGCCCCGAAGTGATGGCCGAAGTGCGCAAAATCATCGGCTGGTTTGGCGACAATCGCGATCTCGCCTTTGACGTGAGTGAAGACCTTGTCGGCGGTGCCGCCTATGACGCGCATGGCACGCCTTTGCATGACGATACGATGGCCAAGGCCCAAGAGGTGGACGCCGTTCTTTTGGGCGCGGTTGGCGGCCCGAAATACGATGTGCTGGATTTCAGCGTAAAGCCCGAGCGTGGATTGCTGCGTCTTCGCAAGGAGATGGACCTCTATTCCAACCTCCGCCCTGCGCAATGCTTTGACGCGCTGGCTGATTTTTCCTCGCTGAAAAAAGATGTGGTTGCTGGCCTCGACATCATGATCATTCGTGAATTGACCAGCGGCGTCTATTTCGGAGAGCCACGCGGCATCCACAAGGAAGGCAATGAGCGCGTTGGCATCAACACGCAGCGCTATACCGAATCCGAGATCGCGCGCGTGGCCCGCTCCGCCTTTGAAATGGCACGCCGTCGCGGCAATAAGGTCTGCTCCATGGAGAAGGCCAATGTGATGGAATCGGGTATCTTGTGGCGCGATGTGGTGCAGGAAATCCATGACGCGGAATATCCTGATGTCGAGCTGTCGCATATGTATGCGGATGCAGGCGCGATGCAGCTGACCCGCTGGCCCAAGCAATTCGACGTCATCGTCACCGACAACCTGTTTGGCGATCTCTTGTCCGACCTCGCCGCGATGCTTACAGGCTCCCTCGGGATGCTGCCTTCGGCCTCGCTTGGTGCGCCTATGGCCAATGGTCGGCCCAAAGCGCTGTATGAACCCGTGCATGGTTCCGCCCCCGATATCGCGGGTCAGGGCAAAGCAAATCCGATCGCATGTATCCTCAGCTTCGCGATGGCGCTGCGCTACAGCTTCGATGCGGGCGAAGAGGCAAGCCGCCTTGAAAAGGCCGTTGAGGCTGTTTTGGCCGATGGCCTGCGCACGGCCGATCTGATGGGTCCCGATGGCGGCACCCCTGTCAGCACGACCGAAATGGGCGATGCGATTGTTGCAAAGCTTGCCGCTTCGCTGTGATCCCTACATCTTGAGACATCGAACCTGGCCTTCTCAGGCCAGGTTTTCTATTTGCAGTTTCACTTGGAAAGCTGTCAGACTCATTTCATGACAGACAAGGCTTCCAACCAGAATACCCGTGGTGCGTTGATGGCACTGGCCGCTTTTGCGGTTTTTGCCAGCCATGACGTGGTGGTGAAATTTCTGGGCGTCAGCTATTCGGCCTTCCAGATCGTGTTTTTCAGCGTTCTTTTCGGCTTTCCCATCGTCACATTTCTTCTGATGCGAGAGGCTAAGGCCGATAACCTAAGGCCCAAACACCCTTGGTGGACCCTGTTCCGCACGGTCGCGGTCGTCATCACGGGCTATTGCGCGTTCTATGCTTTCACAACCTTGCCACTGGCACAAACCTACGCGATCCTCTTCGCCTCGCCTTTGCTGATCACGCTTTTTGCCATCCCGATGCTGGGTGAGAAAGTCGGCATTCATCGCGGAATCGCCGTGGTGGTGGGCTTGATGGGCGTAATCGTTGTCCTGCGTCCTGGATCGACCGAGCTTGGTCTGGGTCACCTCTTTGGTTTGGTGGCGGCCTTTGCGGGGGCTTTTGCCTCGATCATCGTGCGCAAGGTCGGGCAGGAGGAGCGCTCGGTCGTGTTGATCCTTTACCCAATGATGGCGAATTTCGTGATCATGGGCATCGCGCTGCCATTCGTCTACGAGCCGATGCCGCTTGTTGATTTAGGGGCCTCTGCCGTGGTTGCCGCCCTCGCCTTGATCGCCAATGGCTTGCTGATCGTGGGCTACCGCATGGCAAACGCGGTGATCGTCGCGCCGATGCAATATTCGCAGATCATCTGGGCCAGCATCTTTGGCGCGCTGCTTTTTGATGAAAGCATCGATATCGCCACCGTGATCGGCACAGGCATTATCATCGCGTCAGGCGTCTATATCGTTCTGCGCGAGGATCGTGGCCCGAACTCGGCCAACACACCTGTTCTCAGGGCACGCAGCCGCATGGGCGTGCCTGTAGCACCGAAAGTGGCCAGCTTCCTGTCAGCTGCAAAGCGGGGGCCGCAAAACATCCGCACCCGAGATACGGATGATAGCTAACCCCCTAAAACAGGCTTAGGCCATTTCTTGATCGGGCAATTTCGCACCTGTCATATAGGCTACAGCATCCGACATGGAATGGTCCTTCGGATCGATCACACAAAGCCGCTTGCCCAAACGATGCACATGGATACGGTCAGCCAATTCAAAGACATGCGGCATGTTGTGACTGATCAGGATGATCGGAATACCGCGCGCTTTTACGTCTTGGATCAGTTCCAGAACCTTACGGCTTTCCTTGACACCCAAGGCGGCTGTCGGCTCATCCAGAATGATCACTTTTGACCCGAAGGCCGCAGCACGCGCCACAGCAACACCTTGGCGTTGACCACCCGAAAGGGTCTCGATCGCTTGGTTAATGTTCTGGATGGTCATCAACCCCAGTTCATTCAGCTTTTCACGGGCGAATTTCTCCATAGCGGGCCGATCAAGCTGTCTGAAAACAGACCCTAATATGCCTGGTTTGCGCAATTCGCGCCCCATAAACATATTGTCGGTAATCGACAAGGCAGGTGACATCGCCAGCGTTTGATACACCGTCTCGATGCCCGATCCGCGCGCGTCATTAGGGGAAGAAAAGCGAACCTTCTCGCCCTCCAGCCAAACCTCGCCCTCATCAGGTTGTACTGCCCCTGAGACGGCCTTGATCAAGGTGGATTTGCCAGCGCCATTGTCGCCAATCACTGCCAGAATTTCGCCCGGCATAAGCTCAAAATCACAATTATCCAGAGCGGTCACACGGCCATAGCGTTTCGTCAGACCACGGCCTTTGAGAATGGGTTCCTGCGTCATGCCGATACCTTTCTGATCCATTGATCCACTGCGACAGCGGTGATGATAAGCACACCGATCAACAGATAGGTCCATTGCGCGTCTGCCCCCATCAGGCGCAGACCAAGCGTAAACACGCCCACAATCAATGCGCCAAAGAAGGTGCCCAAGATCGAGCCGCGCCCCCCAAAGAGCGAGATGCCCCCGATCACCACAGCCGTGATCGATTCAATATTTGCGAATTGGCCAGATGTCGGTGACACCGATCCGATCCGGCCAATCAAGGCCCATCCTGCAAAGGCGCAGATCAGACCCGAAAGCATGTAGACCGAGATCAGCGTTTTGCGGACATTCACCCCTGACAGCTCCGCCGCTTCAGGGTCATCGCCGACAGCATAAACATGCCGCCCCCATGCCGTGTGGCGCAACGCATAGGCCAGCACCATCACCAAAATGACCAAGAAGACGACGCCATAGGTAAAGACAGCCCCGCCAATCTCGAAGCGCGTGCCAAAGAATTGCAAGATCGGCGCATTGGCTTCGATATCCTGACTGCGGATGGTCTCGTTCTTGGAATAGAGAAAATTCGTTGCCAGAACGATCTGCCACATACCAAGCGTCACGATGAAAGGCGGCAGTTTCATTACGGCCACAAGAAAGCCGTTAATAAAGCCGCATAGAGCACCACACATCAGGCCGCAGGCAACCGCTACTTCGGGCGGCAGACCATAACGGAAGGTGAACTGCCCCATAACCACCGAAGACAGCACCATGATCGCGCCAACCGAAAGATCGATCCCCGCGGTCAGGATCACCAAGGTCTGGGCGGCGGCCACGATGCCCACAATCTGAACCTGCTGCAGGATCAGCGTCAGGGCGAAGGGCGTGAAAAAGTTATTCGCGAAGATGCCGAACATCACCAAGGAGGCGATCAGCACAACAAGCGGCACAAGCGAGGGGGTCACATGAAGGGCATGCTGGATCCTGTGGATCGGGCTCTTCCTTGTATCCGCGAATTCGGCAACATTTGTTGCCGCATCCTTCGCGGCGGACTCATAATCGTCCTGCGCGTTCATCGCGTCGTCTCCCTCGATTTTGGAAATTGTAGCATGAACGGGGCAAGCAGTCGCCCGCCCCGTTCAGAAAAGGGCTTAGCCCCAGCAGAGATCGGTGCCTTCGGCAACCGAAACGGAATCTACGCCATCAACAGGCGTATCTGTAACCAGTGCAACACCAGTGTTGAAGAAATCGAGCCCTTCGGAAGGCTGAGGCACAGTGCCATCAGCTGCGAATTGCGCAATTGCCTGAACGCCAAGCGACGCCATCAACAGTGGGTATTGCTGCGAAGTGGCGCCAATCACGCCATCAGCAACATTCTGCACACCAGGGCAGCCACCATCGACCGATACGATCAGAACATCGTTTTCACGACCGATCGAACGCAGGGCTTCATAAGCACCGGCAGCGGCTGGCTCGTTGATGGTGTAGACCACATTGATCATCGGATCGATGGCGAGAAGCTCTTCCATCGCTGTACGACCACCTTCTTCGTTGCCTGCTGTGACAGCATTGCCAACGATACGTGGATCTTCCTCATCGCCCCAACGGTTTGGATCGCCCAGATCGATACCGAAGCCTTCGAGGAAGCCTTGGTCACGCAGAACGCCAACTGTTGGCTGGCTAACAGCAAGGTCGAGCATCGCAATGCGCGCATCTGCGGCTGCATCGCCCATGGACGCGGCTGCCCATGCACCGATCAGACGGCCCGCTTCGAAGTTATCGGTCGCAAAGGTTGCATCCGCTGCATCGATTGGGTCCAGAGGGGTATCGAGTGCGATGACAAGAATGCCCGCATCACGTGCTTGCTGCACGGCAGTAGTGATGGCCGATGTATCGGACGCTGTCAGCAAGATGCCCGACGCGCCGTCTGCGATGCAGGTTTCGATCGCGGCAACTTGTGTTTCATGGTCGCCATCAACCTGACCCGCATAGGCGTTCAAGGTGATGCCGAGCTCTTCAGCAGCAGCCATCGCACCTTCGCGCATTTTTACGAAAAACGGGTTGGTATCAGTTTTAGTAATCAGGCAAGCGGTTACGCCATGGCCATCAGCCATCGCCGCGCCACCAGATGCCATAAGAGCCAATGCAGTCCCTGCAAGAAGCTTTTTCATTGATAGTTCCTCCCTAAAGTTTGTTCGGACCTCCACGTTCCGAACGACTCACTGTTTAAGCAAGTTACCTTACCACAATCCATTTTCGCTCTGGCGTCAATAATTAAATCAAGTTGACTTATTAAAAGGCATGTGATGAAATTTTCGGAAGGGAGGAGATCGCATGAGCATGCAGACAAGCACAGCGCAGGGCCTCGCCTTGCCTGGTCAGGATAGATCATTGTTTGCGCCGAGCGATAATGAACGTTTGATCCTGACCCTGATAAAAGATATGGGGAAATTCCTGCCTCGGAAATTGCCAAGGAAACAGGCCTTTCTGCACAGTCAGCGTCGGTCATTTCACGGCTTCTCGAAACCCAAGGCCTCGTGATCAAGGGCGAGCCTGTGCGCGGGCGTGTGGGCAAACCTTCTGTGCCCATCATGCTGAACCGCGACGGTGCGTTTTCAATCGGGCTGCGGATTGGACGGCGCTCGGCTGATCTGGTGTTGATCGATCTGACCTGCGAAATCAGGGGCGAGTTGCGCCAAACCTATAAGTTCCCCACACCCGAGGTCATCGTGAATTTCGTGCAGAGCGGCATCGGCAAACTTGTCGGCGCATTGGAGGGTGGGCTTCAAAACCGCATCGCGGGCATTGGCATCGCCGCGCCTTTTGAATTGTGGAACTGGCTTGATAATACATCCGCACCCAAGGATCAGATGCTGGCATGGAAGACCTTTGATTTCGTCACCGATATCAGAAGCCTGACCGACCTGCCCATTATCGTGAGCAATGACAGTTCCATGTCCAGCATGGGGGAACATGCCTTCGGCAGTGCAAAATCCCTTTCGAATTTCGCCTATTTCTACATCGGCTCCTTCATCGGTGGCGGCGTTGTTCTGAACAACCGTCTATATCTTGGCGAAAGCGGGAATGCGGCTGCCTTCGGATCTTTCCCAATCCGCGACAGTGACGGGAATTGGGGGCAATTGATTGGCAAAGCCTCTCTTGTTTTGCTTGAAAACAAGCTTGAAGATCGCTTTCCAAATCAAGCTCAGCACATGCTTCAGGCAAACGACTGGCAAGGGTTCGATGACCTTCTCGAGGCGTGGCTGCAAGAAACCGCCGCNAATCTGGCCTATGCGATCGTGATGGCAGTGGCTGCCTATGACGTGCCTGCAATTGTCATTGACGGGAGCATGCCACCCGAAATTCGGACACGTCTGATCAGCATGGTCGAAGACGAAATGAAAGGCGCTGACCTGCGCGGTATTCGCGCGCCGGTGATACAGGAAGGCAGTCTCGGGAATATGGCAGGCGCCCTTGGAGCGGCCTACCAACCCATCGCCACGCAAATTCTGTCGGAGTAGCCTCTGCCCAAAGCCAATTCTGTGGTGTAGGCCTGTGGTATGATGGAAAAGCGCAGCATTTTGATCGGTATTGACGGCGGCGGAACCCGCTGCCGTCTGGCCGTGGAGCTTGCAGGCCAAAGGCATCAGCTTGAGACGGGACCGACGAATGTCACCAGCGATTTTGACGGGGCAATCGCAACCCTGAAGGCGGGNTTGGCCGAGCTGGCCCAAAACGCAGGTCTGCCCCTTGAGACGCTTCTTGAAGCACCAGCGCATTTCGGATTGGCAGGGATTGTCTCACCCAAGGATGAACGGCGCGTCAGTGCTGCGCTTGCAATGCCTCATGCCCGATATTCCGATGATCAAACGACAAGCATTCGCGGTGCTTTGGCGCGGAATGATGGTGTCGTGATCTCCCTCGGGACAGGCTCCTTCATCGCGCGCCAGCTTGGCGGCGAGTTTCGCAAAATCGGCGGCTGGGGGCTCATTCTGGGCGATGAAGCATCGGGTGCTTGGCTCGGGCGGGAAGCCGTTGCTGACGCCTTGCGCGTACAAGACGGGCTTTTAAAGGAGACCCCGTTTTTACGCCTGCTAGGGCCGCGCCTTGCCGATCTGGTCAGCCGACCCAAACAGGCTGATTTCGCGGCTCTCGCCCCTGAGGTCTTCGCCGCCGCAAACGAAAATGACCCATCCGCAAAAGCCATTCTGAATCGCGGCTTGGCCTATATATGCGCCTGCGTCACAGCGCTCGATCCCGAAGCCGCCCTTCCGCTCTGCCTGATCGGCGGATTGGCCGATGCCTATCGTCCACTATTGCCTACACCCCTCGTAAGCCGCCTAACTCCAGCACGAGGAACAGCCCTTGATGGCGCGCTTGATCTGGCACGGGAGGCAAGCCTGACATGACCCTTTTCGCCTATAAAGCCGATCAGATTTTCGATGGTATAACACTGCTGTCCGACCATGCGCTTCTTGTTGAAGATGGGAAGGTCTTGGGCTTAGAAACAGGCACTAACTTGCCTGTTAGAGCCGAAATTATCGATCTCGGTGCCGGTGTTCTTTCTGCTGGCTTCACCGATCTTCAGGTCAATGGCGGCGGCGGAGTGATGTTCAATGATGACCCAACCG
>JGI26084J50262_1002331_pt1 | contig 9937 bp, 8 predicted proteins | sample SaaInl6LU_22_DNA_FD_50262 | JGI IMG/M metagenome (IMG submission 50262) | reverse complement strand
ATTCCTTCCGTATCAGCAAAGGTTTTGCATTCTTTGACTCGCTATTCCCAGAATTGGTCGGCACCTTCAATTCCTCCATCATTTTCTTTATGCCGGCGGCCGTGTTGCTCTTTCAATCCGCATTCTCACCGGTTTTGGAGAAGGCATCCACGGTCTATCCGACCGTGATGGCACCTACTGTTTTAAATGTGTTTTTGGCAGACGATCCGCTCGCCGCAGGCCTGCCTGCAGTTTTGTTAACCATGCCTTTTTGTATAATTTTTTCAATTATTTATTTATGTTTCCCAGCGCCAAAAAATTGAACCTAACCCTAGGGCGCGACTCGCAAAGCCGGAGGCAATGATCTTGCCCCCAGCTCGCAGCGCCTGTCTTGGGGGCTGTCGTCACAAAAATGGCATATCCACCAGCGTTGCCGCGACCTTGCGACCACCAGAGCGGGACAAGGTCACTGTGTCGCCGATCGTGCAGCTGCGTGAGATCAAGGCGTAGCCGATGTTTTTGCTCAGACGCGGGGACCAAACACAATTGGTCATATCGCCGACCTTCTGCCCATCGACGGTGATATCTTCCCAGTGGAAGCTCAAAGGATCGGGCGTGTCGCCCTCTAAGATCAACCCCAGCTGATGACGTTTGGGACCTTCCGCATGGATGCGGCGCAGCGCTTGAATGCCGATGACATCATCGGGGACATCCAGGTCAATATAATTGCCCAAACGCACCTCATAGGGATTGGTGGTGCCATCGCTGTCAGAGCCACAGCTCACCAGTCCGCTTTCCGTCCGCTCAGGGGAGGTTGGCCCACCATTGCCGATGTCGAAAGGCGCGCCGGCCTCTTTGACGATGTTCCAAAGCTCATCGCCGCGCGTTCCATCGCGCAGGTAAATCTCAAACCCGCCCTGTTTGGACCAGCCCGAACGCTGCACGGCAACAGGAATTCCGTTGATTTCACTCTCTGCGAACCAAAAATACTTCAGATCATGCACCCAGTCGCCAAAGATTGACGACACAACCGCGCCGGCTTTTGGCCCCTGCACCGCCAAGGGCGAGACATCCGGTTCAGAAATTTTCACATCCAAACCACGCTCTGCCGCAATCGCGCGGGCCCAGAACCAAATATCACTGTCCGCAATCGAGAACCAAAACAAATCTTCGCGCAGTTTGAGCAAGATCGGATCATTGATCAAAATACCGTCGTGATTGCAAAGCGGCACATATTTGCCCTGCCCGATTTTGCATTTTGACAAGTCGCGCGGGCTCAGGATCTGCGCCAATTTGCCAGCATCGGGCCCCTCGAGTTGCACCTGCCGCTCGGCACCCACATCCCACATGACGACCCCATTCAACAGGTCCCAATATTCCTTATCCTTATCGCCAAAGCTCGCCGGCAAAATCATCCGATTGTAGATCGAGGCATTGGTGCAGCCCTCGGCAACCACCGAATTGAAGAAGGGCGACGGACGCAAACGCGCTGTGGCATGAACCTGAAACATTTTGAGCTCCTAATCTGACGCTGAATCGCGCTTTAGTGCAGGCAAGCCCCGTCTGGCAATCCCCTGAATTGCGCCTGGGATATGACCTTGCGTCATCAATTTTACCAGAAAATTAATCTGCGCACTGAGATGCGGGAAAATCGCACAGAATCACACCTCCCAAGCAGGTCCAAGAGCCGTTGGATCGATCAGCGTTGTTATCACAATAATGGCGCCAAATACCTTCCCCTGCCGCCGCATTCTGTTATCCTGAGTGCAAGTTGGAGGATCGAATGCAAAAGCAAGCTGTGCGCCTGGGCGTGGATATTGGCGGCACCTTTACGGATGTCGTTTTGGAGCGCGGCGGCGCCCTCTTTTCCACCAAAGTCTTAACCACCTATCGCGCCCCAGAAGAAGCCATTGTCGAGGGCATGGCCCGCGTCTGCGCGCAAGCCCAAATCAACCCCGGAGAGATCACCCAAATCATCCACGGCACCACTCTTGCCACAAATGCTTTGATCGAACGCCGCGGTGCTAAGACGGCTTTGATCACGACCGAGGGCTTCCGCGATGTCATTGAGATGCGCACCGAAAGCCGCTTTGAACAATATGACCTCAACCTCACCCTGCCCCCGCCGCTCCTGCCCCGCAATTTTCGCTACACAATCACAGAGCGGATGCAGGCCGACGGCCAAGTGCTAAAGCCGATCAACCGCGCTGAGATCGAAGCCCTGGTCGGGGAGATTAAGCAGGCGGGCTTTGAGAGCATCGCTGTGGGGTTTCTACATTCCTACGTCAATGACGCCCATGAGCGCCTTGTGGCTGAGGTTGTGTCTGAGAAAATGCCCGGCGCCATGCTGTCGCTGTCTTGCGAGGTCAGCCCACAGATGCGCGAATATGAGCGTTTCAACACCACCATCGCCAATGCCTATATCAAACCCTTGATGAAAACTTATTTGGGCCGTCTTAAAGGGCGTTTGAACAGTGAGGGCGCACGATGTCCAATCTTTTTGATGCACTCCGGCGGCGGCATTATCAGCCTGGAAAATGCCGCTGAATTTCCCGTTCGCTTGGTGGAATCCGGCCCGGCCGGCGGGGCGGTTTTTGCCGCCCATATCGCCGCGCGTCACCAGATTGATAAGGTGCTGTCTTTCGATATGGGCGGCACCACGGCGAAGATTTGCCTCATCAAAGATCAAACTCCAAAAACCGCCCGTGTCTTCGAGGTTGCACGCAGCTATCGGTTCAAAAAAGGCTCGGGCATGCCCATTTCAATCCCTGTGATTGATATGGTTGAGATCGGCGCCGGTGGTGGCTCTTTGGCCCATGTCGACAGCCTGCGGCAAATCAGGGTTGGGCCAGAAAGCGCCGGTTCCGAGCCGGGCCCGGCCTGCTATGGCCGTGGTGGCACCCGCCCGGCGGTGACCGATGCTGATTTGGTCCTGGGGCGGCTGGATCCGGACAAGTTTGCAGGCGGGCGCATCACGCTGAAGCCGGCGGCGAGCGCAGCCGCGCTTGCGGCACATTTGGGCGATACGCTTGGTATGGACAGCCAAACTGCCGCCTTCGGCCTCTCCGAGGTTGTCGATGAAAATATGGCCAATGCCGCGCGGGTGCATGCGGTGGAAAACGGCGAAGATCTCAGCGATTACACGATGATTGCCTTTGGCGGCGCAGCGCCTTTGCACGCGGGGCGATTGTGCGAGAAATTGGGCATTACCCGCCTTCTTGTGCCCAGTGGCGCAGGGGTCGGCTCTGCAATTGGCTTTCTGCGCGCGCCATTCAGCTTTGAAGCCACCCGCAGCCAGTTCATGCGTTTGGCTGATTTCAGATCAGACCTGGCGACCGGCTTGCTGGCGGAATTGACTCAGGAAGCCACTGCCTTTGTGCGCAGCTGTGACGCGAAGGCCGAAATTGANGCGCAATACAAAGTCTATATGCGCTATTCGGGNCAGGGATGGGAAATTCCCGTNGCCTTTGATGCCNCCNTGGCCCAATCTCCCGATGCAGCAAAGTTTGAAGCGCTGTTTGAGCGCGAATACAAAACCCTTTTTGGCCGCAGCGTCGCCGGNATGGACATTGAGATCACGGTTTGGTCCGTCAATGCCACAACCGCCGCCGCCCCGGCCACAGCCCTGGCACCCCAGCCGGCTGGCCAGCGCTTGACGGCCACCGATTACCGCAGCCTATTTGATTCGGCATCAGCGCAAATGACACAGGCGGCCCAATGGCGCCGGGCGGATATGGCCATAGGCGCGGAGCTGGACGGGCCTGCGGTGATTGAAGAAGAGGAAACCACCATCATCGTGCCCAAATCCCGCCGCGCGCGGGCGATGAGTGATGGCTGTATTGAACTGACCGCGCGGCCAGTAGACAAAGGAGCGGCGCAATGATCGCATCCACGCCCCCCCGCACCACCTCTGAGGTGCAGTATCAAGTCATGTGGAACCGCCTGATCTCTGTGGTGGAAGAGCAGGCGCAAGCGCTGGTGCGAACGGCCTTCTCAACCTCTGTGCGCGAGGCCGGGGATCTTTCTGCCGGGGTCTATGATGCGCAAGGGCACATGCTGGCCCAAGCGGTCACCGGCACCCCAGGCCATGTCAATGCCATGGCCGATGCGGTGGCCCATTTCATACGCCGGATTGGCCGCGAAAATTTCGCCCCCGGCGATATTTACATCACCAATGACCCGTGGGAGGGCACCGGCCACTTACATGACATTACCATTGTAACCCCCAGTTACTACAACGAAACCTTTGTGGGCTTCTTTGCCTGCACCGCGCATATCGTTGATATCGGGGGCCGAGGGTTTGGAGCGGATGCCAATAGTGTCTATGAGGAAGGTCTCTACATACCCATTATGAAATTGGCCGATCGCGGCGTGGTGGATCAGACCTTGATGCGGATCATCCGCGGCAATGTGCGCGAGCCTGATCAGCTGGTGGGAGACATCTATGCGCTGGCCAGCTGCAACGAAATTGGCCACCGCCGCTTGATTGATATGATGAAGGAATTTGAGCTTGCGGATCTGTCTGGGATTTCTGAGTTTATTCTGTCCAACTCCCGCCGCGCCACACTTGAGCGGATCAACGCGCTGACGCCTGGCATGGCCCGAGGGGAAATGCGCACCGACGGCTATGCGCAGCCGGTTGATCTCAAAGTGCAGCTCACCATCGAAAAAGACCGTATTTTATGCGATTTTGCCGGCACTTCTGGCCTGGATAAGAAGGGCATCAACTGCCCATTGGTCTACACCAAAGCCTATGCCTGCTACGCGCTCAAATGCGCCATAGCGCCAGAGATTCCCAATAACGCGGCCAGTCTGGCGCCCTTTGAAATCACGGCGCCGGAAAACACCATTGTGAATGCCCTGCATCCCGCCCCTGTGGCGCTGCGCCATATCATTGGCCATATGGTGCCCGACGCGGTCTATGCGGCTTTGGATCAATTGTTGCCCGGGCTGGTGCCTGCGGAGGGCGCGGGGTGCCTGTGCAATTTCCAAGTCTCGCTGCGCCCCCGCAGCGATGCGCCCGCCCCGCCTCATGCCCGGCGCGCAGAGGTTTTGACCTTCAACTCCGGCGGATCTGGTGCACGACCCGGTTTGGATGGAATGAACGCCACCGCTTTTCCCAGCGGAGTGATGACCATGCCCGTCGAAGCCACCGAGCAGGTCGGCCCGGTATTGATCTGGCGCAAAGAGCTGCGTGCCGACAGCGGCGGCGCGGCCGACATCGCGGTGGATTGGGTCAATATATGGAGGTTGGCGCGCAAGAGGGTTACGAATTTGACATCCAAGCCATGTTCGATCGCGTCAACCACCCAGCAAATGGTCGCCAAGGCGGATCCAAAGGCAGCGCCACCACGATCGCGCTTGACGATGGCGCGCCCATGCGCGGGAAAGGCAAGCAATTTGTGCCCCATGGCAAAAAGGTCATGATGGCTTTCCCCGGTGGCGCAGGATACGGACCTGTCTGCGAACGCAGCACCGCAGAAATCCTCAAAGATCTGGCTGGCGGCTATATCACCGCGCAGGCGGCGGAAGAGCTTTACGGTCTGGCGCCTCAACAGATCGCCGATGTTCTGGAGCGGGCCAAAAACGGTGAGGCGTTCTAAATGGCACTGGCGCAGCAAACCCCAAAAGCGCATAGCTATGATATAATCCTTATTGGCGGCGCTATGTATGGCAGCTCCATCGCCTGGTGGCTCAGCCGCGATCCGGGGTTTGACGGCTCCATTCTTGTGGTGGAGCGGGATCTCAGTTTTGAATGCGCGTCCACAAGCCACACCAATTCTTGCATCCGTCAACAGTTTTCAAACCCAACCAATATCCAAGTCAGCCAATTTGGCGCGGAGTTTATCAACAATTTTCAAAGCTATTTTGATCACGACCCGCGTGTTCCGAAAATCCATATCCAATCTTTTGGCTATATGTATTTGGCCAATAGCGCCGCTGGGGCCGAAAGCCTGCGGCACAGTCAAGCGCTGCAGGCACAAATGGGCGCTGGCACGCGGCATATGACAGCCTCTGAAATTCAGGCCGAATATCCGTTTTATCATGTGGGCGACATTACCGCAGGCAATCATAACACCGTCAACGAAGGCTATTTTGACGGCGGCACGATTTTTGATTGGTGCAAGCGCGTGGCCCAAGAAAAAGGCGCTGAATATGTGCAAAATGAGGTTGTGGCGATGGACCGGCACGCAGACCGCATCCAGAGCGTGACCCTGGCCTCGGGCGAGAGGCTCAGCTGCGGGCTCGTGGTCAATTGCACAGGCCCGCGCGCCGCGCAAACTGCGCGTATGGCCGGGCTAGACTTGCCAGTTGAGCCGCGCAAACGCTACAGCTTCGTCTTTGATGCCGAGCAGCCGCTGGCCCGCGACCTTCCCCTCACCATCGATCCCTCTGGCGTGCATATGCGTTCGGAGGGGCGCTATTATCTTGCCGGCTGTCCGCCCGATGATGATGCGCCCGTAGCCTATGACGATTTCACCCAAGACCACAGCATCTGGCAAGAGAAGGTCTGGCCCATCATCGCCGCCCGTGTGCCGCAATTCGAAGCGATCAAGCTGATCAACAGCTGGGCGGGACATTACGCCTATAACACCTTCGATCAAAACGCGATCATCGGCCCGCATCATCAGGTCGAGAACTTCCTCTTTGCCAATGGGTTTTCGGGCCACGGCTTGCAACAATCTATGGCCATCGGGCGCGGATTGGCCGAATTTATCACCTATGGCGCCTATCGCAGCATTGACCTTTCCCCCTTCGCATACAAACGTATCGAAGAGGGCAAACCCTTTTTAGAAAAGGCAGTAATTTGATGAAAAAACTCGTGTTAACCGGTGCCGCGGGACGGCTGGGCTCCTATCTGCGCGAACCGCTAAGCCAGATGTGTGACCGCCTGGTCTCCACCGATTGGACCGAGGACATCGGCAAGCTTTATCCCGGTGAGACCTATGTCAAAGCAGATCTAGGCGATCTGGAGGCCATGGAGGCGGTGCTTGATGGTGCGGATATGGTGGTCCATTTTGGCGCGATTGGCGATGAGGCCGCCTGGGACAAAATCCTACATTCCAATATCATTGGCGCCTATAATGTGTGGGAAGCGGCCGCACGCAAGGGGCTGCGCCGCGTGGTCTATGCCAGCTCTATCCATGCGGTGGGCATGTATCCCAAAACCCAAAGGATCGACACAGAAGTGCCGCACCGCCCAGACACCTACTATGGTTTGGCAAAATGTTTCGCAGAGGATCTTGGCAGCCTCTATTGGGACAAAAAGGGCATTGAGAGTGTGCATCTGCGCATCCTTTCTGCCGCACAGGTCAACAATCCACGCGCGCTTGGCTCCTGGCTGTCCTATGACGATCTGATCCATTTGGTTCAGCAGGCCATCACCACACCGATCACGGGCTTTTCTGTGATCTATGGCGTGTCGAATAATGACCGGGTCACGGTCGACAATCACAAGGCGGCCTTCCTGGGATATCGCCCGAAAGACAATGCCGAGCAATTTGCACAAGAGGTCCTGGAGGCCGCCGATCCGGCAGATCCCCATGATCCCGGGCAAATGTGCCAAGGCGGGCCCTTCGCTTCGGTCGAGATTGGATTTTCCGGCACGGCCAGCATGAATATCGTGCAAGACAAAAAAGAGATATAATCCACCGATGACGGCGGATCCGACCTCTCCCAACTGCTGCGCCCCATCCAGACCGGAGGGCGCCAGCTCGCGGCCTGCCCCGCAATCCATGGGCAGCGGGGCGCATCGGGCCGCGCTCTGCCTCATACCGGGCGGGGCGGGCTTGATGGGAACCAACCGGCCGGTCATCAAGCTGGACGGCGAGGCCCCGCAGCGCCGGGTCAAGCTGAAATCCTTCCTGCTGGGGCAAACCCCGGTGAGCAATGCGGAGTTTTCCCATTTCGCAGAACAGACGGGCTATGTCACAGAGGCTGAGGTTTTCGGCTGGTCTTTTGTCTTTCACCTCCAGGTTCCCGCGGCCCAAACCACGGTGCAAGGCGCGGCTGGCGCGCAATGGTGGCGGCGGGTCGATGGCGCCAATTGGCGATATCCCGCAGGCCCTTTGGGCGCCGAAAGCCTGCCCGATCACCCTGCGGTTCATCTGTCGTGGACGGATGCGCAGGCCTATTGCGCTTGGGCGGGGGGGCGTCTTCCAAGTGAAGCGGAATGGGAGCATGCCGCCCGTGGCGGTTTGGGGGATGTGACCTATCCTTGGGGCGATGCGCCGCCCGATGATCGCGCGCATCTGCCCTGCAATATCTGGCAAGGCAATTTTCCCACTCAGAACACCGCCGCCGATGGCTATGCTTTCACCAGCCCGGCGCGCTCTTTTGCCCCCAATGGCTACGGGCTCTATGGCATGGCCGGCAATGTCTGGGATTGGACGGCCGATCTGTTTCGCCTCAAATCCCTGTCCAAAGCCGGCAAGGCCCATGCGGCGGCCATGCGGGGATATCGCGTCATCAAAGGCGGCAGCTTTCTATGCCATGCCTCCTATTGCACGCGCTACCGCATCGCCGCGCGCACGGGCAATTCCCCTGAGAGCACCACCAGCCATATGGGATTTCGCATCGCTTTTGACGCGCCGCCAGGGCGCGGCTGACGCCAGCCGCAGCCAATCCGGCCCTATGGCCCCGCCGGCGGTTCAAGATCGGCCAGCAATTGATCGTATTGCGCCATCTTCGGCTGCACTCCCATTTCGGCAAAAAGCCCCCGCGCCTGCACCAAAAACTGCCGCGCCTCCAGCAGGTCACCTCGAGCGACGGCGACATGGCCGAGAATTGCATAACTCAGAGCCATCCCCTCCTTGCGCCCCAATTTCTTATTCAAGGCAAGAGCTTGGTTGTAATAATCAACCGCCGTATCCAAGTCACCCCGCGTCATGGCAATAACGCCGAGGTTGCCATAGGCTGCGGCAATGGCTTCTTTGTCGTCTTGGGTCCGGCCAAGGTCCAAAACCTGGCGAAAGGCATCGTCAGCGGCCTTCAGATTCCCGAACAGATGCTCCAATTGGCCAATAAAATTGATGGCGTCTATATTTTCCGGGTCGAGGGCATGGGCGCGGCGATAGGCGGCGAGGGAGGCCTGCGGATCCCCATAAAAGGTTAAGGCACCCTCCCCCATATAGAGATGAACCAAATCCTTGATCGGTCCCTGATCATAATCTTGAATCAAAGCCCGTAGATTGGGCAGAAGGGCCGCCCCAAGGCTGCCTGGCCCCAAATCTTCCAAAAGCGCTTGCGCGCGGGATGCCAGCTTATCGTCACCGCCCGCAGCGATTTTCGGCGTGAGTTCAAGCATGGTCTTCAGATGGGCAATCAACGCCTCTTTGTCTGCAAGCTCGGTGTCGCGCTGGTCCAGATCTGCGCGGTAGCGATCCAGCAGGCTGTTCAAATGCCCTATGGTTTGGTGATCCACTGGGTCACCTGTGATAATCCGATCACTGCCAGCTTTTGATTTTTGCCATGTGAAGAGCGCCCATCCCGCGCCAATCACTGCAATGACACCTGTCACAATGAGCCCCACTGCGGGGGCATAGTCATTAAGCCAGTAAAACCAAATTTGCGGGTGTTTGTCCATTCAAAGCGTTTGGGTATCAAGTAAAAATGTCATGAGTTCAGGGGAGTATCGCCCCATCCGCACCCCCTGTAAAGCCTATATATTACAACCCCCTAAAATCAAAATCCCCCGAGATTCCGCCGTTGCGCGAGCGGCAATCCGCCCCCGGCGCGCTTAACGCCCGTAAGGATTGGGCGGCGCGGGGGTGAAGCCGGCCAGCGTTTTGGGCGCATAGATCTCGATCACCAGCGGATGGCAGTGCGCCGTGTCGCTGGAATGTTCTGCGCCGCANTCGCCGCCCGGGCAGGCAGAGAGGCCGAGGGTGATATCAATCTGCGCCTCCAGCTCAAGAAAATCGCCCGGGCGCACGGGGCTGGCCTTCATGAAATATTG
>JGI26084J50262_1002329_pt1 | contig 9942 bp, 10 predicted proteins | sample SaaInl6LU_22_DNA_FD_50262 | JGI IMG/M metagenome (IMG submission 50262) | reverse complement strand
GAAACCCTAGACCTAGAATTTCTTGCTCGTCAAACTCCAGGTTTCTCAGGAGCTGATATCGCCAATGTGTGTAATGAGGCGGCTCTAATTGCTGCACGTAAAGAACAGAAATCGGTTACTAAACAGGACTTTCTAGATGCTGTTGATCGAATAGTAGGAGGATTAGAGAAACGTAGTAAAATCATAACCCCTGATGAAAAACGAGCAATTGCTTTTCATGAGGCAGGACATGCAACCGTTAGCTGGATGCTACAATACGCTGCTCCCCTTGTCAAGGTTACCATTGTACCTAGAGGTCAATCCTTGGGGGCAGCCTGGTATTTACCTGAAGAACGTCAAATTGTACGACCTGAACAATTGCTAGACGAAATGTGTGCCACTATGGGAGGTCGTGCTGCGGAGAAAATTATCTTCGATACTATTTCTACAGGAGCACTAAGCGATTTAGAAAAAGTAACCAAACAGGCCCGTGCAATGGTCACGGTTTATGGACTAAACGATAAGATTGGTAACGTTACTTATTACGATTCAAGCGGTCAAAGTGAATACGGTTTTACCAAGCCTTATAGTGAAGTGACCGCACAAACCATTGATAAGGAAATTTCGAATCTAATCGAAGGTCAATATCAACGCGCAATTACTATTCTCAAGGAGAATAAGGATAAACTCACTAAACTTGCCGAGCGATTGTTAGAAAAAGAGGTTATTTTTAAGGATGACTTAGAGGAGATTTTTGGAAAACGTCCGTTTGAAAAAGAAACGCAATCCGAAGTATTTCAAGAAGAAACTGAAGTAACACCTGAAAATAAAGAAGAAGGCTTAGACGGATAATGGGATTTTTTGATCGCATCTTTGGAAAGAAAGTTGAATCTGACGAGAATACGTCGGCTCCCAAAGAGAGTGAATCAGAATCATTACCGGTAGATGAGCTCTTCCTCAGAGAGTTTACGAAAAGCGGCGGGAAGTTTTTATACTGCGAAAATCAAGAAGAAGTAGATCGCTTTTTCGACAATATCATCGAAGAAAATGGTTGGCAAGAGAACGACATTTTATGTCTCGACTCAGAACTTACNGATCAATACGCTTCGATTGTCCAGTTTACTGACAGCTACAGCAAGCCAACGATCTTCACTACAAAATGTGAACACCTCATCGCAAATCAAGGATCTGTGCTCGTTTGCTCAAAGCAATTAAGAGGGATAAAAAGTGAGGAACTACCAGAAAACCTAATTGTTTTTGCTCGCACTTCTCAGATGGTAACGTCTATTTCAGAAGCGCTTCGATCGATCAAACAACGTCATTTAGGAGGCCCTTTACCTACAAAGATCACCTCCTTCAAGAATAATGAAGTTAATCAAGAGAATAAAGATGACTTCATGCATTACGGAACCAAAACCAAAAACCTATATCTTCTGCTCCTAGAAGACTTCTAAATGAATACCCTCGTACTTCGATCTATTAGTGGATTAGTATATATCTTATTGTTTTTAGGCGCCATATACGTTCCTAGAGAAGAGGTTTTTTTTATGTGGTGCGCCTTACTAGGTATCGGTGCAGCCCTAGAAATAAGGGGTATGTTTAGACTTCCGAGACAGGTCGTCTTTGTCGGGTCATCGGTGATTCTTTTACTTGCTTACACCAGTGAGTCTAAAACCATTTTTGTTTATGCTGGGGTAATTGCTACGATTCTTATGAGCATCATGCTTCTTAAAAAGTGTAAGAACAATTACTTTCACCGATACTTCTCTCCACTCTATGCTGTACTTGGGATATTCAACCTTTTCTTAATCTACCAACTAAACGCCATGTGGTGTTTAGGTATCCTTTTATTGGTATGGACTAACGATTCTATGGCTTATTTGGTCGGGTCAAAAATTGGAAAAACAAAGGTGAGTTCTATTTCACCGAATAAAAGCTTGGAAGGCTATATAGGAGGTACATTAGCAACCATTCTTGTCGGATATTTTTTGAATCAATACCTTCCACTTCCTCACTGGTTCATTTTGAGTATTACCACTAGTCTTCTGGCAAATCTTGGTGACTTAGTAGCTTCTAAAATGAAACGACTGACTCAAGTTAAAGACAGTGGAAGAGTCATTCCAGGACATGGAGGAATTTTGGACCGCATCGATAGTTTGATTTACCTATCTCCAGCCATTTATCTACTTTTGACCCTTTAAATAAGTATTTATGTTTCACAGAGAAGGTTACCCTAGTATTACGCTAGCTACGCTAGTTTTGGTTTTATGTATTTGGCTAGGTATGAGTATTGAGTCTACATTTCTAGGCAGTTTACCAATTATAGCGGGTGTATTCCTATGGATCATCATTTTGCAGTTTTTTCGCAACCCTAAGCGAAATACTCCGAAATCTGAAAAGGGTATTCTCGCACCCTCTGATGGTACAGTAGTCAAAATCGAGCCTTTTACCGATCATGAATACTTCGGAGAACCGCGAACACTGATTTCAATTTTCATGTCACCACTCAATGTTCATGTGACTAGATATCCATTCAATGGTAAGGTTCTATACAGTCAATACCATCACGGAAAGTATCTTGTAGCTTGGCACCCAAAATCGAGCACACACAATGAAAGAACAACGGTGGTGATTGAGCATCCGAGCGGTGAGCCCATACTCTATCGACAAATTGCAGGAGCGCTTGCACGAAGAATCGTTAATTACGCTAAGGTCGGAGAGGTCGTCAAAGCTGGGGAAGACGCTGGATTTATTAAGTTTGGCTCACGAATAGACGTAATCATACCCAATGACGCCAAAATAAATGTATCCCTCGACCAAAAAGTTAAAGGAGGTGAAACGGTAATCGCTGAATTACTGAAGTAACCCCAGACTTTTCTCTAATCCTTCAATTTTTTCCCGTGCGTCAGCGGCTTTTTTGCGCTCTAACTCAATAACCTTTTCAGGAGCATTTGATACAAATCGCTCATTGCTCAACTTCTTGTCAACTGAGGCCAAGAATCCTTTGAGGTAATCAATTTCTTTTTGAATCTTTTCGCGTTCTGCCTCAAGGTCTACCCCTTCACTAAGCGGAATAAAAAATTCTGTTTTACTCACCCTAAAACTAGCACAGGCCCCTGGAGCTTCTTCAACTCTTTGAGGCAGACTCGTATTAGCCAACTTGGCAGCTACCTCAGCACATAATCCAAAGTCAATAGCATCGGTCACTAAGAGCTCTAACGACTCTTTAAAGGCAATACTCTTCTCTTTTCTTAGTGATCGAATAGCACTAACCACCTCTTTTGACGTTTCAAAGGCCGTGAGGGTTTCTTGATTATACGCTTTTGCCTTAGGCATACTGGCAACGCAAATCGAATCCTTTGAGTCTCTTAATTTTAGAGATTGCCACAGTTCTTCCGTAAGGAACGGCATAAATGGATGTAAAGTAACTAGCAGCCTATCTAGAATATCAACGACTTGGTTTAGGGTCGTTTGATCAATAGGGCTGCCATATGCTGGCTTAATAATTTCAAGCAACCAAGAACAGAAATCATCCCATATCAAACGATAAATACTCATCAGAACATCAGAAATACGATACTTGTCATAGTGATCTTCAATCTGCTCTAATGCCGAAGCAAAAGAGGCTTCAAACCATTCAATTCCCTGTTTAGCATATAAAGGCTGCTCTATATCAGCTACCTCAAAGCTCTTAATTAATCGAAATGCGTTCCAGATTTTATTGGCGAAACTACGACCTTGATCACATAGGGATTCGTCGAAAAGTAAATCGTTACCTGCAGCGGAGCTGAGTAATAGTCCGACACGAACCGCGTCTGCACCATAGGTATCAATCAGACCCAGAGCATCTGGGGAATTACCGAGGGACTTACTCATCTTTCGACCTTGTTTATCCCTTACCAATCCTGTTAAATAAACGCTAGTAAAAGGTGGTGCGTCTCTGTACTCATAACCCGCAATAATCATTCGGGCTACCCAGAAAAAGAGAATATCTGGACCAGTTACTAGATCTTGGGTAGGATAATAATAGTTGATTTCTTCATTCTCAGGATCAAGAATACCGTTAAACACACTAATCGGCCAAAGCCAAGAAGAGAACCAGGTGTCTAAAACATCTGCGTCTTGAGTCAAATCTTCTGCGGTATAAATAGTCGACTCACCCTTCTGTTGCGCTAGTTGATTCGCTTTTTCAACGGCTTCTTCTATAGAGGTAGCAACCACCACTTGACCATCGCCGTAGTAATAAGCAGGGATTTGTTGACCCCACCATAGCTGTCGAGAAATATTCCAATCTCTAATATTCTCTAGCCAGTGGCGATAAGTGTTTTCGAATTTTTTCGGATAAAGTTGAATCGAATGATCTTCAAGTACAGAAGTTAACGCTGGCTTGACCAACTCTTCCATCTTTAAGAACCATTGATCCGATAATCTTGGTTCAATAACAGCCCCAGTACGCTCAGAAGTACCAANGTTATTTAGATGCGACTCTTTCTTAATTAACAATCCGAGATCTTTTAACTCTTCAGCTATTGAATCACGAACTTCAAAACGATCTCTACCCTGGTAATGCATNGCATGAGCATTAAGCGTTCCATCGGCATTAAACACATCATAGATGGCTAGGTCGTACTTATCTCCNATATTTTTATCATTGATATCATGTGCAGGTGTGATTTTAAGGCAACCTGTTCCGAACTCAGGATCAACATAAGAGTCTGCGATAATCGGAATTTCACGATTACAAATGGGTACTCGAACCTTTTTACCAATTAAAGATTGGTATCGTTCATCCTCTGGGTTAACACAAATAGCAACGTCACCAAATATGGTTTCAGGTCGAGTAGTAGCAACGGTTATTTCACCTTCTCCCTCTACAAAGCGATAACTTAAGTAATACAGTGCGCCTTGCATTTCTTTGTAGATCACTTCTTCATCAGAAAGGGTGGTTTGGGCTTCTGGATCCCAATTAACCATTCGGTACCCTCTGTAGATCAATCCTTTATCATATAAATCTATAAAGACCTTAATTACAGAATCATAAAGATCCGGATCCATAGTGAATTTAGTTCTCGACCAATCACATGAAGCACCTAATCGTCGTAACTGTTTGAGGATAACCCCTCCATACTCATCAGTCCAATCCCAGGCGTGCTTCAAAAACTCATCTCTAGAAAGTGAAGATTTCTCAATACCCTGCTCCTTTAATCGCGCAACCACTTTTGCTTCGGTTGCGATAGAAGCGTGATCGGTACCCGGTACCCAACAAGCATTTTTTCCTTGCAGTCGAGCCCTGCGAATTAGTACATCCTGAATCGTATTATTCAGCATATGCCCCATATGGAGTACCCCAGTGACATTCGGTGGAGGTATAACGATTGTATAAGGCTCACGCTGATCAACTTTTGATTCAAAAAGCTGATTAGCGATCCAATGTTCATACCATTTTTGCTCGATGTTTTCTGGGCTATATTGGGCAGCTATTTCCATAGGGAAAAGATAAGGATAAGGTAGTTTTTCAAATACCGACAAAAATAGGAAAGATCATATCATTTATAAAAGTTATTTGCCTCTAAGACACATTACTGTAAAATTGTATCATGTATCGGCATAAAGTCATATTTGCTCTCTTTTTAGCTTCGTTCGTTTTTACATCCAAGATGCGCGCGCAAGAGGCTAGCCTTACTTTTGAATCAGATTTGGTTACTATCGGATCTNTTTCTAAGAATAATTCTGAAGTACATTACCTTCATTTCAGTAACCAATCGAAGGGAATCGTTAAACTACTAGAAATCCATATGTCTTACGGTTATGATGTAGTTTATAAGCCNCATCTCATACAACCTAGCGCAAAAGACAGTATCGGTATTCGTATCTCTGGTGATCTATTAAAAGGACCGTTCAGAAAGGTACTTACCTTGATTACTAGTGGAAGCCCTAGTGTATACAGCATTAAAATCAGCGGAAATATCATCGACTAATTTGGTACCTTTACTACCAAAACAGTATGCCTAAGATATCTGCTAAGGGAATTGCTATGCCACAATCCCCTATTCGCAAGCTCGTTCCATTCGCTCAATCTGCAAAGAATAGAGGTATTCATGTGCTCCACCTAAATATCGGACAACCCGACATAAAGACTCCTGATAGTGCTATTAACGCCATAAAAAACTTAAGTTTAGATACACTGGCATACAGTCGAACTGAAGGGAGTGATGAACATAGATCGAAGGTTGCAGCCTACTATAACAGTTTCGGTGCAAACGTNACAGCAGAAGATTTAATTATTACTACTGGTGGTTCTGAAGCACTATCTTTTGTNATGGCAAGTCTANTGGACGCCGAAGATGAAATTATTATCCCTGAACCTTTTTATGCCAATTATAATGGCTTTGCGGCTGCAAATAATTTAGTAGTAAAATCAGTCACCGCATCGATAGACAATAACTTTGCCCTACCCAATCGTGAGGCATTCGAATCTCGAATTAGCACCCGTACGAAGGCAATCTTAATTTGTAACCCCTCAAATCCAACCGGTTATGTATATACGCTAGAGGAACTTGAATTTCTAGCTGACCTGTGCAAAAAACACGATCTATTTTTGATTGTCGACGAAGTTTATAGAGAATTTGTTTACGGTGAAAATAAATTTCATTCAGCGTTTCTTCTAGAAGGCATGCAAGAGCATGTTGTTGTTGTAGATTCTGTTTCTAAACGCTACAGCATGTGCGGAGCACGAATTGGCTACGTGGTTACAAAAAACAAAGAGGTACGGTCGTGCATTATGAAATTTGCGCAAGCTCGACTTTCTCCTCCGACACTAGCCCAAATCGCGAGTGAGGCAGCTTTAGAAACTCCCCCATCTTATTTAAAAGAAGTAAATGTTGAATACAATAAGAGAAGGCTATTACTGAAAGAAGGATTATCAGCGATCGAAGGGGTTCGAGTGTCTGATCCACAAGGTGCATTTTATTTAATCGCAGAATTGCCGGTGTCAGATGCAGAACATTTTTCACAATGGCTTTTAGAACATTTTGAATTTGATGGTGAAACAGTGATGCTTGCTCCNGCGGCCGGTTTTTATGCAACAAAAGGACAAGGAGTGAATCAAGTGCGTATCGCCTATGTATTAGAAATAGAATCACTCAAAAGAGCTATTCGATTACTAGAAACTGCTTTAACCACCTACAAAAAAACCTACGCTTAAATAAAAAGTGATCGACCTAAAACCGTACAATACTTTTGGAGTATCTGTAAAAACTCCTCACCTAATCACTGTTGAAAGTAAAAGGGCTTTGATAGAAGCTCTGCAGCTTCATCCAAACGCGTTGATTCTAGGAAAGGGTAGTAATATCTTATTTACTAAGGATCTCGAACAACCCGTCATCGTGGTCGCAAACAAAGGGATTACCACCGAAAATGGGGATAATGAACTCGTAAAAGTAACGGCCGCAGCTGGTGAAGCTTGGGATGATTTGGTTCAAAAGACACTTTCACTCAATCTATGTGGGTTAGAAAATCTATCATTGATCCCCAGTAGTGTAGGAGCTGCTCCNATACAGAATATTGGGGCATATGGAGTGGAACAAAACCAATTTTTCGAATCCTGCCTTGCACTAGACTGTTCGAATCTGACTTGGGTTAAATTTTCTAATGAAGATTGCCGGTTTGGTTATAGAAACAGCTTTTTCAAGAATGAAGGTAAAGGTCGCTTTATTATTTGGGAGGTATCCTATTTACTCCCATCTACAGCTACAGAATTAAACATTTCCTACGCTCCACTTAAAAACTATTTTGAGGAGCATCCAGAAATTNAACCGACACCCAAAAAGATTGCAGAATTAGTCATTGAAATCAGAAAATCAAAACTACCCGATCCCAACAAATTAGGAAACGCTGGTAGCTTTTTCAAAAATCCGGTGATCGATGAAGAACTAGCCCATCAACTCAAGAAAGAATTTAGCGACTTACCGATCTATCCAGCATCTGATGGGGTCAAGGTAGCAGCAGGGTGGCTAATCGAAAAAGCCGGATTCAAAGGCTACTTTAATGGAGATGCGGGAGTTCATGACAAACAAGCTCTGGTTCTAGTTAATAAAGGGGGTGCCTCGGGTAAAGATATCGCCAAGCTTTCTTTTCAGATTCAAGAAAAAGTATTTTATCAATTTAGAATTAGACTAGAACCCGAAGTAACTATTCTCTAGTTTGTTCGTAAATTTGCCCTATGAAATTAGTTCTATTAACCGCCGGCATTTTACTCCTAGCAGTAGCTGGTATCGCGATTAAACTATGGGCTAAAAAAGATGGTGAGTTCGCGGGAACTTGTGCGAGTCAAAGCCCATTCCTAAATAAGGATGGTGAAAACTGCAGTTATTGCGGAAAAGCTCCTTCTGAACAATGTAAAAAAGAAGCCCTTAATTAATCAATTTGGGTAAGGATCAAATACAACAACTGATTCTAGAGGCTAAACAAGGGAATCAACTTGCTTTCAATCAACTCCTTAATGAGTATTGGGATCAGGTTTATCATTTTCATCTTAGCCGAAAGGTAGACCCCTTTGATGCCGAAGATTTATGCATCCAAACCTTTGCAAAGGCTTTTGACAAATTGGATCGTTACGATTCAAATTTTCAATTCAATACTTGGCTCATCACCATCTCAAAAAACTTACACATTGACCTTCTGCGAGCTAGAAAGAAGGGTGAAATATTCGATGCATTCATAGAAGAAAATTCTGAAGTTATTGATGACTCCACTACCCTTGAAGAAAGAGAAGCGGATGAAATTCAGGATCGTCAGCTGAAAGCTGGAATTGAGAAACTAAACCCTAAACACCAAACCGTTTTGCAGCTGAGGTACTTCGACGAACTGCCTATTGCTGAAATTGCCAATCGACTCGATCAATCTGAAGGAAACATTAAGGTATTATTACTAAGAGCAAGGAGATCTCTTGCAGATAATTTGAAGAATAACTCCTAATTTTGTCAAAAAGAAAATAATGGAAGTTGCCCCTGAAAAAACTACTAAGAAAGGAAAACCAAAATGGTTGCGAGTAACTCTACCTACAGGAGAGAAATACAAGCAACTTAGAGGCTTAGTAGACACCTACAACCTACATACCATTTGCACCTCAGGAAGTTGCCCAAACATGGGTGAATGTTGGGGTGAGGGTACTGCCACCTTTATGATTTTAGGTAATATCTGTACAAGAAGTTGTGGATTTTGTGGGGTAAAAACTGGACGTCCAGAATCGGTAGATTGGGCTGAACCCGAAAAGGTTGCACGTTCTATTAAAATCATGAAAATTAAACATGCGGTGCTCACCTCTGTTGATCGAGATGATTTAAAAGATATGGGATCTATTCTGTGGGCCGAGACCATCGGGGCAGTAAGAAGAATGAGTCCATCTACCACCTTAGAGACACTTATTCCTGATTTTCAAGGAATCACCGAACATCTTGATCGAATTATCGAAGCTGGTCCAGAGGTGATTTCACACAATATTGAAACCGTGAAGCGCCTAACCCGTGAGGTTCGAATTCAAGCCAAATACGAAAGAAGTATGGAAGTATTGAATTACCTCAAAAACGCAGGAGCAAGAAGAACTAAATCAGGGATCATGCTAGGCTTAGGTGAAACTGAAGAAGAAGTCTACGAAACCCTTCGTGACCTGAGAACTAATCAAGTGGATGTGGTCACCATAGGTCAATATTTACAACCTTCTAAAAAGCACTTGCCTGTCAAAGACTTCATTAGCCCAGAACAATTCAAGAAATACGAAGAGTATGGTCTTGAATTAGGGTTTAGACATGTAGAGAGTGGCCCACTAGTTCGTTCTTCATACAAAGCGCATAAGCACGTTAATTGATGACCAGAGTAGCCATTAATGGCTTAGGCCGAATTGGTCGACGATTCCTAAGACTTTCCTTAGATTGTGAAGACCTAGAAGTAGTCGCTATAAATGAG
>JGI26084J50262_1002328_pt1 | contig 9943 bp, 16 predicted proteins | sample SaaInl6LU_22_DNA_FD_50262 | JGI IMG/M metagenome (IMG submission 50262) | reverse complement strand
CATATCTTAAATAAGATGAATCATCACCTTTACCAGTATCTTCAAACCACCAATCCAAAACATTCTCACCATAAAGTTCTTTTAGTTTATCTTGGTATTCACACCCATACTCTTCATCATATACTTTGTCCATCAATCGGATTGCGGTTCTGATTTTCTGAGCATTGGTTTTAGCATTTTCCAATATACCTCTATCGGATTCCATTTCATCTGCAATTCTTTCCAATTGTTTTCTGAAAAGGTCTGTTGCATAACGATAATCAAAATCAAACCCATTCCAAATTAAGGGTAAGAAATCAATTACTCGTTTGATTTGTCTTATTTTTCGCTTTAACCAGTACATTATCCAAATAGATGTATAATAGAATACACAATTCCATATCCAATAATTGCGATTAATGTAATTAAAAAGGCATATGCCATTGTTTTTTCATTACTCTCTACTTGCTTTTTACTTCTACCTTGCCATTCAGATGAATCCCACTCTTTGGTTCTTCCTTTAAAAATATTAGGTTTTTTCACTATCTTATAATTTTAAATGATTTAACGTTATTACAATTTGTACAAACAATGGTATCTATTCTACCTCTAACACAACTATCCTGCTCCCAAAGTTCTACTAATGTAGGTTTGGTACACCCACACTTAGTATTTTGTACACAACTTTTACTACTCCAATGTTTCAGCGTTGGTTCTGAAATCCATTCTTCTCTTAGTTTACTTACCATATCCTACAAATCCGATTTTAGGTTGTTTAATAAATCCATTTTTTACATAGTAATCCAAATCCTCAGCTAATTGATAGTTGGCTAACAAATTCAAATCNTNTTCTATCTGAGGGTACATTGTAGTTACATCATATCCCTGCCCATATGAACATCCAATTNCTTTAGCAAATTTATTAAGTTCCTCTTTAGAACAATTACCATCTTTATAGATATAGTTCAATGTATTTTCTAATTCAATTTTCAAAAGTTGAGCAACTTTATCATTGTGGTCATACATCTCATTGTTCCAAGGTTTGGTGATTTGAATTCCGTACTTTTCTCCGATTACTTTCATATCTTAGGTCTTTTATCAATTACAAATCTAATATACAAAATTAATTTGAATTAACCAAATCTTTCTTGAAGAAATTTATCTAAAGTTTTAGTTGTTAACGAAAATGTTTGTTTATAATATTCTAATTTAGATATATTCAATGCATACCTTCTATCATGTCCTTTTCTATCTTCTACATAGGTAAAGTTTACATCTTTACCAACTATTTCTGATATCTTTTCTATGATTTCTTTATTAGCCCATTGTTCACTACTACCTATATTCCAAATACCATTTTGGTCTGATACCATCAGTTCATAAATCAACTTAACATTATCCTCAACCCAAATCCATTCTCTAACATTCTTACCATCACCATAAAGTGGAATCGTTTTTTCATTTTGGATGGAGTTGTGGATTGTTGGCAAGAACTTCTCTTTGTGTTGGTGAATACCATAATTGTTACAAGTTCTCGTAATCATATAAGGTAATCCATAAGTTCTACCAGCGGATTCAACCAAATGGTCTGCTGCTGCTTTGGTAGCTGAGTAATACGATGATGGTTCTAATGAGGTACTTTCTTCAGCAGATGCAATTCCTCTACTATCCATATCACCATAAACCTCATCAGTTGAGATTTGAATAAACTTCTTTAAGGTAGGAATCTTTCTTGCAACTTCCAACATATTAAAAGTACCTTCAACATTGGTTTTCACAAAAGGTAATCCATTGGAGATGGAATTATCCACATGCGATTCAGCTGCAAAGTTTACAATGTAATCAGCATATCCAATATCATTTAATTCAATATCACAAATATCCTTTTGTATAATGGGTATATCTTGTGGTATTAGAAATGGGTCTGATGCATATGTTAGCTTATCTATAACAACTATCTCACATTCTACATTCTTTCGTAAGTAATTTACAAAAGATGAACCAATAAATCCACAACCACCTGTAACTACTATTTTCATTTGTTTACTTTAATTGAAACTAATCTATGAATTTTTTTAATTGCTTTTTCTAAAGTTTTGGTATGAAATTTAGGATGCCATTCACCCCAAATTCCTAAGAACCATCTATCGTTCCACTCCACAGTGAATACGGATTCACCTCTTAGTTGGTGTTCAATAACTTGATAGCGTGTCATTTCTTTACGCCAGCGTTTATCATCTTTCATCTTCAATAATTTTCATAATCTTTTTTACAGTGTTCTTTCCAACTTTTACAATATGATATGATATGTTATTATCATCTAATATTTTCTTACACAACTTATCAATCTCTAACGATTGTTCGTAACTCTGAAATCGTTCATCATCATTATGTACAGTTTCACCTCTTTCCAAAAGAATGTTGATGCTATCATACTTATTATGCAAATCAATTACCAAATTGTGAAAAGATTGACCATAAAATTCAGCAGGATACCCCTCAGTATAATAGCTATGATAAATTGTAGAGAATAAAATCGGTGAATCAATCACTATATAATCTACCTTACCATAACTCTCAGCTATTCCCCTATGTTGGTTAGCGAATACATAAAGTTGGTCTTTGATTGCTGGGATGTTATTATCCCAAGCCAATCTTTTTGGAAACTCATAAGGATTGTTTACACTTATGTGTTTCTTTTTCATTTTATAAGTAATACCCGCTGCGATACCACTTTTACCTATTCCAGGTCCTCCAAATAAGTTAATTAACTTGCTCACTCCCAAATATCTCGTTTAATAAATTACCTAATCGTACACCAGCTTGATACAATCGTTTCTCTAAAATAGGTTGATATTGATATACATAATCATAAGATAAATATGAGTTTGGGGGAGTATTTTTGTAAATATCTCTTGCATACCAATGAGATTCAAATGTCCAATCTAAAACATTCTTTTGTTCTACTTTTTTATTTCTATTCTTATTTTCTAAATGATTTGACCATTCTGTAAAGGACATCTTAAAATCATCTATTAGATTACTATCCCATAAAACGTGGAGATTGGTATTTGTTTCTGTACCCTTTCTACCTTTAAATTTTAATGGAATCTTAGAACCTCCATAATCTTCATATCTACCTGTATGCATTGGTTGATGTAAATCCCCCACCAAATGTACCAAATATTTTAGGTAAAACTTTTTCATTTCTTTATCTGCTGATGGTGATTTAAGAATTGCAATAGACCTTTTAATTATCTTTACAACATTATCACCTTTGTGGTCTAAATCAGTATATTCTTTATCCAATGGTAGATTAACATAGTGCCATTTATCGTATGGTCTGAAATCAGGATTACTTCTCATTTCATCTGGCCAAGTTGAAACTGATGATAAAGATTCTCCATCTAAGATATCATATACGATTTCCTTTACCTCATCAGTTAATTGTCTTTCAGCAATCTCACCAACAATTCGGTGTCCTGTCTTTCCCCAATCATCTGCCAAAACAAATGTTGGAATCAATAGTAATAATAATAACTTCTTCATAGTAAACTTGTTATAAGTGAATATAGATAACCACAAATCCCTACTAAGTTAAGTAAGGAAAGGTTGTATTGTTTTGTTTTTTGTGTTTGGATAGTAAGTAGGGTAAGACCTATTAACATTCCAACTTTACCTACCCAAAAATCAATAACGAATGGTGATAACATCATTATTATTGTTCCAAAATAGATTACTCCGTATTTGTATATTTTTTCGTTCATAAAGATTGAATGTATTCTTTTAATCTATCTTTTGGTTTCCAACCCAATTTAGTATGGGTATCGGTATTTTGTAAAGGTGAATCTTCAACATCACCCATTAATGATTTTGATGGCCAGAAATCTTTTCCAAATCTTTCTTTAAACATCTGAAACAATTCATTAATTGAATATTGGATACCAGTTCCCAATTCCCATGCATCCGAATGAGTTTCTTCACTCATCCCAATTTTAATCAACCCATCTACAATATCTTCAACGTGGATGAAATCTCTTTTTTGATTACCACTTCCGTTTATTTTTAAAACTTGATTGTTCTCAGTACAATATCTCCATATACCAATAACACTACCTAACGTTTCATCAACCAATTCATTAGGTCCATATACATTGTAGAATCTTGCAATTTCAAAGTTACAACCATAAGATGTACGATACATCTTTAGGATATCCTCTCCCATTTTTTTAGAAGATGCGTATGGTGATGCGGTTGAATCACCCCACCTTGAAGCCGAACCAGCATAAACTACCTTAACATCACATTGCCTAGCCCATTCAGCTATACATTGAGTTCCCGTTACATTAACCCTAAAAGTTTCCATTGGGTCATCAAATGATGGTTGTAATCTACTCATAGCTGCAAGATGATAACATAAATCAAAGTTATCACCTCTCATCCAAAGTATTTGTTCAATATCACCTAATATATAGTTACACCCATNTACTCTATTATCTGAGTTTCCAGTTTCTAAATTATCCAATGAGTGTACTTCATGTCCTTCAGCAACCAATTGTTTAATTAAGTTACTTCCGATAAATCCTTCTCCACCTGTAACTAATATTTTCATAAATTATAATTTGTATGTTATCTTACCAAATACAGTTCTTCCATTTTGAAATTTCAAATACTCACTATTTGTAAAGTTTAATATATTATTAGAACCTACACCAATTATGTATTTTCCAATTTGTTTATTGATAATACCATTTAATAATGTATGTTGGGGTACGAACTCATTCTCATCCTGCGTTCCACCCCCATCAATATCTCTAAAGAAGTATTCCGATTTATGTGTTCCATTTAACACAAATGATAATTTATTTGATGTTGTGTAAGATGCTGATAAGTTTGTTAAGTGTTTAGGTCTTTCCCCTAAGAAGAATTCAGTACCATCTTTTTTAGTAGCATTGGTTTCTAAGTATTGATAAGAACCATCTAACCTTAATCCACCTTTTTGATATAATCCTTCCAATTCAATACCCCTAAATACTGCTTCAGATATGTTTGTATATCCAAATAATATTGTTTGATTAACGAACTGTCCAACGAATACCGATTCAATTAAATCAGTTGTATTGGTTTGGAATACATTAACTCCTATTTTACTTCTATCGCTTATCTTATAAGATACTCCAAAATCATATGAGATAGAAGTTTCAGATTCTAATTGAGTAATATCTTCCAATCCCATTGTTAAAAATGCTATTTGGTTAGTTGATTGGTAGAATTTGATTTCTTCTTCTATGTTGTAAGCACCTAATACATAAAACCCTTGCGTATATCCACCTAAGTTTAAATACAAAGTTCTAAAATCCGGTACTCTGAATCCATAACCAACGGATGAGTTGAATGAAAATTTACCTAAATCATATTTAGCAGATATTTTTGGTGAAAAGTTAGAACCAAAATCAGAATAGTTATCATACCTACCACCAGCTACAATATTTAATTTATTCAAATTAATGTAGTGTTGTACATATCCAAATGATGAAGTTAGATTTCGCTCACCACCATATCGTTCCGTATCAAAAGTGTGTCCTCTATACCCAAATCCAAATGTGGTTTGATTTTTTTCATTCCAATTATAAGAATTAATCATCTCAGTTTGGAATATGTTTTGTGTACTCTCATCCAATCTTTCAACATCCTGCCCAAAGAATGTAAATGATGCTTTATTAGAATTACTAAAAGATGAGTTAGATATTTTGATTTCACTTACATACTTTCCAAATGTTCGTGTATAGTTTAAATCTAAAATTAAATTATCAGATGTATTTTCTTCAATTGTTTCAATAAGTTGTCCAGCAGTATTAGTTTCAGTTACAGTTTCTCCCTTTGAATCTTTGATAAAATAATTAGCTGCTAATGATACTCTATTCACATTATCATCAAATGTAGTTCTATTTGATATATTCAATAATGAAAATGGTAATACGTTCTTACCAAATGTATTTGGGTCTACATCAAATCCATCTGAATTACCCAATGTTACTTTAGATACATTACTAAATTTGTTTTTACTAAACGTACCAGCAACTCCAACTAATGATGTGTTGTTAGTCCCATATTGAGTGTTCACCATAAGAGATGGTTTACCACCCTTCTTAGTAATAATGTTAATCACACCACCAATTGCATGATTACCCCATAGAGATGACATTGAACCTTTAACAATCTCTACTCTTTCCACATTGGCAAGATTGATGTTGGATAAATCCAAGGCTCCACTTTCTCTTCCAGCAATTGGAACTCCATCTAACATTACCAATACATACTCAGAAGATAATCCCCTTAATTGGAATCCCCCACTTTTCATTGGTGCTACTTGAAACCCTTTAGCTTGTAAAAGGTCTTGCATTGTAATTAAGTTCAGTTGTTCAATTTCTTTCTTTCCAATTACCTCAGTTGGAATCGGTGAATCTTCTAAGGAAATTTCACTTCGGGTTGCAGTTACCACCACCTCATCTAACTGAGTTGTAGTATCTCTTTGTTGAGAGAATACTGATGTGCTCAATCCCAACAGAAATAATAGACTTATTTTTTTCATTTTCTATGTTTAATTTACAAATATACGAAATTATTCTTTATTATACAAATAATTCCAATTATTAAATTTATCATCGTTTAATTTCTGCCTAACCCTTTCCGATGATATTCCAAAGTGATTAGCACAATTTTGTAGTGAGTAGAAATCAATTCCCTCACAATTAATTATGGGTAATTCTAAAAATATATCATTACCCCACCAATTTACCATTTCTTCATAGGAAATATTCCAACCGTCGGTTCTCTTCCAATGGCGGTAAATTGGGTTGTTGGATTCAATTCGGTTTCTAGCCATTTGTTCGGTAAAATCACCACCAATTAATTCTGAGATTTGTTTTGGTGATTCAAATGGAATACCACCTACTTCATATTTGATATTTGGGTTGGTTTCCTCTCCTAATATCTGCCAATCTTTGTAAGATGATTTAGTACTCTTACATCTACGTTCTACTTCAGAAGCTACTAACTTATTTGGTTCTATATCAATTGCAGCATGTCTAAAAGTCAAGTATTTTGTACCATTTACTTGACATATGGGTTCTCCACCTTCCATTTCAATGGTAGCTATATCTGGATTACCTTTTACAAATACTAATACGTTTTGATGAACTGATGGAATCTTTCTATTTCGTTCGAAGTAAGTTTTACCGATACGAGATGCTTGATGTTGTGAATTAAATAGAACCATATCATTATAAAATGATAATCCACTATCTTCTAACATATCAATAGTTTTACTAACCAATCGTTTATACTTCCCAATTGAATAGTTGCCTGTTTTCGATGGTTCTCTAACCTCAGATACTACAATTCCATAGAATCTATTATCTTTTAACTTTTGTACTGATTTACTGAGTATAGATTTATATACCTTATCAAATGATTCAACATCCATATTAGATATATCCTTTTCATTATCGGTATAAACTTCTAAATCATAATAAGGAGGACANGTAAATACAAANTCAAATGCTTCATCGGCTACTTTATCCAATTCTNCATTNGAATCNCCACAAATCCATAAAGGTTTCTTTGATTGTTCTTTGTTAGCTTTGATTTGAGTTTCAGATAAATCAATACCAACGTATTTCCTATCCATCTCTTCAGCTACAATTCCCCTAACACTACCACCAGCGAATGGGTCTAATACCAATCCNCCCTTTGGTGAGAACCAATCATACATTAGTTCACATAATACCGGGTCAAATATAGAAACGTTAGTAGATGGAGTATCCCAAAAGATTGTTTTACTTTGAGTATCCTCTCTACCTAATTCTGATTGGATTCCTTGTGTGGTTATCCAATATTCCTTACGTTGTTTCCATTCTTTTGTACGGGTATCCAATACCGAAAATGGGGTGATTGCCATATAACTTTTTGTTTATAACTACAAAGATACAAAAAAAGCTTGGATATGCCAAGCTTTTCTTTAATTATTTTTTTATAAAATGTTATTCAACACTTCCAGATACTTCTTCAGAAGGAGTTTCAACTTCCTCTTCTTCTACCACAGGAGCCCAAGGTAGATTTTCAGTAGTTACATCTTCTTTAGACCATTTAGTTTCATCAATTTGTTTTTGGATTCTTTCATTGATGTGTTCCCAATAAGATGGTTGTGAATCAACATAGGATTTAATCCAACTCAATACCAACTCTTCAGTTAATTCTTCATAAGGAACAAAACCTTCCTGTCCTTCATCCGTAGCATCAAATGGGGTTGCTCCATCAAATGCACCTGTTATACCTTCTTCATCAGTACCAGTTAATTTCCAACGAGTTCCAACTACTAAGTTAGTTATATCAGCAGTATTTTTTTTCTGCAATCCCGTTAATTTCCATTCATATGTTAATGCCATAATAAAATTCCTTTTTTATTTACTATAAATATATATCTTTTTTCTTTTCAATTAATGTGTGTGTACAACTTCGTGTTCTTCCCATCCNTTTTCAGGTCTTACATTAGGAAATGAAAAACATCTCCACTTTTTAGAAGTTTCAAAATACACATGCTTTACCATTGTATCTGGAACATGTCCTCCAGTAGGTAATACCTTATGNTCNTTTTCAAATATCAATTCNACTGTNACNGTTAAATTTTCGGTATCATCCCANTCTCTTTCTTCTTCTTCCAACAACCTCCATTCACCTCNATTCATATATTGGTCTTGAAGTGCGCAATTTAAAAAAGAAAATGTCTGCTTTAAATTTTCCATATTATCAGAGTATGTAGCCGCAGGAGCTAAATGCCCTTTATCATAGATGTTACGGTAGTAATCTTTATTATCAGATGTATGAACNTCCTTTTCAGTATAAAAGTTCATTGAACCTCTATCTACACCTTTAGGTCGATTCGTTGATGTGTAAACCAACTTCATAGGTTGTTCATAAACTTCATTGTACCAAACTTTAAAGACGGGGTTTTCAATGATTACTTCCGTTCTTAGGTTTGGTTGTGTTTCCTGTCCTTCCGCAGTACATGCGAATACCAATAATATAATTGATAGTAAGCTTAATTTTTTCATTCTATTCTTTTTTGGGTAGTTACTCAGTAGGGTGGGAACCACCCATTCTTTCTAGCTTCATAGATGTTATTTCCAACCTCTATGATGAATTCCTTTATTTTATCCCAATTAATTTTCATTTTTAACTAACTTCCTCTCAGAAGAGTTCCCACCAAAAGGTCGTGAATACACCGTCTTACCACCATCCGGCGATTCAAAGATGTTGACACCCTCATATTGTTTTAATCGGTTTTTAAACTCCCAATATTGTTTTCTCAATTCTTCTCCTAAGAGAGCATCGTTGGGGAATTTTTCTACTAAATCTATAACTCTTTGTTCCATCCTTTTAAATAATTTATTCTATTGTTGTAAAGTTCTTTATAATGATTACATACCCACCCATCGTTTCGGAATGAGGTGGCTTCCCTATGAAAGAGGTTTAACTTTGTATCCTTTGAACGAAGAGAACATTCCCATTTTGGATTAATGCCCAATCTTAGCTGGAGGCTGTAAAGCATATATTCAATTTGTTTTCTCATAATCCCATATAAACTATAATTGTATATAAGTATAAATATTTTATACTATCAAAAAAAATCAAGGTTTCGACTCTCCCCCCACCAAATCGATGTTATAGGAGATATCCCCTTTAATCTTCTATTGATGTAATATTTCTATCATTTGATTGATATTCATCAACCCCTTGTTGAAAATCGGTATCGTAATATTCTCCCCGCTCATCTTTATTGGTGGGGGTTTCGTTCCAACTATCTTCAAAATATATAAATTCGGGTTCTTTAGTTTTCATCTTAATATAAATTAATTACAATTCTTGCTATCTGAGTTTGTGTAACCTGAATTGGTACAATAGT
>JGI26084J50262_1002323_pt1 | contig 9954 bp, 9 predicted proteins | sample SaaInl6LU_22_DNA_FD_50262 | JGI IMG/M metagenome (IMG submission 50262) | reverse complement strand
TCCTATCTTTAATGTACTTTATGGTTAAATGATTTTTCAAATGTCCGTCTTGCAAACAGCACCCCTCCCATAAGGATTGAATTTCGTTTTCATGTAAACCTTTGTTTCCATGTGCACTTCTAATTTGATGTTTAAAAAGGGTGTAGGATACAATCCATTTTAATTTTGAGCCCCAACGAGAGAGAAGTAATTTCTGTGTAATTCGCAAACGAGCAAGTTTTAAAAAAATACTACCATTGGTAAGTGTATAGCTCAAAATTTTCTCATTGAGAGATTTTGGTAAGAGTCCTTGTACATGTCTCGCAGCCAATTCCGTAGCCACACTATTTCCCATGTCATGAGCAACTAGATGCCCTCCGTCTACCCCCAACTGATCCCAAACCCCTAAAGCGATATCAGTTTGTTCCATAAGCGAATAAGAAAAATTAGTTTCAGGCTTGTCACTCCACCCAAAACCGATAAAATCAAAAAGGACAATACGTTTGAAATACTTTTGCAGCCCTGGGATTACAGCGTGGAAAGAATAGGAAGATTCTGGAAAACCGTGTAGAATAAGTAAGGTATCCATTGCAAGCGCATCGGTATTACCAAAATCTTGAACAAAGATATTCCAGTTTTGAAACCCTACCCTTAAGTACTTTCCCTTTGCTTTCCAAGCCATTAAATTTTTACTGGGGGTTTTCATTCTTCTAAAGATAAATGAAATAGTTTGCTTAAAGGTCAAAAAAAAACCGCAGCCTTTTGGGCTGCGGTTTGATATTAAGACTGGAGTCTTCTGCGGTCTTTGTTTAAGAAGCGGAACTCCAAATATTGATAAGCATGGCGTGGAACAATTCGGATCCACTTTTTGTATTCAAAATACCATTTTAAACGTTGGGATGGATTCCCGCTCAAAAGGTAGGCAGCTACAAAAGGGTGAATATGTAAAAATATTTTTTCCTTTTGGTTGCGTTGGTTCTTAGTAATCTTACTAAGCTCTGTGTTGATTTTGTCAATTAGTACAATTGGAGCTTCTACTTCCCCATTGACGTTGGGATTGGGCTCCATGGTTTTGATGTTCATTTCGGGTCGTACACGCTGGCGTGTGATCTGAATGAGACCAAAACGGCTGGGCGGAAGAATTTTGTGTTTAGTTCTGTCCGTACTCATTTCGTTAGTCAAGTGTTCAAAAAGCTTTTTCCGATTGGCATTGGAATTTAAGTCGATAAAATCGACTACAATAATACCTCCCATATCTCGCAGACGCAATTGTCTTGCGATTTCTGAAGCAGCGATGAGGTTGACCTCCATGGCTGTTTCTTCTTGGCTTTTAGAACGATTGGATCGATTGCCGCTATTGACGTCAATAACGTGTAAGGCTTCCGTATGTTCGATGACCAAATAGGCTCCTTTTTGCATGGAAACGGTTGTTCCAAAGGAAGCTTTTATCTGACGTTCAATCCCAAATTTTTCAAAAATAGGAAGATGATTTTCATACAGTTTTACAATTGATTTTTTATCAGGAGCTATCGTTTCGAGATAGTCTTGAATTTCAGTTTGCATTTCTGCATCATCTACGTGGATCCCAGTAAAGCTATCGTCAAAAATATCGCGAAGGATACTTGATGAACGATTGATTTCACTCAATACCTTGGTGGGGTATTTATCAATTTGTTTCAACTTGGCAGACAAATTTTTCCAACGGGTTAACAATTGTTGGATATCTGCGTCGAGAGCAGCAACTTTTTGACCTTCAGCTACCGTACGGATAATCAGTCCAAAACCTTTGGGACGGATACTTTGTACAAGTTTTTTCAGTCTTGTTTTTTCTGCTCGGTCTTCAATTTTTTGAGAAATCGAGACACGATCCGAAAAAGGCATGAGGACCATAAATCGGCCTGCAAGCGAAATTTCAGAACTCAATCGAGGTCCTTTGGTTGATATCGGTTCTTTAACAACTTGAACCAAAACGGTTTGTTTAGGAGAAAGAGTGTCTCCGATATTTCCGTCTTTGTCGATATCTTTTTCGTAACGAAATTGTTTTAATAGATAATCTTTGTTTTTACCTGTGCTTATCTGTTTAATATATTTAACAAGAGAAGGGAGTTTTGGACCGAGATCGTGGTAATGTAGAAATCCATCTTTTTCATGGCCTACATCGACGAAAGCGGCATTTAACCCAGGAACAGCTTTTCTGATTTTTCCGACAAAAATGTCGCCTACAGAAAACTTGTTGTCTTCAACTTCTTGGTTTAGCTCAATTAATTTTCCATCCTTGAGCAGTGCAAAATCAACAGCAGAGGAATGCGAACGTATAATTAATTCTTTATTCACTCTGATATATTTTGTGTCCTCACGATATTTTTCGTGGTGACGGATTAAACAATATTTTCAGGATTTTCCTGAAGCAGCAGTCAACTTTTGATGCTGCATTTCAATGAACGTTTGGTAAATTTTTTAAGTGTTTTGCCGAACACTATTTTTTCTTGTGGCGATTCGCTCTACGGCGTTTTTTTCGCTTATGCGTCGCTACCTTGTGTCTTTTTCGTTTTTTACCACTTGGCATATGCTATGTTTAATTTTTTAGTTAAAACTTATTTTGATACGGCAACTTTAGACTTAACCCCTTGCACAAAAATTTTGGCGGGCTTGAATGAAGGAATGTTATGAGCTGGAATTTTTATCGCTACATTTTTAGAAATGTTACGTCCTGTTTTTTCAGCACGTGTCTTGATAATAAAACTTCCAAATCCTCTCAAATACACATTCTCTCCTTTTTCTAAAGAACCNTTTACCTCTTTCATGAATTTTTCAACTGTGGCTTGCACATCAGCTCGATCTATCCCTAGCTCTTCTGAAATATTAGATACAATGTCTGCTTTAGTCATATTTTTCTTTTAATGCTAAAAAATTTAAGGCCTGCAAATATATTAATTTTATATTATAAAATGCTCTGAGTAAAGTTTTTATATTATACTTGCTTGAAAACAAAACGATTTTTAAAAGAGGTTGAAATTTGACTTGGACAGATATTTTGCTAAGCTGGTACTCAGAAAATAAACGTCCTTTTCCATGGCGTAAGACCAAAGAGCCCTATAAGGTTTGGCTTTCGGAAATTATCCTTCAACAAACCCGTACTGTCCAAGGCACTCCTTATTATGAACGATTTATAAAAGTTTTTCCCACAGTCAAAGATTTGGCATTGGCAGATGAAGATAAAGTTTTAAAAATGTGGCAAGGTTTGGGGTATTATTCCAGAGCCCGAAATTTACATCATACGGCTCGTCATATTCATAATGACTGTAAAGGCACATTCCCTAATACTTTTGAAGGACTCATAGCGCTTAAGGGTGTAGGGGATTATACTGCAAGCGCAATTGCCTCTATTTGTTTCAATCTGCCTGAAGCTGTTGTAGATGGTAATGTGTATCGTTTTTTATCACGTTACTTTGGAATTCAAACACCCATAAATGACCGTTTTGCACATGGTGAATTTAAAACCAAAGCTGCGCTTTTGATGGATGGAACTCAACCGGGAACTTTTAACCAGGCGTTAATGGAGTTTGGAGCCTTACAATGTACACCCAAAAATCCTTTTTGTACCCAATGCCCCTTTGCCAAAAAATGTGTGGCTTTCAATCAGAATAAAATTCTATCATTACCGGTAAAGGGTCGAAAAATCAAGGTGACCGAGCGTCATTTTAATTATCTTGTTATTCAGGATCAAAATGGTAAAATATTGCTCGAAAAAAGACAAGGTAAAGGAATTTGGCAAAATCTTTTTCAGTTTCCCTTGGTAGAAACCTCTAAAATGATGAAAAGTAAAAAGGCTTTTGTGAGTCATTTGCCACCAGAACTGGAAATAGAACTCGATCTAAAATCCCTAAAACTCTGGAATAAAACACCTATAATCCACAAACTATCTCACCAAAAGCTTTTTGTGTTTTTTTGGATTGTTCCATCTTTGATTTTACAAGAGAAGGGACTTTCGGTTGGGGATTTAAATAAAAGAGCCGTACCTGTGGTAATTCAAAATTTTATGAAGAATTGTTTTGAATTTCAAGGCTGATGCTTAAATTTACTTTTTTATAACTCAAATCCTTATAAACTATGAGCGGTACATTAAACAAAGTTATGCTAATTGGACACCTAGGAGATGATGTTAAAATGCATTATTTTGAAGGGGGAGGATCTATAGGTCGTTTTCCATTAGCAACAAACGAATCCTATACCAACAAAAGTACAGGAGAAAAAGTAACCAATACCGAGTGGCATAATATTGTAGTTCGGAACAAGGCTGCGGAGATCTGTGAGAAATACTTGAGTAAGGGAGATCGAATCTATGTAGAAGGTAGAATCAAAACACGAAAGTGGGCGGGTGAAGATGGTGTAGATCGATATTCTACAGAAATCAACGTCAATGAATTTACTTTTCTTACCACAAAAAAAGAGGTTTCTCCAGCAGTGCCTCCTTCAGATGCTCCTGTTAAACCAAGTGTAGAGGAAACGCCTCCAGAAAATACAGACGATTTACCCTTTTAATAAGAAACCGATTGGATCCTGACCCGTTACCTTTTTTAACTACCCTTGTTATAACACTTGATGTGACATGGGTTCAATCCTTTTTAGTTCTTTTCTTATTGATGTGTTCTGCGTTGATTTCAGGAACAGAGGTTGCATTTTTTTCACTTCAACTAAAGTCTTTAGAGGATTCTGAAAATGAGGAGCCCAACCCTGCAATTCAATCAGTAATCTCCCTTTTGCGGAAACCAAAGCGTCTATTAGCAACTATTTTGGTGGCGAATAATTTCATCAATATTGCCATTGTACTTTTATTTACACTTCTCAGCAAAACCCTTTTTGATGAAATAGACAATCCCTTGGTACTTTTGTTTATCGAGGTGGGTATTATCACCACATTGATATTAATTTTTGGAGAGATCTTACCCAAAGTGTATGCCAATAGAAATGCCTTGGCTTTTTCTATACGTATGGCCCCACTCATTAAATTCCTAGATCGTTTTGTTTTATTTTGGATTACTGGCCCCATGAGTCAAACGACTACTTTTTTAGAAAAACGTCTTGGAGACAAAAAAAATCAACTTTCAGTAGATCAACTTTCACAAGCCCTTGAACTTACGGATGACGAAGAAACCACCTCAGACGAACAGCGGATTTTAGAAGGGATTGTTAATTTTGGAAGTACCGATACCCGCGAAGTCATGTGTCCTCGTATAGATATGTTTGCCCTTTCTGAGGACATAAGTTTCAAAGAATTGATCCCTTTGATTTTAGAGCAAGGCTATTCTAGAATTCCAGTGTACAGCGAAAAAAAAGACAATATCAAAGGAATTTTATATATCAAAGACTTACTTCCTCATTTAAAGAAATCAAATTATTCCTGGCAAAAGCTATTAAAGCCACCCCTATATGTTCCTGAAAACAAAAAATTAGACGATCTCCTCAAGGAATTTCAACAAAAGAAAAATCACCTTGCTATTGTAGTTGATGAATATGGGGGTACTTCAGGGTTGATCACCTTGGAGGATATTATGGAAGAAATAATAGGAGATATCAGTGACGAATTTGACGAACAAGATTTGAGTTATTCCAAGTTGGATGAATACACCTATGTATTTGAAGCAAAAATCGGTTTAAAAGATTTTTATAAGGTTATCAATTTGGAGGATACATCATTTTTTGATTCCGTAAAAGGAGAGGCAGAAACCCTTGCCGGATTGATTTTAGAAATGACAAGAAAATTTCCAAAAAGAGGACAAAAAATTCCATTTGAAGGATACCTTTTTGTCGTCGAAGAATTGGACCAATTGCGAATCAAGCAGGTCAAAGTATTGCTCCCTAAAGACTCTAAATAAGACCAATGAGAAAATGGATTTTGTTTTTATTGGTTTTGACACAATGTAATGAAGACCTACAACCCAAACCAACTGCCTATCTTCGTTTGGAATACCCAAAATCTGAATATCAACAGACAAACAATTCACCCTATTTTTCATTTGAGTACAATCGTCAGGCGCTTGTAAATGCGGAAAACAAATCCGCACCGCGATTGGTCTATCCTCAGATGAAGGCAACATTATATCTCAATTACAGTTCTATAAAAAAAAATTTAGACTCGCTGCTGAATGATGCATATCAGTTGCCATACAAGCATATATCTAAAGCAGAGTCTATTCCAGAAAAATTATTTATAAACGAAGAAAAAAGGGTGTATGGAACCTTGTTTTCGGTTGTAGGCAATGCAGCATCTCAATACCAGTTTTTTTTGACTGACAGTCTGAATCACTTTTTAGTAGGATCACTCTATTTTTATGCTCGACCCAATTATGATTCTATATATCCAGCCATTAGTTATTTACAAAATGACATCATTCATTTAATGGAAACCCTAGAGTGGGAGTAGGTATTAGGGATTTAAACTTTGGACTTGCTCTATTGAGGTGACTTTATAGGAAGGCCCTGTGGCTTTGACCACTTCACTGATTTTCTCAAGCCCCATCACTTTTGCATCGTAAATGACCCAAGCGGTTTTGGATTCAAAATCCACTGTTGCAGAAGCGACTCCTGTAGTTTGATTCAGTTTTTTTTCAATGGTAGCTGCACAACCAATGGCACAAGTCATACCATCAATACTCAATTTGGCAAAAGCCTTTTCCTCTATTGCTTTAGGTAAGGTACTTTGGGTTTTGTCATTGGTAGAAACAGTCACAATATTGTCTGTATTTCCATTTTTACAGCTAGTAAAAACGAAACCGATAAATAAAAAAACGAGAAGCGCTTTTTTCATGTGTTAAGTTTTTTTTCAAAAATAAGGATTTAGCAATAGATGCTTACCTAAAAATATGCAATTTTGTATCGCTATGAATACTTCAATCAAGAAATGGGTATATCTCATTTTGCTTTCTTTAATATGGGGAAGTTCTTACATACTTATTAAAAAGGGATTAGTGGGATTGTCCCCGCTCCAATTAGGTTCTATCAGAATTCTAATGACAACATGTATTCTTCTCATTTTTGGCTGGAAACAATTGAGAAAAATTCCTAAATCTGCTTGGAAATGGATTGTTTTTACGGGTTATTTCGGCACTTTTTTTCCTAGCTACTTGTTTGCTTTTGCAGAAACCGTAATCGATTCTTCTGTAGCTGCGGTATTGAACGGTATGACCCCATTGTTCACATTACTTGTCGGAATTGTATTTTTTGGGTCATCATTTAAATGGGGAAAAATCTTAGGTGTTTTGATTGGTTTTGGAGGCACCTTAATTTTGGTTTCCAACGAATTCCAAATCAATACAGGATCGGAAAGTTGGTATGCTTTTTTGGTAGTACTTGCAGCATGCTGTTATGCGATCAATGTCAATGTAATTAAATATAGGTTAGCGGGAGTTTCAGCATTGGCGATTGCTTTAGGGAATTTTTTGGCCATAGTATTTCCCGCTCTTTTGATTTTAAGCTTTTCTGATTTCCCTTGGGCTAAAACCACTCAAGGAAATGAGGTTAGTATTGCTTTGGGCTATATTTTTATTCTAGCTTTTTTGGGAACTGCTTTGGCGAAAGTCATGTTCAATGAGTTGGTTGCCATTTCGTCTCCTGTGTTTTCGATTTCGATCACCTATTTATTGCCAATAGTTGCCATTGGATGGGGGGTATTAGATGGAGAAGTGTTTACATTATTGCAATGGGTGGGTTGTGCCTTTATTTTATTAGGGGTGTATTTAGTGACCGAAAAAAAGCGACTCCACAGGAGCAAATCTTCCTAGAGAGTAAGTTACTGAAATTGTTTTTCGTCAATTTTTGGATTTAATTCAGTGCAATTCGGTACTTTAAGCGGTTTTCCATCTAGGGAAATTTGCTCTAAATTGTCTAGCATTTTAATTTCTTTACCTGTCACAACGATTTGAGTTGGTCACTCAGCATCTGTTTTTTGGCGGCACGACTTACCTCTTCGGGATTTACCTTGTTGATGTTTTAGGAGTTTTCAAAAGTCAGATTTTAGGTAAATTAATTTAGAACCCTATCTTACTTAAGCTATAGGATTCAACATTCTAAATTAATACATTTGAATTTTAAAACAAATTTAAAACTATGAGATTTATCACTTTTCTAGCCCTAGCATTAACTTGTACTTTAGGGATAAGTCAAAAAAAATATAACCGAGTTTTAACTTCCTTAGACGCTCATAAAGACCATTACGAATCTGTTGCTCAAGACATTTGGTCTTATGCAGAAATGGGATATCAAGAAGAGCGCAGCAGTCTTCTGTTACAAAAAACCTTGTCTGAAGAAGGTTTCACAATTGAAGCGGGTGTAGCCGATATTCCCACAGCCTTTGTAGCTACCTACGGCTCTGGAGGCCCCGTTATTGCGATATTGGGGGAGTATGATGCACTTCCTGGATTATCACAACAAGCGGTACCTTATAAGTTGAGTAATAATGGGAAAGCAGGACATGCTTGCGGTCATCATTTGTTTGGAACGGCTTCAGCCGCTGCCGCAATTGCACTCAAAAACTATATTGAGAATGAAAAGATTTCTGGAACAGTAAAATTTTATGGGTGTCCTGCTGAGGAAGGAGGTTCAGGGAAAGTATATATGACCAGAGCTGGTCTTTTTGATGATGTGGACGTGGCCTTACATTGGCATGCAGACAGTAAGAATTCTGCGAGTGTCCGTCCTGCACTGGCCAATAAATCCGCTAAATTTCGATTTTATGGGGTTTCAGCGCATGCCGCTGGGGCTCCTGAAAAAGGACGTTCCGCATTGGACGGTGTAGAGGCAATGAATGCGATGGTCAATATGTTGCGTGAACATACAACAGAGAGTACCCGCATACACTATGTAATCACCCAAGGAGGAAATGCACCTAATGTAGTTCCCGACTTTGCAGAAGTATATTATTATGCAAGACACCTCACCAGGAGTGAGGTGGTTAGTGTTTTTGACCGTATTGTGGATGCTGCCAAAGGTGCTGCTATGGGTACAGGAACCACTATGGAATATGAAATGATAGGAGGGACACATGAATTGTTACATATTGAAAGTTTGCAAAAAAGAGTGCATAAAAATCTAGAAACCATAGGAGGATATACCTATTCTGAAGAGGAAAAAGCCTTTGCAGAAAAAATTGCGGAGAGCTTAGGTGTTCCCTTAGATTCAAAATATGTGGAGGGTGTTGCTCCGTACAGTAGCAGTTCAAAAGCAGGAGGCTCTACGGATGTAGGAGATGTCAGTTTTGCCGTCCCCACGGTGGGACTTCGAGCGGCTACATGGGTTCCTGGGACATCTTCCCATAGCTGGCAAGCTGTGGCTGCGGGGGGAACAAGTATTGGAATCAAAGGAATGATGGTGGCTGCAAAAACCCTTGCGCTCACTGGAATGCAACTTTTGGACGACCCCAAGGCGATCGAAACGGCAAAAAAGGAATTTATAGAAAAACGAGGGGCTGATTTTAAATATGTGCCTATGTTGGGCGATCGAAAACCCGCCTTAAATTATAGAAATTAAATTTTTAAACTGAACACTATGAAAAATAGAATCCTTTTGGGTGCATTTCTTTCTTTTTGCTTTTCAAATGCTCAAGTTTACACATTCAGCTCTGAAAAAGAAGGAAAAACGATCACTCACAGAATTATGATGGATGACAACTATCTTGTTGAAACTCAATTTATTTCAAATCCTGCAGAATTTATTCTAACCCGGGGAGGATTTTATACTAAGAAGGACAATACCTATCAAGTCGCTCTTGAATTTAATTCCAATCATGAAAAGGACAGCGTAAAAACGTTGCAGTTGGTTTGGGAAGATACCTGGAAAAAATCCACCAACAAAGCAATCGACTTAAACGGAAAATGGCTTATGGCAGGGAGAATGACAGACGAAGGAGCACAGAGAAGAGACACTACAAGACCAAGAAAAACCATGAAATTTCTACAAGATGGGCATTTTCAGTGGATT
>JGI26084J50262_1002304_pt1 | contig 10002 bp, 8 predicted proteins | sample SaaInl6LU_22_DNA_FD_50262 | JGI IMG/M metagenome (IMG submission 50262) | reverse complement strand
AATGCGAGTGCAATTGCATCACTAGTTCGCGCATCGATAATTTCTTCCAACGTGTCGCGTTCGCAAATAAGAGAGGCGTAAAAAACACCATCCACTAATTTGTGAATGATGACTTGTTTTACAACGATGTCAAATCGATCAGAAAAATTTTTAAATAAATCGTGTGTTAAAGGTCTTGGGGGTTGGATGTCTTTTTCTAAAGCGATTGCAATAGACTGTGCTTCGAAAGCTCCAATAACAATTGGAAGTTTTCGTTGCCCATCCACTTCACTCAATATCAAAGCATAAGCTCCGCTTTGAGTTTGACTGTATGAAATACCTTTTATGTTAAGACGAACTAAACTCATAAGTTATAACACAAAGAACAGTTTTAATTCGTAAAGTACCAAACCCTTGACAAATTAGTTTGCAATTAAAGTGCAGTAAAAAACAGTGGTTCAAATCGAACTACAAGTTTTAAACCTCTTTAATTCTGAGCTTTGAAAACTTTTAATTTTTCAATCAATTGAGGCACCACTTCAAAAGCATCTCCTACAATTCCATAATCAGCAGCTTTGAAAAAAGGAGCCTCAGGGTCGGTATTAATAACGACTTTTACTTTAGAAGAATTAATTCCTGCCAAATGCTGAATAGCCCCCGAAATTCCAATGGCAATGTATAAGTTTGTTGCCACAGGTTTCCCTGTTTGTCCTACATGTTCACTGTGGGGTCTCCATCCCAAATCAGACACAGGTTTCGAACAAGCGGTTGCAGCTCCAAGAACGTCTGCCAATTCTTCGACCATCCCCCAATTTTCAGGACCTTTTAATCCACGACCTGCCGACACTACGACTTCTGCATCTGCAATACTGACTTTGTCACTTGCTTTATCAACCGAGGTTACTTTTGTTGAAGAGCTTACCAAACTCGGCGAAAAATCTTCTAGTTGTGTCGTAGTCATATTTTCTACCAAACCAAAAGAATTATTAGAGACCCCTATGATTTTTACTGCAGTTGAAATTTCAGTATTGCAAAACGCTTTGTTTGTAAAAGCAGTGCGTTTCACAACAAAAGGGTTTAAACTGGATGGTGCTGCCACAACATTGGATGCGTAGCCGGCCTTTAGTCCAACCGCTAAAAGAGGTGCAATATAACGACTGTCGGCACTTGCGCTTAAAATAACAACGCTTGCCGCTTCTTTTTCTGAAGCTTGTCTGATGATATCTGCATATATTTTGGCATTAAATACACTGACTGTGTTTACGTTTAACACCTTTTCTACGCCGTAAGTTCCTAACTCAGAAGCATCGTTTGCGTTAAAAGTTAGTGCCACTAGGGTTGTGCCCATAGCGTCTGCTACGGCCTTGCCATATGATGCAGCTTCTAAAGCTGCTTTTTTGAATTTTCCTTGATCGGATTCTGTATATACTAAAACGGACATAATTCTTTTTTTAAAATTAAATAACTTTAGCTTCGTTATGAAGAAGGTTGATGAGTTCATCAATATTATCGGCTTCTACTAATTTAACAGCACCACGAGGGGCTGGTTTTTCAAAAGAAACAGAATGTGTCTCTGAAGTTTCAGTAGTGGGCTCAACGACAGTGAGTGGCTTTTTTCGTGCCATCATAATTCCTCTCATATTTGGAATTCTAAGATCGCTTTCTTCTACCAATCCTTTTTGTCCTCCAATAACGAGTGGTAAAACCGTTGAGACGGTTTCTTTCCCGCCATCAATTTCACGAACAGCTGTGGCGTTTGTGCCCTCAATTTCCAAGCTAATGCAATTGGTTACAAAATTGGCGTCGAGCATTGCCGCCAACATCCCAGGAACCATACCGCCATTGTAATCAATAGATTCACGACCTGCAATAATAAGGTCATAAGCACCTTCTTTTGCGGCAGCGGCTAAATAAGTAGCAACCGTATGTCCATCTATGGCTTCTGCATTTACACGGATGGCTGCATCTGCTCCAATAGCAAGTGCTTTTCGGAGCGTTGGCTCTGTTTCTGCACCACCAACACTGATCACATCTACTGTGGCGTTTTGTTTTTCTTTAAACCACATTGCGCGGGTTAATCCAAACTCGTCATTTGGATTAATGACGTATTGCACCCCATTGGTGTCAAATTTGGTATCTCCTTCAGTGAAATTAATTTTAGAAGTTGTGTCGGGAACATGACTAATACAGACTAATAGTTTCATTTTTTATTCTTATAATTAGAGTGTACGAAAGTAAATAAAAAACTTTTAATTTCCTATGCATGCATAGGAAATTTTAGTAAAATCTTGTAATTATAATTGAGTATTATTCTTATTTTTGTCCCTCATAAAATTCAATTAATGAAAACAATTCAGTTTAGAGAGGCAATATGTGAAGCGATGAGTGAAGAAATGCGTCGCGATGAGAGCATTTATTTAATGGGCGAAGAAGTTGCCGAGTACAATGGTGCTTACAAGGCGTCCAAAGGAATGCTAGATGAGTTCGGAGCTAAGCGTGTAATTGACACGCCCATTGCAGAGTTAGGATTTTCAGGAATTGCTGTAGGATCAACCATGACAGGAAATCGACCTATTGTTGAATTTATGACGTTTAATTTTTCATTGGTAGGAATTGATCAAATAATAAATAATGCCGCCAAAATCAGACAAATGTCTGGTGGACAGTTTAATTGCCCTATTGTTTTTAGAGGCCCAACAGGGTCTGCAGGTCAGTTAGGCGCTACCCATTCACAAGCGTTTGAAAATTGGTTTGCTAATTGTCCAGGTCTAAAAGTGATTGTGCCTTCTAATCCGTACGATGCAAAAGGATTATTAAAAGCGGCTATCCGCGATGACGATCCTGTGATTTTTATGGAAAGTGAGCAAATGTATGGCGATAAAGGCGAAGTTCCAGAAGGAGAATATATTTTACCAATTGGAGTTGCTGATATCAAACGTGAAGGAAGCGATGTTACGATTGTATCTTTTGGAAAAATTATAAAAGAAGCCTACGTTGCTGCGGATGCATTGGCTAAAGATGGAATCTCTTGTGAGATAATTGACCTTAGAACCGTTCGTCCTTTAGATATCAATACGATTTTGGATTCTGTTAAAAAAACAAACCGCTTGGTAATTCTTGAAGAAGCGTGGCCTTTTGGAAATGTATCGACAGAAATTACATATCAAGTTCAAGAAAAAGCATTTGATTTTTTAGATGCTCCAATTATAAAAATCAATACAGCCGATACTCCGGCTCCATATTCACCAGTATTATTACAAGAATGGTTGCCTAACAGCGAAGATGTTGTAAAGGCAGTAAAGAAAGTGTTATATAAATAAAATTTTTAGCACTCTTTATTGGTTTGATTGTTGATTAAGTACAAAATATGAGATATTACTTATTGTCAATAGTATTGATGCTCTCAATACATATTTCTGCACAAACGAAAGTGAGTGGTACAGTTTATGATCTAGACAATCAACCTGTTGCATTTGCAAACGTGCTATTTAAAAATTCTTCAGAAGGAGTGATCTCCGATTTTGACGGTAACTTTCTTTTAGAGTCTGAAAATAACCACTCGACAATAGTGGTGTCTTTTGTGGGATTTGAAACCACCGAATTAAAACTGAAAACTAAATTTAGTAAAGGGCTTAAGGTTGTGTTGCAAACGGGCTTTGAATTGGATGAGGTTTTGATTGTTAAAAAACCTAAAAAACGTTTAAAAAAGAAAGAAAACCCTGCCTACAAAATAATGAGAGGTATTTGGGCACATAAAAAAAAGAACGGACTCAGTCTGGTTGAACAATACGAATACAAAAAGTATGCTTCTACAGAAATTGGACTTAATAATATTGATCAAAAATTTTTAAAGACACTTCTGCGAGCGGATTATGACTCCGTAGTTTCGATCATAAAGCAAGACAAACGGAACAAAAAATTTTTTGTACCAGTCTTTATGGAAGAAATGATTCAGACTGTTTATGGAGATAACACCATAAATAAAACACTTGAACTCACACAGGCAGAAAAACAAATTGGAATCCAACAAGATGGATTTGTTTTTGATCGTATCAGCAATATTTTCAAAGACATAAATATTTATGATAATAATATAGAACTTCTAAACAGATCGTTTGTAAGCCCGTTGTCCACTGAAGGATTTGGCTCCTATGATTATGTTCTTCAAGACAGTATTGTATCAAACTCAAGAACTAAATATCGAATTTATTTTTTCCCGCGTAAAGAAGGCGATTTAGTATTTGAAGGAAATTTTATAGTCACAGATAGTATTTTTGCTGTGAATTCCATCAGCATGCATGTGAACCCTAAAATCAATTTGAACCTCATCCGGAATTTGTATTTCGAAAAAAGTTTTTCAATTGAAAATGACAGCGTATTTCTGCCTCAAAATAATGTATATGAAGCAGATATTACTTTATTGACTAAAAACGATAAAGAAAAAGGACTCTACGTAAAGCGTACAGAAACTTTTGAAAATTATGATTTCACAAAAAACAGACCTCCAGATTTTTACAACACTAAAGTTGTAAAATACAGACAAGATCAATTTGAAAAAAGTGATGAATTTTGGCAGGAGAATTTACCAAAAAACATAGACAATAGCGATTCAGAATCGATACTTTCAAACCTGAAAGACAACAAGAAAATTAAAAATTTAACAGGCTTGATAAGAACCTTGTCAAGTGGCTATTTTAAAGTTTCTAATCACATTGAATTTGGATCTATTTGGAACACATTCGCATTCAATGATGTTGAAGGAATTAAGCTATCAGCAGGTTTTAGGTCGTTTAAAAGTTTAGACGATCGGTTTAGGGCCAAAGGAAAACTTGCTTATGGATTTAAAGATCAACAGTTCAAGTATTTTTTAGATACGAAATATTTGTTAAGTTACAATCCAAGAATCTCGGTAGGACTTAGTTATTTGAACGATACAGATCAATTAGGTTCCAAGATTATAGACAGTTATGGAAGTACAGCGTCTAGGTTTGGCAGTTCGTCGCTTTTTAGTAGAGGAGATAATTATTTTTTATCTCGGATTAATGAAATATCCGCCAATATNAATGTCGAGGTCTATAGAAACTTTATAATTGGTGTTAATTACTCAAACAATCATATTGAATCTGCAGCACCGGATCAATTTTCAATTGATTATTTTGATGAGACCGAACAAAAGGTGAAATCGAGTTTAGTGGATAACAGCCTAGAACTTTATCTGTCATTTACTCCAAAACGAAATATTTTTGGATATGGGGTAGAAAGAAAATTTGGTCTCAACCTTTTTCCAACATTCTTATTAAGTTTTCAAAAAAGCTTGAATGTTGGCAATGGAAATTTGGACTATTCAAAACTTTTATTTTCCTATAATCAACCCATAAAACTTGGAAAGTTTGGCGTTCTTGACAACACTCTTGCTGCAGGAAAAATATTTGGGGATGCACCACTATCAGTGCTGAGTCCCGTACCAGCCAATCAAACTTACTCGCTTGTAGCCAATACGTTTTCGCTCTTAAATTATTATGATTTTGTCGTAGACCAATTTCTGGTAGGACATTTTGAGCATCATTTTAATGGTTTTATTTTAAATAGAATCCCCTTAATCCAAAAACTCAAGCTACGAAGTGTCATGACCTTTAGAGGAGTTGTTGGAGATATTTCAGACAGAAATAGAAGCATCAATCGTTCCTCTATTATTTATAATACNCCTTTAGAAATGTACTATGAATACGGATTTGGAATTGAAAACATAGGATTTGGAAACCTAAGAATATTACGAGTGGACTGTGTATGGCGCTCTGAATTTGTCAACCTAAATAGTTCCACTCCAAATTTTGGGCTTCGATTAAAAATATCACCTGACTTTTAAGAAGCAACACATTGAAAATAACTCGTTTTTTATTGGCTTGATAAAAAGTTAAAATTTTCCTGATATAATAATGTTAAATTAGGTTTTTTAGTTCCTTATCATTTTACTACATTTACGCCCGTAAAAAATAAACAAAATTACACTATGGAATCAATGATGATTTGGATGCCTATTGCAATGGCACTATTAGGATTAGCATACATGCTATATAAAAAATCTTGGGTAATGAAACAAGATGCAGGTGATGGTAAAATGAAAGAAATTTCGGATTACATATATGAAGGGGCTTTGGCATTTTTAAAAGCAGAGTACCGATTGCTTACATTTTTTGTAATCGGAGCCAGTCTTATTTTAACAGTAATCGCTTTTTACATGGATACTACGTATTTAATTGTAGTTGCATTTATTATAGGCGCTATTTTCTCTGCCTATGCTGGAAATATGGGAATGAAAATTGCAACCAAAACAAATGTTAGAACGACACAAGCTGCAAAAACAAGTTTACCAAATGCATTAAAAGTTTCTTTTGGTGGTGGAACCGTGATGGGACTTGGTGTTGCTGGTTTAGCGGTATTGGGTTTAACAATGTTCTTTATTATATTTTTCCAAATATTTATGGGTGGTGAATGGACAAACACCGATCAAATGACAATTGTTTTAGAAGCATTAGCTGGGTTCTCTTTAGGAGCTGAATCTATTGCCTTATTTGCAAGAGTTGGTGGAGGAATCTACACAAAAGCGGCCGATGTTGGTGCTGATTTAGCAGGAAAAGTACAAGCGGATATTCCAGAAGATGATCCAAGAAACCCAGCAACAATTGCTGATAATGTTGGTGATAACGTTGGTGATGTTGCAGGAATGGGAGCCGATTTATTTGGTTCTTACGTGGCAACCGTGTTAGCAGCTATGGTTCTAGGAAACTACGTCATTAAAGACATGGGTGGAAGCATTTCAGATGCTTTTGGTGGTATCGGACCAATTTTATTGCCAATGTCAATTGCAGGGGTTGGAATTATCATTTCACTTATAGGAACCTTATTAGTTAAAATTTCATCGAACGATGCAAAAGAAGCAGAGGTTCAAAAAGCATTAAATATTGGAAACTGGTCTTCTATAGCCTTAGTTGCTGCAGCATGTTTTGGATTAACAACTTGGATGTTGCCAGAAACAATGCAAATGGAATTCTTTGGAGAAGGTCTTAAAGAAATTTCTTCAATACGCGTATTTTATGCCTGTTTAGTAGGTTTAGTAGTGGGTGCTGGAATCTCAGCATTTACGGAGTATTACACAGGGTTAGGCTCTAAGCCGATTTTAAAAATTGTACAGCAATCTAGTACAGGTGCTGGAACCAACATTATTGCTGGTTTAGCAACAGGAATGATTTCTACATTCTCTTCTGTATTATTATTCGCAGCGGCGATATGGGCATCCTATGCTTTAGCTGGATTTTACGGAGTTGCATTAGCAGCTTCCGCAATGATGGCAACCACAGCGATGCAGTTAGCGATCGATGCTTTTGGTCCAATTGCTGATAACGCAGGGGGTATTGCTGAAATGAGTGAGCAAGATCCAATCGTTAGAGAACGTACAGATATTTTAGATGCTGTAGGGAACACAACTGCTGCAACTGGTAAAGGATTTGCTATTGCGTCAGCAGCCTTAACCTCTTTAGCTCTATTTGCGGCCTACGTAACTTTTACAGGAATTGATGGAATTAACATTTTTAAAGCACCCGTATTAGCCATGTTATTTGTAGGGGCAATGGTACCTGTAGTATTTTCTGCACTTGCCATGAATGCAGTGGGTAAAGCAGCTATGGAAATGGTAAATGAAGTGGTAAGGCAGTTTAAAGAGATTCCTGGAATTATGGAAGGCACTGGGAAACCAGAATATGATAAATGTGTCGATATTTCAACCAAAGCTTCTTTGAAAGAAATGATGGTTCCTGGAATTTTAACCATTGGATTTCCAATAGTTATTGTATTAGTAGGGATATTAGTCTATCAAGACAACAACACCTTGGTTGCAGAAATGCTTGGAGGGTATATGGCTGGAGTTACCGTAAGCGGTGTACTTTGGGCAATTTTCCAAAACAATGCAGGAGGTGCTTGGGACAACGCTAAAAAATCGTTTGAAGCAGGTGTTGAAATCAACGGTGTTATGACTTACAAAGGGTCGGAAGCTCACAAGGCAGCCGTTACAGGGGATACAGTTGGAGATCCATTTAAAGATACGTCTGGACCTTCAATGAACATCCTTATTAAATTAACCTGTCTTATTGGATTGGTAATTGCGCCAATCTTAGGAGGACACTCTCTTGAAGCAGAACAAACTCAAGACGTGAATGTAGAAGTTATCTATAATTCAGAAGATTCAGCAAAAGCATCCATTACCTATAGTAAAGTGGTGAGTAGTGACTCTGTAGTTGTTGTGGAGAAAACATTTAAAGGGACACAACAAGAAGTTGAAGATGCAGTTGATGCATTTTTAAGCGAGAATAGAACAAAATAGAATAACAGATTATGTCATAAAAAAACCCGCTTACAGCGGGATTTTTTATGTTTATAAAGTACTATTTGTTTTAGAACAAACCGTTTATTTGAGCATCAATTTTGTTAATGATAAAACCAAGATCTTCTTCGTTTTCAACAAAATCTAAATTATCCACATCTATAATCAATAACTTTCCTTTAGTATAGCCATGAATCCACGCTTCGTAGCGCTCGTTTAAACGACTAAGGTAATCGATGCTTATAGAATTCTCATAGTCGCGACCACGCTTGTGAATTTGAGATACAAGGTTTGGAATAGAACTTCTCAAATAAATAATAAGGTCTGGGCTTTGTACCAACGACTCCATAAGTCCAAAAAGCGACGCATAATTTTCAAAATCGCGATTGGTCATCAAGCCCATGGCGTGTAAGTTAGGTGCAAAAATATTAGCATCTTCATAGATCGTACGGTCCTGAATAATATTTTTTCCACTTTCGCGAATTTGTAACACCTGACGAAATCTACTATTTAAAAAATACACTTGAAGATTAAAACTCCAACGTTCCATCTGGTTATAAAAATCATCTAAATAGGGGTTGTCCACAACATCTTCTAGTTGGGCTTCCCATTTGTAGTGTTTCGCTAGTAATTGGGTTAAGGTTGTTTTACCTGCCCCAATATTTCCGGCTATAGCAACATGCATAATATCAATTGTTTATTAGTTGGTAGTGATGAAGAAATTCTTCGTCATAAATATACAAGGTTTGGTTGGTTACAAAAAACTGTTTAACTAAAATTTTAGATAGGTTAAACATTAAAAACTCATTACTGTTTTTTAGTTTATAGTAAATAGTATTATTTTTTTTTAAAAATAAGATGCCATTCCATAGTTTTATATCTGTAAATCCATCATGCGGAAGTTTCGAAATTAAACTCCCAGTATAACTATAACACTGCACTTCTTTTTCTGTTAGTACCCAGCAATAATTATAGTCACTGTCTAAGCCAAGAATTTCATTTTGAAACGGTGCTGTTTTAATTCGTGTCTTTGAAGTGTTATAATCGAACAATTCTAATTCCAAACGATTAGAATCAAATAACCAAAAGGTAGTATCATTCCCATACGAGATATGGGATAGTGTTCGCAAAGGACTTAAGAGGTTAAAGTCAATAGTAATTAAATCTGCTAAGCGGTTATCCAAGAGGGTAACGCTATTGAAGTCTTTATAAAACAAAGCAAGCTTGAGCGCATTAAATAAAGAAACTTTATGAATATCCCCTTTGCTTAAATCGCTGTAATTTTGAATTCCTTGGTTGTTTTTTTTAAAAAGGGCATTTGATTTTAGGAAATAAATAGATTCAAAAGAATCAACACCAACAAAACGATCCCATTCAAAAGGAGTTGACTTAACAAGGTTAGCTGTCAGGGACGTTTGACTAAATCCCAAACAGTTAACAAACAATATTAAATAGAGTGCGTGTTTCATATGCGCTTTAAAAGTACAATTTTTCATTATTTATTTGTAACATTTTACGATTAAACTCGTCTAAATTACTATTAACACTATTTTTTTTAATTATGCTCACAAACATCAAAGTCTTAATCCTATTTTTAGTAAGTTCAATTACAATTTCCGCTCAAGAATTTCAAGGAATAGCCACCT
>JGI26084J50262_1002303_pt1 | contig 10012 bp, 7 predicted proteins | sample SaaInl6LU_22_DNA_FD_50262 | JGI IMG/M metagenome (IMG submission 50262) | reverse complement strand
AGAAACGAATAAAGGATTTATTGAGATAAAATAAAACCGACACCCTAAAAAAAAAGTTACTACGCAATAGCAAAACGATTTTGTTTTAAACTTTTTTTTGTCAATATTTGTTAAGTCTTACGGAGGGGGTTTTAAACTCCAACGAAAATGTTAAAATGGTTCACATTTTAATAGCTGTTTTTGAAACTCAAGACATTTTTTTAAATAAAACGATAACTTTTTTAGAGGAATAACTACTATGAAAAAAAACCATGTAACTGTTTGGGAAGATTGTCTTAGCGTAATCAAGGACAATATTAGTCTACAAGGATACAAGACTTGGTTTGAACCAATAGTGCCGGTAAAATTGAAAAGCGATGTGTTGACTATTCAAGTTCCAACCCATTTCTTTTACGAATGGTTAGAGGAGCATTACATTTCATTGTTAAAAAAAACAATAAAAAGAGTAATAGGTCAGGAAGGAAGACTGGAGTACAGCATAGTAATGGATAAAAACCAGAAAAATGCAAAACCCTACACGGTAAATTTCCCAGCAAAAACAAACAATTCATTAAAGAATAAATCAATCAATGTTCCGTTGAATGTGAACAAAAGTGCGATACGGAATCCATTTGTTATTCCAGGCCTGAAGAAAATTAACGTAGATGCAAACCTTAATTCTTCTTACACTTTTGAAAACTTCATTGAAGGAGAATGTAACAGATTAGCTCGTTCTGCAGGATATGCGGTAGCTAGCAAACCAGGAGGCACCTCCTTTAACCCTTTGTTGTTGTATGGAGGAGTTGGTTTGGGTAAAACTCACTTGGCGCATTCCATAGGAATTGAAATAAAAAATAATAATCCGGAGAAAATTGTGTTGTACGTTTCTTCAGAAAGATTTACCCACCAATTTATTGATGCTGTAAAGAACAACGAAACCAATGACTTTATTCATTTTTATCAAATGATTGATGTCTTGATTATTGACGATATTCAGTTTTTGGCAGGCAAAGAAAAGACCCAGGATGTATTTTTCCATATCTTTAATCACCTTCATCAAACGGGTAAACAAATTATACTCACCTCAGACAAGGCACCAGTTGACATGCAAGGTGTTGAGCAAAGATTACTTTCACGCTTCAAATGGGGGCTTTCAGCAGATTTGCAGTCGCCAGATCTAGAAACAAGAATAGCGATTCTGAAAAAGAAAATGTACCAAGATGGTATTGAACTTCCAGAAGATGTAATTGAATACTTGGCATACAGTATTACAACCAACGTGAGGGAATTAGAAGGTGCCTTGATATCACTAATTGCCCAGTCCTCATTGAACAAAAAAGCGGTAACGCTTGATTTGGCCAAACAAATGATTGATAAGTTCGTTAAAAACACAGCACGGGAAGTTTCTATCGATTACATACAAAAAGTTGTTTCCGATTATTTTAATATGCCTGTAGAACTTATGAAATCTAAAACAAGAAAGCGAGAAATCGTTCAGGCAAGACAGATTTCTATGTATTTCTCCAAGAAATTGACCAAATCGTCATTGGCAAGTATTGGGATGCAATGTGGAGGAAAAGATCATGCCACAGTATTGCATGCCTGTAAGACTGTCAACAATCTTCAAGATACCGACAAACATTTTAGAAAATATATTACAGATTTAGACAAGAAACTGAACTTATCTTAAAAAAGATAGATAGAAATTGAAATAGTAAAAAGACCTTTTGTGTATGCAAAAGGTCTTTTTTTGTTTTGATGGTCCTTTCCTTGGCTGGTTTAACGAGATAGAGACTTCGCTGAAAGCCCCATGCATTTTGCTTCTTTCAAGATAATTTCGGTGCGTGATCTTTCTCCTAGAAATAGGCTCTAAAACATTGATAGGAAGGTTCATACCTTTAGTTTTAACTATGTTCTAATAGGCCAACCTCTGCCAATAGCTGATTGACTAGAAAACGAGAAAATCAATTGATAGAGTTATAATTTGGATTAGGAAAAGTTAGTTCTGATGGTTACTAATGCATCACATAAAAGACTCCGATACCTGCTAAGTAACCTACTAAGGCTAACCAAGCGATTTTTTGTAAGTACCAGAAAAATGAAATTTTCTCCATTCCCATAGCTACTACTCCAGCTGCAGATCCAATGATGAGCATACTTCCTCCCGTTCCGGCTGCATAGGCAATCAAATGCCATTCTGGAGCATCCATTATCATGTTTGGAAACATTCCCATACTTGCCGCAACCAATGGAACGTTGTCTACAATCGCAGAGGCTCCTCCTATGATTAAGATAAATGGGTTGATTCCAATGCTCTTCACTACACTGTCTCCAAAATCTAAAATCATTCCCAGTGATTCTAAAGCGGCTACTGTCATCAATATTCCCAAGAAAAACAATAAACTAGGCATTTCTATTTTTCCTAACGCTTTGTGAACGGGGCTGTGATGACTTTCAATAGCGCCATGACTAAAGTTACGGCTACTAAAGAATTCAGCAAAAATGGTGAAAATTCCTAATGAGAGCATCATTCCCATGTAGGGAGGAAGGTGAGTTAGAGTTTTAAAAACAGGAACTGCAACGATCAACAGTAAACCGATATACAACATTCTTGCCCCGTATTTGTTCGTGTCACCTTCGGCCGCTGGCGCTTCAAATTCTCCCTTAAATGCCGGTAAATAACTAGCGATTAAAGTTGGTAAAGCCATACATGCCAAAGAAGGCAGTATCAAGTATTCGATTAAGTGGAGAGTAGTAACTTTTTCTCCCATCCAAAGCATTGTAGTGGTAACATCACCAATAGGAGACCAGGCACCACCTGCGTTTGCCGTAATGATAATCATTCCTGCAAACCACATTCTGTCCTCCTTGCTTGTGACAAGTTTTCTCAATATTGTTATCAATACAATGGTTGCTGTTAGGTTATCAATGATTGCTGAAAGAATAAATGCGAGGATAGCAACGATCCAAAGAAGTGTTCTTTTTTTGTTTGTTTTGATGAACTTTTTAATGGTAGCAAATCCATCAAAATAATCTATGATTTCTACAATGGTCATGGCTCCTATTAAGAAAATCAGGATTTCACAGGTTTTTCCAAAGTGATGGAGAAGAACGGCTTCCATGCTTGAAGCTTCTTTTCCGTGTTCTGTAATTTCAAATACAGGAAGGTGAGAAACGGCCACAACTGCCCAGGCAGCTCCCATCATGAGGAGTGCAGGTACAAGTTTGTCAATTTTTAAATTATGTTCAAGGGTTATGGCTAAATAACCCAGTATAAATATTACGACTACTGCTAATTCCATGGTTTTGTTTTTGTTAGATTAGTTGATTCAAAGCTATTTCGAAAGCAGTTTTTGCCATGTTTGTTTTCGAATTAGACACGTTGTAAGTTTTTTGTATCGCTTCTTTAATAATGCTCGAAGTATCCTCAAAAATTGATGCATCGGTCATTACTGGGGGTAAATCATTGGACATTAAATATGCAAATACTCTCGCCATTCCGCAGTTGGAAATGAAATCTGGAACGATACTTATTTTGCTGTCTGTGTATTCTGCAATTGGTCCAAAGAAAATTTCTTGGTCGGCAAAAGGTACATTGGCACCGCAAGCAATCACTTCCATTCCGGAGTTAATCATACTGTCTACTTGGTCTTTTTTAATCAACCTAGAGGCTGCACACGGAATGAAAACTTCCGCATTTAATTCCCATATTTTCTCATTGATTTCGGCAAATGGAATCATGTCTGGGTGAGAAAGAGCATTTCCTTTTTTGGTCAAAAACAATTCTCTGATTTCTTCCAAAGAAAATCCTTCTTCATTGATAAGACCTCCGTCTCTATCAATGATTCCAACTATTTTCGCTCCACTTTGTGCCAAATAATAGGCTCCTGCAGAACCTACATTTCCCCATCCTTGAACAATGACTCTTTTTCCGGCTAGGTCACCACCGTAAATGTCGTAAAAGTGTTTGACTGATTCAGCAACTCCCCATCCGGTAATCATGTCGGCCACTACATATTTATTTGCTGCTTTTGGAGTGTAATTTTCATCTTCTATTACTTGCAAAACTCCTCTTCTCAATTGTCCTATTCTGTGAATTTTTTGGGGTTCTGTTGGCTGAAAGTGTCCGTTAAACACTCCTTCTTGCGGGTGCCACACTCCACACTCTTCGGTCATAGGAATTACTTCATGAATTTCATCTACATTTAAATCTCCTCCTGTTCCGTAATAATTTTTTAATAAAGGTGCTACCGCATGGTACCATCTTTTAAGTACTCCTTCTTTTCTTGGGTCATTTGGGTCAAAGTTAATTCCCGACTTGGCTCCACCAATTGCGGGTCCCGACACAGAAAATTTTACTTCCATTGTTTTTGCCAATGAAGTAACTTCGTGCTTATCTAATCCAATTCTCATTCTTGTACCTCCACCGGCTGCACCGCCTCTCAATGAGTTGATGACTACCCACCCTTCAGCTTCTGTTTCTGAATCTTTCCATTCAAAAACAATTTCTGGTTGTTTGTTTTCAAATTTATCTAATAAGTCTTTCATTAATGGTTTGTTTTTATTGACAAAATAGGCAGTCAAAAATAATTACCGAAAGTAGTAAAAGAACCACTTTGTACCAAGTATTCCTTCAATCTTTCACAATAAGTTAAGATGAAAAAAAACCGTTAGGATTTTGTCCCAACGGTTTTTAGTTTTCTTTGTTATCTTTTCATTACATTGAGTATCCAGACTTTACGTCAATTGGGTTTACACACAATACCGGAATTTGTTCTTTGTTTGTGATGATTTGCTCTTCTCTTCTGGATGCAAACAAGCTTCCAAAAATATTCCATTTCAAAGAATTAATTATCGCAATCAAATCAGCGTCATTTTCTTTCGCATATTTGATAATTTCTTTTTCGAAATCAGTCTTTGGTTCGGTAATCACAATATTCAAATCTACGCCTTTCTCCAGGAAGTATTTTTTCGCAAACAGCACATTGTTTTTCAATTTTGTGTACAACGAATTATCTGTTTCGTGCTTTGCAATTATGTGTACTTTGGAGCCGAAATACTTTGCGATGTCCGCAACTTCATCCAATTTTTGTTTCGAATCTTCTGTCATGTCCAAAGGAACAACGATCTCATCATATCCCGTTTCCTTTATTCCTTTTTCTTGTACAACAATAAATGGTTTTTCTGAATGGGAAACTACCTTCATTGCATCTCCACCTGTTACAGTTTGTATCAAACCTCTTGGTCCATGAGTTCCCATCATAATAAGTTGGGCTCCTTCTTCGCTAGCTGCTTTTCCAATTTCCGTAATGAAATTTCCAATTTTTACCACAACATGGGTCGTTGTTTCACCGGGATTTCTGTCAGCAATTTGTTTGGCTAATTTTATTTTTGCAGTGTTTACCTCTGCCAATTCTCTTGCTACGTGTAGCACAAAAACCTCTCCTGATGTTGCTTGGGCTAACTTGAGTGCATGGTCTATAGCATTGTCTGACACCGAGGTGAAATCTGAAGCCACCATTATTTTGTTGATGTTCATTGTGGATTATGTTGTGATTGTGTAATAAATGTAAGAGAAATTTTCTTAATATCAAAAATACTAAATTTGTGCCAAATCTTAACTTAATTGTCTAATATTATTACTTTAGAACAATTCATAAAATCTATTTTTTGGAAATAAAAGAAACCATAACCAACGTTTTGAAAATATTGCCGGATTCTCCGGGTGTGTACCGCTATTTCGACAAAAAAGGAACGGTGATTTATGTGGGTAAAGCCAAAAACCTAAAGAATAGAGTGCGCTCTTATTTTAATACAAAGAAACACCAACAGGCAAAAACTCAAGTGCTGGTTAGTAAAATAGAGGAGATAAAATACATCGTAACTCCTACTGAGTACGATGCATTGCTATTGGAAAACACCCTGATAAAAAAACACCAGCCACGTTACAATATTTTACTAAAAGACGACAAGACATACCCTTATGTCTGTGTGAAAAAAGAACGATTTCCTCGTTTGTTTTCTACAAGAAATGTGATAAAAGATGGCTCAGAATATTTTGGTCCATTCACTAATCCTAAAGTAGTTCGTGTGGTGATTAATTTACTCAAAGAGATTTATCCGATAAGAACGTGTAATTTTAATTTATCAAAGGAGAATATTGGCGAAGGAAAATTCAAAGTGTGTTTGGATTATCACCTAAAAAAATGCAAAGGGCCCTGCGAAAATCTACATTCGGAAGAGAGTTACAACGAGAATATTGCGCAGATTCGTCAAATTCTGAAAGGAGAAACCAAAAGCGTAATTGATTATTTGAAAGGTAAAATGCTCCGTTTCTCTGAGGAGCTGGAATTTGAAAAAGCTCAGGAGATGAAAGAGAAAATTGAGCTTCTGAAGGATTATCAATCAAAATCTACGGTGGTGAATCCTAAGATTAATGACGTGGATGTGTTTACCATCGACTCTGATGTAAATGCGGGTTACGTGAACTTTATTAAGGTGATAAATGGAACCGTGGTGCAGTCGAGTACCATCGAAATCAAGAAAAAGCTGGAGGAAACGAATGAGGAAATGCTTCAGCTCGCCATTTTGGAGTTGAGAAATAAATTCAGGAGTAGCTCGAAAACTATTTTTACGAACATTGAGGTGGAATACGGATTGGATGAATCGGTAAAAATGATTGTTCCGCAGATTGGCGACAAGAAAAAGTTGATTGATTTTTCGATGAATAATGTTCGGCAATACAAATTTGACAGACTAAAAACCCTAAAAATTGTAGATCCGGAAAGGCATGCAAACCGAATTGTAGATCAAATTCAAAAGGACTTACGACTGAAAGAGAAGCCGTTTCATATCGAGTGTTTTGATAACTCCAATTTTCAGGGGACCAATGCGGTAGCAGCTTGTGTGGTTTTTAAAAACGCCAAACCTTCTAAAAAGGATTACCGTCATTTTAATATCAAAACAGTAGAGGGGCCCGATGATTTTGCATCGATGGAAGAAGTGGTTTACAGGCGATACAAAAGATTGCTAGATGAAAACCAACCACTGCCTCAGTTGGTGATTGTGGATGGAGGAAAAGGTCAGTTGAGTTCGGGAGTAAAGGCTCTGAATGATTTGGGATTGATGGGAAAAATTGCCATCGTGGGAATTGCCAAAAGGTTGGAAGAAATATTTTTTCCAGGAGATTCGGTTCCGTTGTACATCGATAAAAAATCGGAATCGTTGAAAACCATTCAGCAATTGAGGAACGAAGCCCACAGATTTGGGATTACCCATCATCGAAATAAGAGGAGTAAGAATGCTTTTGGTACCGAACTCACTGAGATTTCGGGAATAGGAGAGAAGTCTGCTGAAATTCTATTGAAACAATTTAAATCCTTGCTGAATGTAAAAAAAGCAAGTGATGAACAACTGCTGGAAGTCATCAATCAAAAACAGTTGAGAGCTCTGAGGGAATACTACAAATAATCCCTTTGTCGAAATTTTGAAGTCAATTTCCTCGCTCATTTTACCGACAGGATCATTCAGATTTTTTTATATTTGACTAATCAATACACACTATGGAAGAAGAATCGTTTGATTTTCGTGAAGAAGCAGAATTTATAAGTCCCGAATCGGAATTTGAAAAAGTATTACGTCCCAAATCTTTTGATGACTTTACAGGTCAACAAAAAGTAACGGACAATCTTCAGATTTTTGTTTTGGCAGCAAAGCAACGAGGAGAGGCCTTGGATCATGTGTTGTTGCATGGGCCTCCTGGATTGGGAAAAACTACGCTTTCAAATATCGTAGCCAATGAGCTAGGTGTTGGATTTAAAGTAACCTCAGGTCCGGTATTGGATAAGCCTGGAGATTTGGCCGGTTTACTAACCAACCTCGAAGATGGAGATGTGTTGTTCATTGATGAGATTCATAGATTGAGCCCTGTGATTGAAGAGTATTTGTATTCTGCCATGGAGGATTTTAGAATTGATATTATGATAGATTCCGGGCCCAATGCGCGTTCTGTGCAGATAGAATTGAGCAAATTTACCTTAATTGGTGCTACCACCCGATCTGGTTTATTGACAGCTCCACTTCGTGCTAGATTTGGAATAAACTCTAGGTTGGAATACTACGATTCTAACATATTGACTGACATTGTGGAGCGTTCGGCTGGAATTTTAGACGTGCCCATTGAGTATGATGCAGCCTACGAAATAGCCAGTAGAAGTAGAGGTACTCCTAGGATTGCTAATGCATTGCTACGAAGGGTAAGAGATTTTGCTCAGGTAAAGGGAGATGGAAAAATTGACAAAGCCATTACCAAAATTGGACTAGAGGCGTTAAATGTAGATGCTAACGGACTGGATGAAATGGACAACAAAATTTTGTCTGCCATTATTGAAAAGTTTAAAGGAGGACCAGTTGGCTTGAAAACCATTGCTACAGCAGTAGGTGAGCAAGACGGAACGATTGAGGAAGTGTATGAGCCATTTTTAATAAAAGAAGGTTACCTCATGCGTACCTCACGAGGAAGACAAGCTACCGAAAAGGCATTTAAACACTTAGGTTTGGATAAAGGGTTTTCTCAGGGAGGTTTGTTTTAGGCATTTATGTAACGGTTAGTATAATAAGCGTAGGGCATTTAAAAAGCACTTTCGTTTCGGTTTATTTCTTAGCTATATAAAAAAATATTGTGTTTATTTTTCGCTTAAATGCCAAATTTTATATTAAGTGGACTTATAAATAAAAAAGGGCGTTTGAAGGTAATTCAAATGCCCTACGTTTTTTTATTCCTTGCTAGGTTCAGTTTGGTCTCTTATAAAATAAGTCAATATTAAAGTTTCTTTTTATTTGAAAATTTAAAATATATCAAGCCCAAAGCGGTGAAAATAATAATTTTATCTATTATCATGATAATGTCTTTGGTGGGACTTTCAAATGAATCAATATCAATATGAAATTCAAAAACACTAGAAAGGATTAATGAAACTAATAAAATAATTAAAATTTCTATTTGCTCTTTAAAATTTGATTGCTCATCTTTTACCCTCCTAAAAATTTTCTAGCTGCTTTTATGTATTTACCTCCTTCAGAAGCACCAACACCACCAATAACAACATTCCATATTATTGATTTAGTAGTAGGGTCATCACCCAAAAGAGCTTGTTCTGCTGCTACTTTCTACAATGCTTGGTCAAAACATAACCAAGTATTTATTAATTTATTGTCAATTTAACAAGGGGCAGCATAAACTGTAGCACTAAAAGTGTGTTGAACAATTTTGAACTGGGCACATCCGTCATATTTTTGCATCATTTCTCCAATAAATTCACCTACACAGTCTTTTGAACGACATTTTTTTTTGTGTTTCCAATCTATATCTTCTGGAGAATTTAAATCAACTACATATTCAAAAAAGCCAGACNCTTCCGTATCATTTTCATTTAATGAAGCCATTAAATTCCCATTAAAATTATAATTAAATATTAAAGAAATACCNGCACTTTCATATTGGTTTTCAATTTGAAATTCTTTAATTTCTTCCAATACAACTTCGGAAAAATTATTTAATTCTAATTTAGCAGTATCTGAATTGAGTTGAGTTTTTTTAAAGGAAAAAATATGCTTAAAAATATCAACCTGTACTTCGCTAAGATTTAAATCGGGATTCGCAGTTGAAGGATTAATATCTTTATTACAAGACCAAAAAGCAATTGCTAGAATTGCTGTTAATAATGAGTACTTTAAAATTTTCGTTTTCATTGTTTTTGTTTTTGTGCCCACCCTAAGGCGAACGAGTTAGTATATTGTTACAAAACAAATGTTACAAACTCCTAAAACAGTCTATTTTTTTTCCTCTTTATTTTCTCATCCAAGTAAGGAAAGCACTCGAATATGATTCAAACCGAACCGTTTTAGATAGCTGTGTTAATTGCCCGCAACTTGTTGTTACGAGGAAGTTAAATTTTATTTTTTTTCAAATCCTTGTGCATCAAAGATTTTATTTTAAAAGGTAGGTTTTGTTGCTTAAAATACAAAGGAAACC
>JGI26084J50262_1002297_pt1 | contig 10020 bp, 8 predicted proteins | sample SaaInl6LU_22_DNA_FD_50262 | JGI IMG/M metagenome (IMG submission 50262) | reverse complement strand
GGGCTGATGGATGGCGACGAGATTGTGAACGATGCAACGATTGAAGCTTTGGTTAAACAATCGCTCAATCAAGTGCGCGCCGGCTGCGATATTATCGCCCCGTCGGATATGATGGATGGCCGCATTGGCGCCATTCGTGCGGCGCTGGAAGCCGAGCACCACAGCAATACGCTGATTATGGCTTATAGCGCCAAATATGCGTCTGCCTTTTATGGCCCGTTCCGTGAAGCGGTGGGGTCTGGCGATCGTCTACGCGGTGATAAGAAAACCTATCAAATGGATCCGTCTAATAGCGATGAGGCGTTGCAGGAAATTGCGCTAGATATTAGCGAAGGCGCCGATATGGTGATGGTGAAGCCGGGCATGCCGTATCTTGATATTGTGCGCCGCTGCAAAGACCAATTTGGCGTGCCGACATTTGCTTATCAGGTGTCGGGCGAATATGCCATGTTGGCCGGTGCCATGGAGCGCGACTGGTTGGCTCGCGAGAAAACAATCTTGGAAAGCCTCGCCAGTTTTAAACGCGCCGGCGCCGATGGCGTGTTGAGCTATTTCGCCATTGAAGCGGCCCGTTTGTTAAACGATCTTTAGGCTTTATCGAGCTGGCGCAGGCGGGCAATCAGGCTTGATGTGTCCCAGCGCCCGCCGCCCATAGTCTGCACGTCGCCATAATAGGCTTTGACGATTTCAGTGACTGGCAAATGCGACCCATTGCGGGCCGCTTCATCCAGACAAATGCCCAAATCCTTGACCATCCAATCAACCGCAAAGCCAAAATCAAATTGCCCGTCAATCATGGTTTCAAAACGGTTTTCCATTTGCCAGCTTTGCGCCGCCCCTTTGGAAATCACATCAATAACGGCGCGCCCGTCGAGACCGGCATTTTCGGCAAAGGCCAGCGCTTCTGACAGGCCTTGCAACAAGCCGCCAATGCAAATCTGATTGACCATTTTGGTTAACTGCCCCGAGCCGATCGGCCCCATCAGCCTTGCGGCGCGGGCGAAATGCATCATCGCCGGTTGCGCGGTTTCAAACACTGGTGCTTGCCCACCGGCCATGATGGTCAACGCGCCGTTAACCGCGCCCGCTTCGCCGCCCGATACCGGCGCATCGAGCATATCGACACCGGCTTCTTCGCACAGGGCGGCAATCTCGCGCGCCACTTCAGCCGAGGTGGTGGTGTGGTCAATTAAAATGGCCCCCGCCGCCATGCCCGCCAAAGCCCCATCAGGGCCAAGGATAACCGCGCGTAAATCATCATCATTGCCGACGCAGGTGAAAACCAGACTGGCTCCCTCAGCGGCTTGGCGCGGGGTCGAGCAGGCTTGGCCGCCGTGTTCGGCAACCCATTTTTCAGCCTTTTGCGTGGTGCGGTTATAAACCGATAGCTGGTGGCCTGCCGCCGCCAAATGACCAGCCATTGGATAGCCCATAACCCCCAAACCGATGAAGGCAACTTGGCTCATTAGGCGTCTCCGGCCACTTGCAGGTTGGAATAGGCACCGCGAAAGTAAATCAATGGCTGGCGTTGCTCGCTGCAATAATGTGCCGCATCGACGGCGCCGATGAAAAGAACGTGGTCGCCAGCATTGATTTTTTCGTGCACACGGCATTCAAAATTAGCTAAAGCGCCGTGCAGCAAAACCCCATCATGGGCTCCGATGGTATATTCGTCGGCGGTGATTTTGTGGTCGCCCGGCTTGGCCAGACGATTGGATAAATATTGCTGGTCGGCGGCGAGAATATTGACGCTAATTTTTCGCTGGCCGCCAAGCGCGCCATCATGTCGGACTCATTGGCCAGACACCAAGACAAGAGTGCCGGTTGGAGGGACACGGAAGCAAAACTATTAATCGTCAGCCCATAAGCTTGCTGGTCACCGCCGCGCACGGCGATAATCGCGACGCCGGTTCCAAAATTGCCAAAAGCCTTGCGAAGTTCCTGCTGCATACCATTTCCTCTTCAATTGCCTTCCTTATGCCCGAAAGCCCGTGTTTAATCTAGTGGCTGGTTTGAGATATATGTATAGTGACATCAATGATTGGCGAATTTCATATGTGGTTCACCTTTTTGGTGATTATCGTCGCAATGGCACTATATGTCAGCGAACGCTTACCTATGGAAGTTACCTCGCTGGTCATCATCATTGCGCTTCTATTGGCGTTTTCCATTGATCCACCGCTCGACAGCCAAGGCGCGGCGCTTGTCACGCCCTTGGAGCTGCTTTCCGGATTTTCCAATCCAGCGCTGATTACCATTGTTGCCCTGCTGATTATGGCGCAAGGGCTGTTCCAATCGGGAGCGTTGGAGAAACTGATCGACCAAGCCTCACGGCGCGCCGTGCGGTCGCCGCAAATCGCGATGATCTTTGTACTTCTGACAGCCATGGTATCGAGCGCTTTCTTGAACAATACGCCGGTTGTTCTAATGACCATTCCGATTTTAGTAGCGATTGCCAATCGTGCCCAAATGGCCAGCAGTCCGTATATGATGGGGCTGAGTTTCATTACTATTTTGGGCGGCATGCTGACGCTGATTGGGTCGTCGACCAATTTGCTGGTGGCCGACACAGCATTTCGTATTGGCAGTGCCAAGCTTGGGTTTTTTGAGCAAACCCTGCCCGGCCTCGTGCTGATGGCGGTTGGCGCCCTTTATGTGTTTCTCGTCATGCCACGGCTTTTGGGCGCGCGCGCCGAAGCCGAAACGGAAGAAACGTCAGATAATGGTCGACAGTATATTATCGAATTGCGCCTGCGCAGTGGTGACCAATTAGTCGGGCGGCAATCGCGGGCCGGATTTTTTCCGGAAATAACCGGCATGACGGTGCAGATGATTGCCAGCAAAAGCCAGATTATGCTGCCGCCTTTTGACGATTACACTTTGGCGCCTGGTGACCGCCTATTTGTCGCCGCCACGCGCCGCGAAATATCCGATGCGCTGGCGCAAAAAGACCACCCGCTGCGCAATCAACTCATGCCGCTTGTGCCGCGCCCGGTGGAGAGCGAGGCCGAGGATTTGATGCTGGCTGAAATCGTTGTCGCGCCAGGCTCGCGGATGGCCACGCGGGCGGTTTATCAAACCGGTTTCACCCATACGACGGATTGTTTCATCATTGGTGTGCAACGCCGTCGCTCCATGTTGCGCCATGAAATGGCCAATGTGCGGCTTGAAGCTGGCGATGTGTTGCTGGTCATCGGCCATGCCTCAAATATCGACGCACTGCGCGGCAATCGCGATACTTTGCTGATGCAATGGTCGGCCAGAGAATTACCGCGTTTTGAAAAGGCCAATGCGGCGCGGATGATTTTTGCCGCCACTGTGATTGCCGCCGCCTCCGGATTTGTGCCGATTGTTGTCGCTGCCCTGACCGGCGCCACCGCCATGGTCGTGAGCGGTGTTTTGAACGTGCGCCAAGCCAGTCGCGGCTTTGATTTGCGGATCTTTCTGGTGATTGCCGCCGCCCTCGCCATGGCCAATGCGCTGTCGGCGACCGGCGGTGCCGGTTATATTTCGGACGGGTTTTTGGCGCTGTTCGACGGCGCGCCCGCAGCGGTTATTCTGTCGGCGTTCTTCCTGCTTTGCGCCATCGTCACCAATGTGTTGTCGAATAATGCGACGGCGGTGCTGTTTACCCCTCTGGCGGTGAGCTTGGCGGCGTCGCTTGAGGTTGACCCAATGGCGTTTATTCTGGCCGTCATCTTTGCCGCCAATTGCAGCTTCGCCACGCCGATTGCCTATCAAACCAATTTGCTGGTGATGGCGCCGGGTAATTTCAAATTCGCTGATTTTATGCGCGCCGGTATCCCCTTGATTATTCTGTTGTGGCTGACTTACTCTTTTTTTGCGCCTTGGTATTTTGGGCTGTAAGGGACTGAAGAGCCATGAACCAGTTTGACGATAAAATAAGCCCCGCCTTCTTTATCACCGAGGCGGCGCCCTGCCCTTATATTGAGGGACAAAAGGAACGCAAATTATTCACCCATTTGGTCGGCGATAACGCCGATGCGCTGAATTATGCGCTGTCGCGAGCCGGTTTTCGACGCAGCCAGACCGTCGCTTATCGTCCAGCCTGTGACTTTTGTCAGGCCTGCCAATCATCACGGGTGATGGTTGAGCAGTTTCGCCCATCGCCCAGTTTTCGGCGCATCTTGCGGCGCAATGACGATGTGACACGAACCATGACGCCCGCCAGCGCCTCGCGTGAGCAATATGAACTCCTGCGCCGCTATATTGACGCGCGCCATGAAGACGGAGGCATGGCCGATATGACCAGCCTAAATTATATTGAAATGGTTGAAGGAACCGCCGTTGATACGCATTTGGTCGAATATCGCCTCGTCGATGGGCGGCTAATTGCTTGTCTGATTTGCGACACCATGCCGGATGGGCTGTCGATGGTCTATTCGTTTTTCGATCCGCTGGAAAAATCGCGCAGCCTCGGCAGTTTTATTATTCTCGATCAGATCCAGCGCGCGCAAGAAGCCGGCCAGCCATTTGTCTATCTCGGATATTTAATCGAGGATTGCCAAAAAATGGCCTACAAAAAACGTTTTCGTCCTTTGCAATGCCTTGGCAAAGATGGCTGGACGCTCTACAACTGAAGGCATTAAAAGACAGGCTATGGGAGGCTTTCATGTCTAAAAAAATAGGTCGCCGCCAGCTATTGGGCGGCTTGGTTACCGGCACGGCAACGGCAGCTGTCGCAGCGCCAGCTTATGCGCAGGGCAAACGNCGCCTGAAAATGGTCACCACATGGCCGAAAAACTTCCCCGGCCTTGGCACCGCNCCCGAAAATATCGCCAAGCGGGTTTACGCCATGACCGATGGTCAGTTGGATATTAAAATTTACGCCGCCGGTGAATTGGTCGGTGCCTTTGATGCCTTTGATGCAGTGTCGACGGGCACAGCCGATTTATATAATGGTGCCGAGTATTACTGGCAGGGCAAGTCGCCGGCGTTTAACTTTTTCTGCGCCGTACCTTTTGGCATGACAGCGGCGGAAATCAACGCATGGATCAATTTCGGTGGCGGGCAAGAGCTGTGGGATGAATTATCCGCCAAGTTCAACATCCGCGCTTTCCAATCAGCCAATACCGGCGTTCAAATGGGCGGCTGGTTCCGCAATGAAATAAATACATTGGATGACTTCAAGGGNCTGAAAATTCGTATGCCAGGNCTTGGCGGCGAAGTGATGCGGCGGCTTGGCGCGGCTGCGGTTTCCATGCCCGGCGGTGAAATTTTTCCGAGTATGAAAAGCGGCGCGATTGACGCCAGCGAATGGGTCGGGCCGTGGAATGANATGGCCTTTGGCTTTCATCAAGTGGCAAAATATTATTATTGCCCAGGCTTTCAAGAGCCTGGCGCCATGTTGGCGACCGGCATTAACCTTGATGTTTGGGCCTCGTTGACCGGCGCCCAGCAGGAAGTTTTGCGCACCGCTTTCGAAGCCGAGAACAATGCCACTTTGAGCGAGTATAATTATAAAAACGCCGCCGCCCTCGAAACCTTGGTCACCAAACACAAGGTCGAAGTGCGCAGTTTCTCGCCGGAGATTATGGCCGCCTTAAAACNAACGTCGCAACAAGTGCTTGAAGAAGCGGCCGCCAAAGACCCATTCACCAAACGCGTGTATGACAGCTATCGCGCGTCTTTGGCCAATTCGATGGAATGGGGCGCACGCAGTGAAGAGCCTTATACAAAAGCTCGCCGCGAGCTTTAGAGGGCGTTTTGATCACTGGATTTTTGAGTTCTCTTGCAGGCGCGATTGACCTGACCAATCGGCAGATTGGCCGTGCTGCGGCATGGCTGAGCCTGGCCATGGTGCTGGTGCAATTTGCCAGCGTCGTGCTGCGCTATGTGTTCGGCATTGGGTCAATTTTGATGCAAGAAGCAGTGGTCTATATGCATGGGGTTTTGTTTATGATGGCGGCGGCCGACACGCTGCTGCACGATGAACATGTGCGGGTCGATATTTTCTATTCGCGGGCCAGCCCGCTGCGCAAAGCTCTGATTGATTTTCTCGGCTGCGCCCTGCTGATCATACCCGTGTGTATCGTTTTGTTCAGTGTCTCGTTTAATTATGTGGCGATTTCGTGGTCAGTGCTTGAAGGCTCNCGCGAAACCAGCGGCATTCACGGCGTGTTTTTGCTGAAAACCGTCATTCTGGTGTTCGCTGTACAACTGGGCCTGCAGGCGGTTTCCGGCATGATCAAAAATGGCCTGACATTGCGCCTCGGTAGCGAGGCCAGCCAATGAGTGAAGCGCTTGATCTGCTGATGTTTGCCAGCGCCTGCTTATTGCTGATGAGCGGCTTTCCCGTTGCCTTTACGCTGGCCGGCACGGCTTTGCTGTTTGGCTTTATTGGGCAAGCAGCTGGGGTGTTTGACATTGGCTTTTTCTATGCCCTGCCGCAGCGCATTTTCGGCACAATGACCAATGAGGTGCTGATGGCAGTGCCGCTGTTTGTGTTTATGGGCACCATGCTGGAGCGCGCCCGCATTGCGGAAGATTTGCTGGAAAATATGGCGCGCTTATTTGGCAGTTTACGCGGCGGCCTCGGTGTCTCGGTGGCTATTGTTGGGGCATTGCTGGCCGCATCCACTGGCATTGTTGGCGCCACTGTGGTGACCATGGGGCTGTTGTCGTTGCCGACCATGCTGAAACGCGGTTATGACCCAGCGCTGGCCTCTGGCTCAATAGCCGCGGCTGGTACGCTGGGGCAAATTATTCCGCCATCGATTGTGCTGGTATTGCTGGGTGATGTGATTGCCAATGCTTATCANAAAGCNCAANTNGAACAGGGGATTTTCTCGCCGGAAACCGTTTCGGTNGGCGAATTATTTGCCGGNTCGCTGATCCCCGGTCTGGTTNTGGTTGGCGCCTATATTATCTATCAATTGGTCATTGCCATTGTGCAACCGCATAAAGCGCCGNCAGCCGAGGCCGAAGAGCCGGTTGCGTTGAGCGCCATTTTGTCGGCATTGCTGCCNCCGATTTTTCTCATTGTNTCGGTGCTTGGCTCNATTTTAGGCGGCATTGCCACACCAACNGAAGCAGCCGCCGTGGGCGCCATTGGCACTATTTTGCTGGCTGGCGACCGCTTGCTCAGCGGCAGTGTGTGGGTGCGTGCTGGCGTGTTTGGTCTGTTTGCTCTGGTCGCCCTGACCAGCCTATTTGATTTGCGCCTTGAGCGTGACGACATTGGCCTGCTCAGCGCCGTGGCCATGGGGACGGCTTTATTGCTATGCGCGGTTATTGCATTTTCCGTGGCCCGCAGCCTATGGGCGGCGCATCAAAGCGCAGTGCTGAAATCGGTTATGCAAAGCACCATGCACACAACCTCAATGGTGTTTGTCATTCTGATTGGCGCGGCGCTGTTCTCGCTGGTGTTTCGCGGCCTCGGTGGCGATGAAACCATCAAAGCCCTGCTCGAAGACCTGCCCGGTGGTAAATGGACAGCGATTGCTCTGGTCATGCTGATTATGTTCGCCCTCGGCTTTTTCCTCGATTTCATCGAAATTATTTTCGTCGTGGTGCCGATTGTTGGCCCAATATTGCTGGCCATGGATGTTGATCCGGTGTGGCTCGGCGTGATGATGGCAATCAATCTACAGACCAGTTTCCTCACGCCGCCATTTGGTTTCGCCCTGTTCTATCTACGCGGCGTCGCGCCGCCGTCGGTGACCACGGGGCAGATTTATCGCGGCGCTATTCCGTTTGTCTTGATACAAATTTCAATGCTGGCTTTGCTGGCCATTTTCCCGCAACTGGCGACTTGGCTGCCAGACGTTATTTTTGGAGAGTAGCAAAATGAAAGTACCCAATATCAATATGTTGGCCACGACGTTTCTGATTATTTTGGTGATTAGCGTTATTGCTTATTTCAACCGCCCGCTGCCCGGTGTGCCTGAGGGTGAAATTGGCTTGGAAATTGGCGTACCGGTTGAGCATAGTTTGCAGGCTGGCTATGAGACAATTCCGCTTCCCGTGGTTTTACGGTTGCGCAATCGCACCGCATCACAGATGGCACTGCGGGCGGCTGATCCGTGCAAAGTGTTTCGTTTTGTGGTGACCACCAGCGCCGGTGAATTTGTTCAAGCCGGAGGCGTGAAAGAGGTCTGCACACAGGTTGAGACATCAAGCTTCATCAATCCGCAGGAAAATATCGAAGAAATTCGGCAAATCCCGCTCGATGCCAAACGCTATCAACTTGGACAATATCGGCTGATGGTGAAGTTCTGGGATTATAGCGGTGACGCGACGTTTAACTTAGTCGAAAGCAAATAATCTACAGCCGGTTTTTGAAAGCTGGGCCAAGCAGACCATCGGTTGGGAAACCCTTGGGCCGTATGCGACCGGCCTGAGCACGATGTCCGGCCCATTCGCCTAAGTCGTCAAACACACGTTCGCGACCGGCACGATCAGTGATTGTCAGCCCCTCGGCATCGACATAACAGCGGGCATCGGCCAAATGACCGTCGCCATGGCGCTGCAAACGCACACCTTTGCCGCGCGGCATTTCCGGCACATCGGCCAAGGCGAAGCACAACAGCTTTTTGTTCTCACCAAGCACAGCCACACGGTTGCCAATCGCCGGCACGCAAATGGCGGCTTCATCGGGCGCTTTGACGTTCAGAATTTGCTTACCGGCCTTGCGAGTGCTGATGAGCTCGCTTTCAGCAACAATAAAGCCATTGCCAATGCGCGAGGCGACCAGCAATTTGCGGTTCGGGTCATGCACCATGATTTCAAGAATTTCTTCGGCTGGTGCCAGATCAATCATCAAGCGCACCGGATCGCCATTACCGCGACCACCGGGCAATTTACTGGCGTCGAGCGTATAGGCACGGCCATTGGAAGCAAACAGCACTAATTTATCGGTGGTCATGGCGTGTAGCACGAAATTGGCGGCGTCGCCGTCTTTATAGGTCAGCTTGCTGCCATCCTCGACATGACCTTTCATGGCGCGAATCCAGCCTTTTTGCGAACATATAATGGTGACAGGCTCTTTTTCGACCAGCATGTCCAGCGCAATCTCTTCGTCATCCTCAGCAATGATAAATTCGGTGCGGCGCCGCCCCANAGCGGTTTTCGGGCCAAATTGTTTTCTGACCTCGCGAATATCATTGGCGATAATNTCGCTCTGGCGGCTTTCCGANGCCAGCAAATCTTTCAAATCCGCCATTTCAGCCGATAGNTCTTGGTGCTCGGTACGAATGGTCTGCTCCTCGAGCTTGCGCAAAGCCCGCAGACGCATGTTCAAAATCGCTTCCGCCTGAACCTGTGTCANTTTAAAGGCGGCCATCAGAGAGNCGCGCGCGTCATCTTCTTCGCGGATAATGCGGATNACCTCATCGAGATTGAGATAGGCAATCAAATAGCCGTCGAGCACTTCGAGACGGGCGATAATTTTTTCAAGGCGGAACTTGCTTTTGCGCACCAAGACGACATTGCGGTGATCNAGCCATTGCAGCAATATCTCGCGCAAGCCCATGACCCGTGGCACGCCCTGATTGTCCAACACATTCATATTCAGCGAGAAACGCGATTCCAAATCCGTCTGNTTGAANAATACGGCCATCACTTGATCCGGCGACAGGTTTTTGCTTTTTGGTTCAATGACCACGCGAATATCTTCGGCGCTTTCGTCGCGAATATCTTCCAACATCGGCAAAGCGCGGTTTTGCATCAGCTCGGCAATTTTCTCAATCAGCCGTGACTTTTGAATTTGATAGGGAATTTCTGTGATGACGATTTGCCACGCACCACGCGGTAATTCTTCAACCGTATAGCGCGCCCGCACGCGCATGCTGCCGCGTCCGGTGGCATAGGCTTCACGTAATACTTCAGGGCTTTCAATACAAATGCCGCCGGTAGGGAAATCAGGCCCAATAACATGCTCCATCAAGGTTTCGATACGCGCATTGGGGGCTTTGATTAAGTGTAACGCGGCGGCGCATAATTCATCGATATTATGCGATGGAATACTGGTCGCCATGCCCACGGCAATGCCCGATGAGC
>JGI26084J50262_1002276_pt1 | contig 10070 bp, 10 predicted proteins | sample SaaInl6LU_22_DNA_FD_50262 | JGI IMG/M metagenome (IMG submission 50262) | reverse complement strand
AATATTTACTTGTTCTAATTCCTTTTCTTGTCTAAATTCACCGCCCTTGTATAAAGCTTTAGGAGAGTGATCATCTTCGCCATGTGGTAAATTATTGAAATGTTTTTCAACCAGATCTAAAACTCGCTCCTCTTGAAAATTTCCTGAAACTGAAAATGCCATTCTATCTGGTCGATAAAAACTTTTCATAAAACCCTCTACCTGATCTCGAGAAATAGACTTAATAATTTCACTTTTTCCTAATATGGACCTTCCCATTGGTTGGTCCGGATAGGCTACCTCCTGCCATTTATCAAATACCACATCGTCTGGGGTATCCAGATACATACCAATTTCCTGAAGAATAACTCCTCTTTCTCTATCTAATTCTTTCGCATCAAAAGTAGAATTTTGTAAAATATCACTAATAATATCTATAGAAAGACCGAGGTCTTCTTTTAAAACCTTCATGTAATAGGCAGTCACTTCTCTGGATGTATAGGCATTAACTGCCCCTCCCACCATTTCTACCTCTTTTGCTATATCCAAAGCAGTTCTATTTACCGTACCTTTGAAGGCCATATGCTCAAGCAGATGGGCTACGCCATTTACTTTTTCTTGTTCATTTCGAGCACCGACCTTATTCCACATTCCAACCGATACGGTCTCTACAGTATCGATATAATCAGTGATAACGGTCAGTCCACTTTTTAATTTGTGAATATTAGGCATTAGATGTAATAAATTCCTTTAAGAGACTATAATCATTATTAAGTACTTCAAATTTTTCATCATTTTTAAATTCAAAATTTTTGTCATATTCAATTTCATGACCAAGAGATTTTGTTACAGTCTCTTGAAATTTTACAGGGTGCGCACAAGCTAAACATAAAAAATTCTCTAAATTCATCTTCTCAGCACAAGCTACCCCAACAGCAGTATGGGGGTCAATTACTACTTTGTCACTATCAAAGTATTTTTTAATACATTTTTCAACTTCTACTGACGTGGCAGACTCTGACTTAAATTTACTAGCTAATTGTTTATGAACTTGTTCATCAAGTTTTGAATTATGTTTATTATGATTCATATTTTGATACAAACTGGAAATATCCTCTGGGCTCAAAGACTCTGCTAAAATTCTTTCAAAATTGCTTGAAATGGTTATGTCCATACTTGGACTATTCGTCTTAATAACATCAGATAATGATAAATCGTTTTCAGCGATGACTCGATGCAAAATATTATTTTCATTGGTTGCTATAACAAGCCTTTTAAGAGGGAAACCCATGGATCTTAATAAGTGGGCTGAATAAATATTTCCAAAGTTTCCACTCGGAACTACAAAGCTATCAATATCGTGATTTAGATAGGCCCAAGCATAATAAATAGATTGGGGTAAAATCCTAAACCAATTAATAGAATTTATAGCTGTAAACTGATATTTAGTATTTAATTCATGGTCATTAAATGTTTTTTTAACCAAAGTCTGACAATCATCAAAGCTCCCTTCAAGAGCGATATTGTGGACATTATCGGCGCCACTAGTGGTCATCTGTTTTCTTTGAAAAAGAGAAGTGGCATTATGAGGGTGTAAAATAAATATATTGATATTTTCAATACCTTTAAAAGCATGAATGGCTGCAGAGCCAGTATCTCCTGACGTAGCTCCCACAATAATTAATTTTTGATTTTTTTTTCTTAAATAAAGTTCATAAATTTTGGCCAAAAGACACATAGCATAATCTTTAAAAGCCAGTGTTGGACCATGAAATAGATTTAATAATTGATTTTTACCCAGCTTTGTAATGGAGACAATACCTTCATCGAAATTTTGATATGCGCTTGAAATAAGTTGTTTAATTTCTTCTTCAGAAAATAAATCTTTTAAATAAGGATTTAAAATAAAATAGGCAATATCTCTATAATCTGCATTTTTAAGCTTTTTTATTTCCTCCATTGCAAAATTGGGAATTTCATTTGGAATGAACAATCCTCCATCAGGGGCTAAGCCATAGCTCAAAACTTGTTCAGAACTAAAAAATATCTGATTATTTCGGGTGCTAATATATTTCATTGAACAAATCTGCTATTTAAATGTTTTAAAAAATATGAAGAATTTAATGGCTCTCCAGAAATATTTTGTAACATTTCATCTGATGAATATAAAGAGGCCTTTTGATGAACATTAGATTTTAACCATTCTGTTACTATTTTAATGTTATCAATATTTACATGATCCATAAAAGATTGGTATCCGGGGCAGTTAAATTTAATTTGAGAAGATATCATCGCACCAATTGCATAGGTTGGGAAATATCCAAATATTCCCTCATACCAGTGAATATCTTGCAAGACGCCCACGGTGTCGTTAGGCAGATCGATATCTAAATATTCTTTATAATACTGGTTCCAGAGATTATGAATGTCTTTAAATTGAATTTTGTTATTAAAAATTTTCTTTTCTATTTCATATCGAATAAAGATGTGAATAGGATAAGAAAACTCATCTGCACTCACTCTAATCGGGTTTAATCGTACTGTATGGTAATGATCAATAAAAGATTGATACATTTCTTGAGATCCATCAAAGATTTGATTGAATAAATGAAAATATGATTTTGATTTAAAAATATGATTTTCATAAAACAAAGACTGACTTTCATGAACACTTAAGCTTCGAGCCTGTCCAATAGGCTCATATAAAAAATCCGAAGGTCGATTTTGTTCATATACCCCATGTCCGGTTTCATGAAAAAGAGCAGATAGAGTTTCTAAAATATTATTTTCAAATCTTGTAGTAATCCTGACATCCTTATTAGCTCCACCACAAAAGGGATGAATTGACTGATCAATACGACCATAATCAAAATAAAACCTAATTCTTTTAATTTTTGATTAGTCTTTTCAAAAATTTTATCTTTTGACAGATTTGTTTTCGAGATGGTTGGATTATCTATTTTTTCAAGGTTTTGATATTGAGGAATTATGTCCGATTTAATAACTTCAAATAGATTATCTATTTTATTTGAATTGTAATCGCGATCATAATTTGAAATTAATGCATCATAGGGGCTCAAATTCAATGGCTTTGATAGCTGATTTGCCTCTTCATGAACAAGTAAAAGTAGTTCATCAAAATCTTTTTCAATTAGTGAAACATCATTTTTTTCTCTGGCCTCTCTCCATAAATGTTCACATTTTAATTTTTTCTTTATTAATTGTGATTTTAGTTCAACATCAACAGCATTTTCTTTAATAACAATATTTTCCATGAGCAATAAATTCTTCTTATCATGGTCATTTAAATTTTTAGTTTTATTTAGATTTATCTCTTCGATGATATTTTGGTCTCTGAGTTCTTTGTCAATATATTCAGCTAAAATTGACATTTGTTCTGAACGAGACTCTATGCTTTTAGGGGGTAAGTTTGTGGCATTATCCCAAAAAAGTATTCCGTTAATATCATTTAAAACGTAATAATTTTTGAAGTATCTTTTTAATTTATCCATGATGCTTTCTTCTAATTATTAATATCATGATTACGCTTGAGAGGCTTAGCAAAAACCAAGTTATAGAATAATTAAGATGGTTATTTCTTAAAAAAGCAAGAGGGGTAACATCCGACTTAATTCTCGGATCAAATAATACAAAATAGTATTTTGATAAGAAATCATGATTAAAAAAATCTTCTAAATCAGATTTTACGACAGAAAACCAAATATTTTTTTGAATTTGATTTTCAGGAATAAAATAAGGTTTGCTGTCATCAAATTGCCTTGTATAAACACGAAAGTTTTCATAATTTTCTATCCTATTTAAAATGCTTAAAATTAAAGAGTCATCTTTGGTCGGCAACCAACCTAAGTTAATCACGGAATAACTTTTGCCCAAATGGTTGATAGGAAGAATAGCATGAAAACCAACTTTGCCTTGCTGAGTCTTAGACTCTAAGAAAATTGGTTGATTAATAACATTATAATCATCATCTAAATTTACTGCTACTAGCTCATTATATTCCTTCGATTGATTAAATAATTGTGGGTTTCTAAAAGAGTTTTCAATATTTTCAATTAATTCATTCTTCCAGTTAAGTCTGTATAGCTGCCATACTCCTAGAATAAAGGTTACCAAACTAATAAATAAAAAAAAATACGTAAGAGATCTGAGCTTCATAAATTATATGTATTAAAAGATAAAGTAGTGAGTGAGAAGAGTATTATCTTCCCCACCAGTAAATAGCTATATATAAAAATAGCCAAACTACGTCAACAAAATGCCAGTACCATGCAGCAGCCTCAAAACCGAAATGTCTTTCCGGAGTTAAATGACCTTTTCTTGCTCGCATTAAGCATACAAGTAAGAAGAGTGTTCCTACCAAAACGTGGAAACCATGAAAACCTGTAGCCATATAAAAGGTTGATGGGTATATACCCTCAGTAAAACCAAAGGTTGCATGTTGATACTCATAAATTTGTAATAAAGTAAAAATACCTCCTAAAAATACAGTAAGGTACAAACCTTGAAGAGCTTCTTCATTATGTCCTTCTCTGACCGCATGATGAGCCCAAGTACATGTCGTACCGGATAACAAAAGTATCAAAGTATTTAAATAAGGAATATCCAGTGGGTCAAATGTTTCTATGCCCTCAGGTGGCCAGATCCCAATTCCAAGAGAACCTGAGAATACATCTTTGTAATCCTCTATAAAAGCTTTAGGAAGTAAACTCGCATCAAAAAAGGCCCAAAAGAAGGCCACAAAAAACATTACTTCAGAAGTAATGAACAGGGCCATTCCCCATCTTAAACCTGTTTCTGTAATTGGATTGTGAACTTTCAGAAAAGTACTTTCTTTAATAATGTCTCTCCACCACATAAACATGGTAAAGAGGATCAGACCTAATCCTACTAACATTGGCCATAGCATTTCATAATGCATGTAAAGAATTACGCCAGATACGAGAAATAAGGCAGAAAAGGAGCCAACTAAAGGCCAAGGGCTGGGATTAACAAGATGATATTGATGTTTTTTTTCTGAATCCTTAAATGTTAGGTCAACCATAGATTACTATTTCATTCTTTTTTCTCAAAAAAGGTATATGACAAAGTGACATTCTTCACTTTTTTAGCCTCTGGGTCGTCTAAAATAAGAGGGTCGATATAAAAAGTCACTGGGAATTCTATAACTTCTCCAGGTTGAATTTCTTGATCTTGAAAGCAAAAGCATTCTATTTTAAGCAAGTAAGGTCCTATTTTAGGCGGCAAGACATTAAAAATAGATGTGCCCGTATTTGGAATTGATGAATTGTTCTTAGCTCTAAAAGTGACATCATATTTTACACCTTCAGTAATGATCATCTTCTTCGGGGCTTCAAAGTTCCAATCAAGTCCATTGTTTACTTGAGTTGAAAAAACAACATTCATTTCTAATTCACCCATGTTTGGATCGACTTGTTCGATGAGCATATCAGTTTCTTGGTTAAACCCTTGAAAACCAGTGAGATCACAAAAAAGTTTATACAATGGAACTGAAAAAACCACCAAACCTGACATAAAAACCAGGATGAATATTAATAATCCAAGTGTTTTATATTTGCTAGAGCTTTTCAAATACCAGATTTAATTCTCTGAATAGTAATAAAATAAAAAGCAGCAACAAGACAAAGCAAGATTGCTAAAACAATTAGATTTTTTTTCTTTTTATTCATTTAAAAAAAACGATCAATCACTGTGAGGAAAAAAATTAAGAAGAGATAAATGATTGAAAAGCCAAATAGTTTAATTGAGTCTTTTTTTAAATTTTTTGACTTGTTGAGTTTAAAAAGTTGAAATGCAAAATAACTGTTAAGAAGATTTGAAGTAATAAAAAATATCATTCCGACAAAACCAAATATAAAAAGGAGGTTGGTCGACACAATCATTAAGAACGTATAAATATTCATCATTGTTAAAGTTTTCTTAATACCATGTTTGACAGGGTACATAGGGACATCTGCATTGGAGTAATCTTGATTTCTGTAAATTGCTAATGCCCATGAATGTGGAGGAGTCCACAAAAAGATAATAAGACAAAGAATAATTGGATATAAAATCATTTCATTTGAAATACTAATCCATGCAATAACGGGAGGAAGTGCCCCTGCTAGCCCGCCGATTACTATATTTTGAGCAGTGCGGTGTTTTAGATACATTGTGTAGAAAACAGAATAATAAAGGATGGTAAATGCTAAAAGAATTGCTGCTTGAATATTGGTAAAAAAGAATAAGGCCACGACAGAAAAAAAAGAAAAGACCAAACCAATGGCTAAAGCAGTATTGGCTGAAATATTCCCTGCCGGAATAGGTCTAAACTTTGTTCGGTCCATTTTGGAGTCGATTATTCGATCATGCCACATATTTAAGATGGCTGATCCTGATGCACCCATTGCGATAAGCAGCAAGCTAATACCCTTAATTACAAGTGATTTATCAGAAGGAGCAACAAGCATTGCACATAAAGCAGTAAATATAACTAAAGAAATAACTCCAGGCTTAATTAAAACATATACCTGCTTTAATAAATGCAATAGAGAGGGAAAATTAATTCCTACGCTTGATGTAAGCAGTTGTTCTTGTCTGTTTTTATTTACAGCCACAAATTAATTCTTTACTTCAGGTAAAGTGTCAAATTGGTGATATGGAGGTGGAGAAGGTAGCGTCCATTCTAATGTTTTTGCTCCCTCACCCCAAGGATTGGCTTCAGCTTTCTTACCGCTAATTAAAGCAATAATCATGACAACCAAGAAGAGTAGAAACGAACCAAAAGATATGTACGATCCCAGAGAAGATATAGCATTCCAACCTGCATAAGCATCTGGATAATCTGGTATTCTTCTTGGCATACCAGCTAATCCTAAAAAGTGCTGAGGGAAGAAAGTTAAATTAACTCCTGCAAAAAATAACCAGAAGTGCAATTTTCCGAAGAATTCAGAATATTGTTTTCCAGTCATTTTACTAAACCAATAGTATATTCCAGCAAAGATGCCGAAGACAGCACCCATACTTAATACATAGTGGAAGTGAGCAACGACGTAATATGTATCATGAAGAACAACATCAACACCTGCGTTAGCAAGAATAACTCCAGTAACCCCACCAAGAGTAAATAAGAAAATAAATCCAAGAGCAAATAACATTGGAGTAGTAAAAGTTATTGAACCTCCCCACATTGTAGCAATCCAACTAAAGATTTTTACACCCGTTGGAACAGCAATTACGATAGTGGCAAGCATGAAGTAAGCTCTTACATTGGCACTAAATCCGACTGTATACATATGATGCGCCCACACTACAAAGCCAATGAAACCAATTGCAACCATGGCATAAGCCATTCCTAAGTATCCAAAAACAGGTTTCTTTGAAAAAGTAGAAACAATATGAGAAATGATACCAAAGGCAGGAAGGATCATGATGTAAACTTCAGGATGTCCAAAGAACCAGAAAAGATGTTGGAAAAGAACAGGATCTCCCCCTCCGGCTGGATCAAAAAAGGTAGTTCCAAAGTTACGGTCTGTTAAAAGCATAGTAATAGCCCCTCCTAGAACGGGAACAGCTAATAGAAGAAGAAAAGCAGTAACTAACATCGCCCATGCAAATAAGGGCATCTTATGAAGAGTCATCCCTGGGGCCCTCATATTAAGAATAGTTGTAATGAAGTTTACCGCACCCAAAATTGAAGAGGCTCCGGCTAAGTGAAGAGAAAAAATAGCCATATCTACAGCGGGTGAGCTATGCCCAGTAATGGAACTTAAAGGAGGATATATGGTCCATCCTGTCCCTGCACCGCTTCCAACAAACATTGACCCTACTATTAAAAGTAATGATGGAATAAGTAACCAAAAGCTAATGTTATTAAGTCTTGGAAATGCCATATCAGGAGCACCAATCATCAATGGAACAAACCAGTTTCCAAATCCACCAATCAGAGCGGGCATGACAACAAAGAAAATCATTAAGAGTCCATGAGCCGAGATAATCACGTTCCACATCTGGCCATCGGTTACAACTTGCATACCAGGGTCTGCGAGTTCCATTCTCATAATTACAGATAAGGCTCCCCCGATAATCCCCGCAACTATTGCGTACAAAAAGTAAAGCGTACCTATATCTTTATGGTTAGTGGAAAAAAACCATCGGACAAAAAAGTTGGGCTTATGATCATGATGATCGTTTGGTGATGTAGCAATTGTGCTCATAGTTTGTTCTCCTCTACTTCTAATTTAATTAAATCATTTTTCGATAAAACTAGCTCTTCTTCAGGGCTAGCAATCGGCTGAATATCTTCGTTAATTGCATAATTATTTTTGGCTTCATTCACCCAAGCCATAAATTCATTTTCTGGNAGGACTTTTACAACGACAGGCATAAAACCATGCCCAGTTCCACAAATCTCAGAGCATTGACCTCGATAAGTTCCTGGCTCTTTGACGTTGACCCAAGTTTCATTTAGCCTTCCCGGAACAGCATCAGTTTTAATTCCCATGGATGGAACGGCCCAACTATGCAAAACATCACCAGCAGTAATTAGAATTTGCACATTTTTATTAGCAGGAATAACAAGAGGATTATCAACGGTCAACAATCTAAGATCTCCTTCTTGTAAGTCTTCATCTTGTATCATGTAGCTTTCAAAATAGAAGTCTCCATGATCAGGGTATTCATACTCCCAATACCACTGATGACCGATTACTTTGACAGTCATGTCGTATGTGTCAGATTTCTCTTGTTTATAGAGTAATTTAAAGGATGGGATAGCAATAACCACAAGGATTACAACGGGCAGTGCTGTCCATAAAACNTCTAGAATTGTGTTNTGCGTAGTAGTAGAGGGTGTTGGGTTTCTCTTAGCNCTGAATCGAAAAGATACATAAAACAATAAGAAAAGAACAAAAAGAGTAATTACAGTCATGATGATTAGGATAAGATCGTGGAGATCAATCACTTCTTGCATTAAATCTGTTGCAGGGTTTTGAAAACTTAGCTGCCAATCATTCGCGGAAGCAAATAAGTTAGTGGTAAAAAAAACAAAAATAGAACCAAATAAATATTTCATAGAAAACATATTAGTATTCTATTCTAAGCAGTATATTGACAGGTTGTCGCTAAAAACCTTGTTTTCTATGAAAAAAAATGAAAGGTCAAACTAAGTGCGGCAATAACTGCCGTATCTGCTTTTAAAATTTGGCTTCCTAATTTTATATTGAAGAAATTTTTTGAATAAGCTTTGATAAATTCTCTTTCTTCATTTACAAACCCCCCCTCGGGCCCAACAATAACCAAAATACTATCAGTAAAATTTTCCTTGGGGACCTCATCAATTGAAATTCCTTTGAGGTTTTCATCAAACATTAAAACATTTGATGACTGGAGAAGTTTTTTTTGATTGGTAAGTTTTTCAATTTGAAAGATTGTAGGAAGAGATAGTCTACCTGATTGCTGTGCGGCTCCCACACTGTAGGCTTCATACTTTGATAAATTTATTTTACTCACTACAGTTCTCTGAAATTTAGTGGGAAAAAGATTTTTGATACCTATCTCTGTAGATTGTCTCACAACAGACTCACTATTCAAATGTTTAATAGGAGAAAAGAGAAGACTGATATTCGATAGATTTTTAGGTGGTAAAGTTTGATCTAAAACTTCAGCGATAAGAGTATTTTTTTTGATATCAATTATTTTAGCATGCCATTCACCATTTTTTTCATTAAATAAATTAATTTGTTCGCCAATATTTAATCGCATTACTTTGATAAGGTGGATATAGTACTTTTCTTCTAAATGATAAGTGTTACCCTTAACTAAATTTGATTTATTATAAATTCTCTTCATGAACGATATAAGACAGGATAATTTACTTTTTAAAATTTTTCCAATATTTACCCACCCATATATTTTAATTATGAGATTGGATAGACCTATTGGTTTTATTCTTTTATTTTACCCAATATGCTTTTCGATTGTTGCATTTTCTGATCTTAATTTAAAAATTGTCACTTTATTAATAATTTTTTTTATCGGATCAATAGTCATGCGTTCTGCAGGATGTATTATTA
>JGI26084J50262_1002270_pt1 | contig 10087 bp, 11 predicted proteins | sample SaaInl6LU_22_DNA_FD_50262 | JGI IMG/M metagenome (IMG submission 50262) | reverse complement strand
TAATATTTTCTAAAAATGCTATCAATTATTTTACAAGCTCTTGTTTTACCACCAGGATATCTTAAAGGTGATTTATTATTCATTATAATTTTATTATGATATTATAATAATCATTTTTTATATGAATTCAAATATTTCATTATCATTTTCTGAAATGATATTTTTACATGAATTATTGGATAATTTTATAATAAGTTTATGTAAATTTTTATTCTCTTCTTTTAGCATTTTGTTTTTATATTTTAATTTATTATTACTTGTCTTTTGTTTTTCTAACTCATATTTATTATCATATAGATTTCTAATAGCATATTCATAATAATATTTATATCTATCGCTTGTATTACTATCGCATAATGTAAAAGGTGAATTATTAAACATTTGTTTATTATTTTATAAATAAATAATATTCAATTTTTATATGTATATAGATGTTATTCAATTTTAAGTGCATTTGCAAATAAATCAAGACAAGAATCATTACAATTAAGACCGCAAATATCACACTTATTTACATATATACTAAGACAAATCTCGCAAATATTTTTATTAGTATCCATATATTTTACTAACGTATTCTTATTACAATATCTGTTAGTACAGTTCATAGTATGATAAATAGTTATATTATATTTATCATTTTTTTATAATACATATATGTCTAAAATATTTATTGTTTTATTTAGTTTTGGACATATACCATCAATATCATAAATATCTTTTTTAATAATACCTTCTTTGATATTAACCTTTGTATTTTTTGGTAAAATAAATTCAAATAATTTTTTTGTTCCTTCATTAAAACTTTCTACAAATAATAATTTAAAACCAACTGGTATTATAAATCTATATAATACAGATTCTTTGGTGTCTTTCATATATTTTAACGCTATATTTGGGTCAAATGTTATAGATGTGAAATTGGGTAAATCATAATATCCGTTTTTATTATTGTTACTTATATTATCAGAAGATACACCTTTGTAACCTATAAATATATCATTTGTTAAAGGTAAATCATTATTATCAAATAATTCTAATAAATCATTTGAATAGCTATTTAATAATTTAGTCCATCTTTTCAATAATATATGTTCTTCATTATTACTATCATTATCACTATCAATATCAATTAAATAAGAATAATATGATTCTGTTTTTGATGATGATGTCAAATCTTTAAATTGAGAATAAAATGGAGGTGTCGTACTATAATCTGGAAGTGGAGATTTCTTACTATAATCTTCTACTTTCTTTCTTTTATTTTTCATAATTTTAAATTCCTTTTCAAATTCCCATTTAGCAATATCTATATTATTACTTATTAAATAATTTATATTAACACAATCATCATCATCATCATCATTTTTAGGCATACATTTAAAGTTAATTTCATCATTATAAAAATATTTAATTATATGATTAGTACTACCAAATACATAATCTCTTAATAATAAATATTCTTTTATATTTAATTTCTCATCAAAAAATTTAATTTGCAATTCTATATATTCTTTAATTTTTATTTCATTAAAATCTAAAAATAATCTATTTGCAAAATTTTTAAAATAGTAGTTATTATTAATCTCAATTTTATATTCTATATCTTCAAATTCATTTGTTTTAAAATTATATGTTTTATATTTAAAAATAATACTATTAATAGTATTTAATTTTTTTATAACATCTATTAATAATGATTCTATTTTTGTTAATGATTCTATTTTTGTTAATGATTCTATTTTTGTTAATGATTCTATTTTTGCGAGAATCTTATTTTGAGAAATTTTATCACAAATAGCTTTATGTTCAGGCATTATAAATAAATTAATATTTTCATTATTCTTTTCTTCTATATTTTTTCTTGCTTTTTTTAATATATCAATTAACTTACTTTCTTTACCTTCGTTAATATTATCATCTATTTGTTTTATTTGTAATTTATTGTCAAAAAAATTATCTTCATCTCTTTTTCTTTTACCACCGCCATTTATTTTTTTATATATAGTTTTTAAATATTTTATTAATGGAATATATTCTTTGTTAAATAAAATATAATTTTTTTTTGATTTATTAATTCTATAAATAATTTTTTTTTTATTATTTATAATAAAACTATCATGTTTTTTATATATTTCCATTTATTCTATATAGATATAGATATAATTTAATTTAATTTATTTAATTAGACATACACCATTTGCGCATTGCTTGAATAAGCTGTTTCTTCTTCGATATCAATATTTCCAGATGTAATATGTATTATTTTTTGATAAGTTTTTCGTATTTTTCTTTAGTAATTTCTTCGAAAGGAGCTTGTTTAAAACTATGTTCCTTATACAGAAGGAAAGAACAAGTTTTAACATTATCTTTATAATTTTCATTTAACCATTTTTTAATGTCTTCTAATTGAAGTGAATATTTGCAAATTCTGTAAGAAAGAGTACATAATTTAAAAAATTATAAAATATATTAAACTATTCTAAAATTTCAAAAAAATAAAATTATGTACTCTTCTTGGTATTTTACAATACCCTATTAAAAGAATGAAGGTTTCTTAGGTTTTGTAGTAGGCATATCAATACTAACATGTTTTATATTATCTGATGAGATACTAATAGTATCAGATATAACCTTATCATCAATATCATCGATTCCATATATATCATCAATAAGTACTAATGAATTTTCAACTGTATCTTGGGGTAATTCTTCTTCTTTATAGTCTTCTTCGTTTTTAATATTGATTGTGTCTTCTTCTTTTGAAGAAAGTTCATTAATATCATATTGTTCTTCTTCAATTTTAATAGGTTCATCTTCTTTAACAATCTCTTTTGAAAATATCTCTTCTTTTTCAACATTTTCAATCTCTGGAATGGCTTCTTTATTTTGTTCATAGATAGCGATTGGAATAGTAACATCATCTTCTGTTGTTTTGACAATATCAATATTTTTCGCAAGTTTATCTCCTGAATCGTCTCCATGTTCAATATCAGATTCTTCATTTGTTCCTGAATTTGATTCACTATCTGATGATGCTTCACTTGATTCTTCTTCTGATTCATAAGATTCTTCTGATTCATCATCAGTCGAACTGTCTTTTCTTGTTTTTTCTTCTTCCGAAGAATTGTTCGAAACATCTTCCGCTTCTTCTTTTTTAAATTTATTTTCTTTTACGGGTTTTTTAGGCGTTTCAGAAAATTGTCTTACATTATTAGTTAAATTATTTTGTATTTGTTCTAAAATTTCATTTATAGGTATAAAATCTCTAAAAGTTTTTTTAATAATATATCTAATATTTTCTTCAATTATATTTAGATTGTTTTGTATTTCAGAGTCTCTTATATTTTTTTTATTAAAAAGATAAGCATTTTTCCAACAATAAAGAGATACATTAATATAACATTTATGTAAAAAATCTTCGGGTTCTGGAATTTTTATTTTAATATTATCAAAGTAATCTTTATATTCATAAATTTTTATTTTAACACTAGTAATGATAATAATCTTGATAAGATTTTCAAAGTATTTACATTTAGTTATTTTTATAAGTCTCTTATATTCATCTTTTACGATATTATTGTTCCATTTATTTATTAATACAAGTTCGCTCTGAAATTCTTTTAAAGATTTTTTATTATTATATAATTCTTGAATCTTCTTAGCAATAGGAATTGATAATATATCTTGTAAATGTTCTATATATTCGTTTTTAGTATCTACTAAACCTTCCATTTATATTTTAAACCTTTATATGTCTTATATATCTTTCAATACTTCTAATAATTACATACTGGAATTAAAGGATTAATTTTAATAGCTAAATCATTATGAGATAGAGATTCTAATAGATTACTATCCAATCTGTTTTCAAAAGCATTATTATTTTCAGGTTGTTTTGTTATACTACAAGAATCAATTGGAGCAGGGGTAGATTGATATGTTACACCAATATTTCCTGTTTCACGCTGAGCAATACTATTTTCAAATTGTTTTCTAGTGGTCATACTAATATCATCAGGTTCTACACCAACATTCATATTTCCGGGATTAGGAGTATGTCCGGCAGCAATTAAAATAGCTTCACGAGTTCCATCTATTTCAGCATTATCATATTGAGTTTTATCTTGTTGTCTAAATTCTGTTGCAGCACCAGCAATACCGTATTCATTTACATCTGATGTAAATTGTTTATTAGTATTTTTAAGGTCTATTTCTTTTGTAGTATAACCACCAATTAAACCTTCTAAAATACCACCTAAAAAGCCAAATTCTGATTTACCTTTAATTGTAGTTTCTTTTGTAGTTGTTTTAACTACCATATCAGGGTCATATACATAAACTTTATAAGAATTATTGCCAATATTTCTTATGGTATCAACTTTTTTAAGTGTTTGTCTGTTAGTAGTTTTAGCTTCATCATCGGAAACTACATAATTAGCATCGCCTGCTTTAACATTTGTTAAAACAGAATCATGAATTAAAGTTTCTTTAACGGTAGTTTTCATTATATGATTTACAGGATCATATGTTGTAGCTTTTTCTGGTTGCTGTGATTTTAGATTACCAACAGAGTTATCATGAATTAAAGTTTCTTTAACAGTTGTTTTCATTATATGGTTTACAGGGTCATATGAAGTTGCTTTTTCAGGTATTTGGACACTTAAATTACCACCTGCTCTTGGTGCTTCTAATGTATATTCTTTAATAGAATATTTGAGACCGTCTAATATTGGAGCAGCAACAGCTTTTATAATACTTGTTAAATTACTTACAACTGTTCTAGTCTGAATTTCTTGTCTTTCAGTATCATAAATAACTATATTATTTTTACCATAATCATCATCAGTTCCAACACCCTTTATATCATTATATTTGACACCTCCGGTATATTGAACATGTGTTTCGGGACGAGCAGTAGGCTTGACAAATTGATTAGGTCTTTCAGTTTCTTTTAAAACAGCACCAGTAGTCTTGATCCATTGGTCTTCAGATTGAGCATAAGAAGTATCGGGGCGATTTTTAGCATATGGTGCAACAACACCTCTTTGATCTGTTCCTTTAGGAGGTGCTTGCATAGGTAATTCAAAATTACATTGCTTTTCATTAGCTTTTGATCTTAATTCATCTATACTACGAGGCATAGCATATTTGTTAGCATCTAATTGTTGAAAACCACCTGTTCCTTCAGATTCATATCCTTTATTTAATCCCGGGCCAACTTTAATTTTTTCAATAGGAAAGTAGTTATTAGATAAAATTGGTCTATCAATACGCGACTTATAATAATCATTATTATCTTTCATACCACAAACATTACCGTTACCAGAAGTAGGTTTAAAAAAACACGGGACTTCTTGCTTTTTTTTCCATGTTCGATCATTACCAGTATGAATATCGAGTTGTGTTGTCATTTTCTCAACATTTGTATTTTGTGTTACATTTCCTTTAATAAATTTTTGCATATTATTATGTTCTACGTTTTTATTTGCAATTTTTTCACCTGTTAATGATGTAAAATATTGATCATTATAATCTTCATTATTATTTAAAATATTAAATGAAGATTGAGATATAATACCAGTTTCAAAAGGAATTGTAGCTTTTTCATACATTATATTACTTCTTTTTTGAATATCATTATTGATATTTGTTGAAAATGATGAATCATATATGTTTTTCATAGATTGTATATCATTTTTGTATAATTCCATTATTACTCTACTAATGAATAAAGGATAAAAAATAGATTAAATATATTTCAATAATATTAAAACATAGTAGGAATTGCTTTTTTATTAGCGAAATATTCAGCTGTATTAGATACAGGTGCAGTTACTTTTTTAGGTATTGAAGCTATATTATTAGATGAATGATCCATTGGAACATCAACACATGGAATATGATTGTCTTTTGCAACCATTCTATAATTTACAGGAATTCTATCAAATCTTTCAATAGCTCTTTCCTGAGGATCTTCACAAAGCCATTCCCATCTATTTATACCTGTTCCTCTTAAAGTACAAGCGGGATTAGATAAACGAGTATCTTCTTGTGTTGAAAAACAAGACATATCAGAATCATTAGATTTTATTTTACATCCAGTTGAATTATAAGTTCCAGGTATATATTCTGCAGCATTACATTTAGTATTTTTATAATTAAGACCAAGTAATTCACTTGAATCATCGACAGCTTCTTTCATAGAACAAGTATTTGGACCATATGCTTGATATCTTAATGTTGGATCAGATGGAACATCTTGAAAACATTTATATGTATCATTATAAGGTGTATCAGTCATATATAAACCTGGTCCAACAGTTCTTGCTAATTTTTCTTTGTAACTACAATCATCGTAACTTAAACGTGTATCATTAAAAGGGTTCATTTATCTAAATATTAATAATATTTTTATATAGATAGAAAAATGTTATTATATATGTTATTAAATGGAATAGCCCCTTTAAAAGAAGATTTTAACAACTTTAATGATTTAGATGGTATAAAAAAAATTTATTTATATTTAAACGGATATAATCCTAATTTTAAATATAATTATTTTATAGGTGATTATATTTCACTCGCAATATTATATTTGTTAGCATTATCAGTATCTTTATATGCCGCTTATTTATCATTTAATTGTAAATCAAATATTTCTGTTGATAATATGTTTATAAAGATATGTCTTGCAATCATAGCATTCTTATTAGGTCCTATATATTTATTATGGTATTTTATAATAAATTATCTAGGAAAAGGATGTTCTTAATTTAATTTTTTTGGTATAGGAACAGCACGATACATTATTGTTTGACATGCTGGTAAATGTAGCATAGNTGTATCGATTGGTGCTGTTTTATCATTTGTTATTATATTATCATTTGTTGGAATATATTGGCTTCCACCGCATTTTGATAATAATCTTGTTTGACCTCTTAAATCACTTTCTAAATCTACAATATTTCCTTTAATATGTGATACATCTGTTCCGCCTAATAATCCTAGTTGGTGTCTGCATTTATCATTATGTTCATATCTAAATGGTGATAAAATATAGTCTAATGTACTCACACTTTCTTGTAATTGCAATTTATAATTATTAGTATCGTATATTTCACGATTATAGCTCATCTTTTATTAGATAGAATTATTTTTATTTCTGCCGTCCCAGTTGCAATTTTTGTTAAAATCGGCGCGATTAATATAAGAACGGGTATCTTCACCTCCTCTTACACCNACTGGTACAATATGTTCAGGGTCTTGAATATCTTGCATACAATCAATTAAAGGGGTAAAATGGTATGTTTGTTGTTCCATTATAGTTTTATTGCATTTATAAGGATTAGTATCAGACCCTGATAATACGTCTAATTCATTATTTATATCACCAGTTCCAGAACGTAAATTAGGACCACCAGTAAATATTCTAGTTGTTAATTGTGTGGGACATTTATCACGAGTCATAGATCTTGAATTAGTTAATAAAGATGAATATATATCTATTAAGCAATCATCTGCTAATCCGTATCCAGGGCGACCCCTTAAATTAGGATAATCAAGGGACATTTCTGGCATTCTAACTTCAGGAACTGTACATTTTACAAAGTTTGTTTCATATAAATAATAATCTGAAATATCTTTGTTATGAACCTCTTTTGCTGTTTTCCAACAAGTATCAGAGCATACATTTGTTGATGAATCAAAAATATTTGTACTCATATTCTCTATCTAATATATTATATATATATAATAAAAAAATAATTATTCAAATTTTTAATTATTTGAAACTCTTCTAATATCATTAAAAATATTGTTATAACACTGATCTCCATTTCCTTCTTTACAAGATTTACCATTATTATAAAGCCAATCTCCTAAAAGATTAGCTTCATTAGGAATTGTTGTTGAAGGCATAGTATAAAATTGACGATCTAATGATTTTTTATTATATAAATCATCAACATCTCTAAANACACCTTTATAAAACTCTTTATTAATTAAATCATTTATTTTTTCATCTTTTACAGGACATGCACCATATAATTCATCACCTGTATATTTTATATCTACTATATTTGGATTCATAAATGGATTTTCATTACTTGGTTTTACACATATTTTATTATTTATTATTTTAAGATTATTATCATTTAAATATGTTTCTTTAATAATATTTTCATTTAAATAATAATAATAAATTATTATGGATATAATCATAATAAATATTACAAATACTATAAATCTTGTATCATTAAATATTAATGCACTTATTACACTAAAAAATAATATAAAACGTATAATAGCATTAAGTTTATCTTCGAATTTCATATAATAACTTGGAAATAATACGGGTTTTACTAATTCTTCAATATTATTTAACCAAAACATTAATATATTCTATATATTATATTTATAATATTTACTCGCTATCATCGCTTTCTTCTTTAATAGTTGTTCCTCTTCTTTTATCTAGTTTGCTTTTTAATTTTAACGCAGCTGCCTTTTTTTTAAGAGCCGAACTATTTACTGCTGTTTTTGTTTTTTTAGAACCTCCTTTATTAGCGCCCCCCTTGCCCCCCATCGCAGCCATAGCTTTAAACATATCGTTGTTTTTATTTCCATTTTTTCCTCCCATCATCGCACTCATCATATTCATCATATTTGCCATATCTGGCATTTCAGGTTGTTTTGATTGTTTATTTGGTTCATCCGATGATGCATTATTAGCACCAAAAAGTCCTGGCATAACAGATGCAAATTGCATAGCATCACTTAATAGATTTTCTTGTTTTAATTCGCCATTAGATATTTTATTTGCCATTTTTCTACTAACACTTGTTATTAAATCAGAAAATCCACTATCAGGATTTCCAATCGCTTTTAAAATATCACCATTTTCACTAATAGATTTTTGTAATTTATCTACATCAACATCTTCTAAGATTTCTTTAGCTAATTTACCAAGAGTTGTATTCTCAATCCCTTTCATGTCAATTCCTGATTTATTTTTAAACTCTGATTTTCTAATAGTTGATAAGCGTTCTAGAAGTTTTTTTGTTTTTTCATCATCTATTTCATCAATACTAACTGTCTTATCTGAACCTTCTAATAGTTTAATAATAAGAGTTATTTTTTCTTGTGAAAGTTCATTTTTAAAAATATAAAAAACACTTATAAAATGATGTTGTAAATATACATCATCAATTAAAGATTTAATGTCTTTTAGAGATATTTCTTTATATAAACAGATATCTTCTTTTTCATCAAGCCATTTATTAGCATCATCAATATCTTCAATCATAATATATGAATCCCAAACCTCATCCGATATATTATTTTTACAAAATGTAATATATTCATCAGATGATTTATCAACAGTATGATAATTTTCTCTAATAGATTTTATTATTTTTTTACTTAAAGGCGTAGGTGATTCCATTTTTTTACAAACCGATTTTAGTCTTTTAATCAAATCTATGTAATATTGATTAAATACCTGTTTTGAAGTCATTTATATAATTATAGATATTAATATTCCTTATATATTTATTTTGGCATAATATCTTTGTCTCTTTGTTGCATTAATTCTTCAATACTAGGTAAACCCTGTTTTTTAGAAGAAAGACTATCATTATTTATACTATCGTTTATAGATGGTGTAGAAGATGGTGTGTTAATATTATTAGATTTTTTAAAATCAATAGAACTTGCTCTTACATCATCGTTTTCTTCTGATATTGTATTCCATCTAAAATTTCTATTATTATTAATACTCATTTCGTCTTCAATAGAAGAAAAATTATCAGAATATCTAGAAGAATCTCCTAATGAAAAAGAAAAAGGTTCATCACCTGATTCTGTATTATTATTTAATGGTACAAATATTTCAGATTCAGAAATACCAGAAGATAATGATGTAGTATCTAAAGTTTTCTTTTCACTTTTTGTAGAACCTTTACATAGTAAACCCCTTGGGGGTAAAAGAAGATAATCGAACACATTTTTTCCAAATAAAATTTCTTTAGATGGCATTATCATTAATGCAGGAACAGATGGTATTTTAGATACTATATTAGCATTA
>JGI26084J50262_1002265_pt1 | contig 10099 bp, 8 predicted proteins | sample SaaInl6LU_22_DNA_FD_50262 | JGI IMG/M metagenome (IMG submission 50262) | reverse complement strand
GAACCTCCGAGTACAAATAAGTGCCAGATCGCATGAAAATACTTTTTCTTGTCACGCGCGTAGAATACAACCCCAGAGGTGTAAAACAAGCCTCCTAAAGCTATAAGGACGAGAGCCCGAAAATCAATTAAGTTGATAATGGAGCGGAAGTAAAAAATAATCATCCAGCCCATTAACAAGTAGAGAAAAAGAGAAATGAATCCATACTTACCGGTGAAGAATATTTTTTTAATGGTTCCCACCACAGCTAGTGACAAAACCGTTAAAAATATAGTTCGACCTGAAGCATCGTAAAGAGTGATCAAGCACAACGGCGCATAAGACCCTAGTATTAGGTAGTAGATACTAATATGATCGAGGATTCTCAGTTTCTTTTTTAGTTGCTTGTCGATTACAAAGTGATAGGCAGAAGACGAGCCATACACCATCAACAATCCTAGGGAAAAAAGAGCGCAAGCGGCAAAACTAAGGTTAGTGAGGTTTTGATTAAAATAAAATAGTAAGGGGATACCACCAAGGCACAGGATGAACCCAACAAAGTGGGTTATTGTATTCCAGAATTCTTCATTTTGAAAATCTCTTAAACTGATCACTTTCATACCCCGAAGTTAAACAATGAAGACCATTGAACGACTATCTGTGATTGGAGTAACTGTGTTCAGATTGATTGCCTCCTTAAGCAAGTATTTCAAGAGATATCTTTATCTTGATCACTTAGTTTGCCGAAAGCAAAAAAAATATGCAACTCCACAAAAACTTCAGAGGTGTCAATAAGCTCATTAGAACGATAGGTTCCTTCGTACTTATTTTCTTCGCAATGGGTTTTATTTCGGGCCAAGATTTCAAGCCTAAAACGAGTTCAGAGCTTTATCATGATCTTCAAAGATTGAATTTCTTGGGCAATGTATTGTACGTTGCGGCGCATCCGGACGATGAAAATACAAGGCTTATCTCCTACCTCACGCATAAAACCCACGCGAACACTGCTTATCTTTCATTAACGCGTGGTGACGGTGGACAGAATTTAATAGGTACAGAAATAAGAGAATTATTAGGTGTTCTTCGAACCCAAGAGTTGTTAGCCGCTAGAGGCGTAGATGGTGGACAACAATTTTTTACCCGAGCTAATGACTTTGGGTATTCAAAAACTCCAGAAGAAACCTTACAAATTTGGAATAAGGACACTGTTCTCTCAGATGTAGTAAGAAGAATAAGAGCCTTTAGGCCCGATGTGATTATTAATCGATTCGATCACAGGACTCCAGGATCTACCCATGGTCATCATACCTCAAGTGCTATGTTAAGCATGGAAGCCTTTGATTTAGCTGCGAATTCAACGGCTTATCCTGAGCAGCTTATTGAACTTGAACCATGGCAACCTTCGAGGATATTTTTTAATACTTCATGGTGGTTTTACGGTTCACAAGAAAAATTTAGAGAGGCTTCTAAGAACGGGTTGGTAAGTGTAGATGTTGGCGTCTACTACCCTAGTTTAGGTAGGTCTAATAATGAAATAGCTTCACTTGCGAGCAGTAAGCACCTTTGTCAAGGTTTTGGTAGGCTAAACAGTCGAGGAGAAGAGATGGAGTATCTTGAATTACTCAAAGGAGAGTCTTTAGCAGGTCAAGATATATTTCAAGGGATAAACACTTCCTGGACACGTATCCCAGAAGGATATAAAATTCAGGCATTACTCTTGCCTATTGAGGAGAATTTTGACTTCAAAAACCCTTCGATTCATTTACCTGATTTACTTCGAGCCTATGCCTTGATTCAGCAAATCGAAGATGAATTTTGGAGAACACAGAAAAGCGAACAGATTGTCAATTTAATTAAGGACATCTCTGGTCTGTACTTAGCTTTTGAGACAAGCACAGCTTATGCCACCCCTGGAGAGAGTATTAATACCACGCTAAAGTTGCTAGCTAGAGATACCTCCCTAATCAGCGTAAGGCAGATTCAAATTAAGGGTGCGAAAATGCTGAGTTCGATCGTTGAAAAGCATTTAGAGGCTAATATTAACACAGCTATAGTTCTGCCTTTAGAAATACAAGAATCGACGGAGTTTAGTAATCCATATTGGCTCAAGGAGTCGCCTAGTTTGGGGATGTATGAGGTAGAAGATCAACGTTTGATAGGGCTGCCAGAGTCTCCGCCGGCTGTAAGTGCAGAGGTCCTCTTGAGCATTGGTGATATTCATATGCCTTTTGCCTTACCGCTTGTATATCGGTATGCAAAACCAGACAAAGGAGAGCTTTGGGAAAGATTTAAAGTAGTACCTCCAATTTCTGTAGCACTTTCAGATGATGTAGTTCTGTTTTCAGATCAGTTGACTAAAGAGGTGGTGGTGAATGTACAATCCTTTGCGCCCAACCAGAAAGGTGAGCTTAGCCTAAACCTTCCCAAAGAGTGGGGGATAGAACCGCTGACACAATCCTTTAATCTCTCCGAAGAGGGCAAACAAGTGTCCTTAAAATTTACCGTTTCTCCACCTAAGCAGGCTACTGAAACTATTGCCACTGTAGAGGCTAGGGTAAATGCTAAATCATATACAAAAAACCTTATTTCTATCACCTATGACCATATACCAACTCAGCGGGTTTTGGTGAATGCAGCATCAAAATTTGTGCGTTTGGATTTACAAAAGAGGGGTGAATATGTCGGGTACATTATGGGTGCGGGAGACAAGCTGCCTGAAAGTTTAGAAGCTATAGGTTATGATGTCGAACAGATTGAACCTTCGACAATCACGACGAATGCACTCAAAAAGTATGATGCTGTAATTCTTGGGGTAAGAGCATTAAATGTGATCGAAGGTTTAGCTCTCAAGAAACAAGAATTATTAGATTATGTCTCACAAGGTGGGGTTTTAATTAGTCAGTACAATACAGCAAATCGAAGAGGAAATAATAAGATCAGTATTGCACCATTCCCGTTGACGAATTCCTCAGATAGGGTAACCGAAGAAAATGCAGTGGTGAAACTTTTGCAGCCGAATCATCCGGTCTTATCGTTTCCAAATAAGATTACTGAGAAGGATTTTGAAGGTTGGGTACAAGAAAGAGGTTTGTATTTCCCTAATCGATGGGACAAATCCTATATTTCAATTCTAGAAATGCATGACCAGTCTGAAGCCCCAAAAAAAGGAAGTTTATTAGTGGCACCACTAGGTGATGGATATTTCGTCTACACAGGCCTTAGCTTTTTCAGAGAACTACCTGCCGGAGTGTCAGGGGCGTATAAACTGATCACAAATATAATTTCATTGGGAGTGAATTCGTCATCTTCAAATCCTTCAGAAAAGAACTAAGAATATGGAGTTAGTTGATTGGATCATCCTCCTGTCTACCCTAATATTTATTGTGACTTATGGGATTTGGAAAACCCGAGGTACTCAAAATATTAAGGACTATGTTCTGGGCGGAAAAGAAGCTAATTGGGCTACCATTGGGCTATCTGTGATGGCTACTCAGGCCTCAGCCATAACTTTTCTATCCACTCCAGGCCAAGCTTATCATGACGGCATGGGATTCGTTCAATTCTATTTTGGTCTTCCCATTGCCATGGTGGTTATTATCTTGGTTTTTATCCCTTTGTATTACCGATTGAACGTTCAAACGGCGTATGAGTTCCTAGAAAATAGATTTAATGCTAAAACGAGAACCTTAACGGCAGTACTATTCTTAGTTCAAAGAGGTCTGTCTGCAGGGATCACTATTTACGCACCGGCTATCATACTTTCTGCGGTATTAGGCTGGCCTTTGAAATTATTGGTAGTAGCCATTGGAGGTTTGGTAATCCTTTACACGGTGAGTGGAGGTACCAAAGCGGTAAATGTTACACACAAACAACAGATGTTTGTGATCATGGGCGGAATGTTTATCGCCTTGTACATGATTATTTCAGGACTACCTTCGGAGGTGTCCTTTGTTGACGCCCTTACTATAGCAGATCAATCAGGTAAATTGGAGGTATTAGATTTTAGTCTTGACCCCAACAATCGCTACACCTTTTGGAGCGGTATTACAGGTGGATTTTTTCTAGCCCTCTCTTATTTTGGAACCGACCAAAGTCAGGTACAACGTTATTTGTCTGGGAAATCGAAAAGAGAAAGCCAACTCGGATTAGCCTTTAACGGAATATTCAAAATTCCCATGCAGTTTTTCATACTCTTTGTAGGGGTAATGGTTTTTGTTTTCTATCAGTTCAACTATACCCCAATCCACTTTAATCCAGCTGCTAGAGCAGTTTTACAAGCTCCAGATTATCAAGAAGAATACAAGACATTAAGTGATGAACTATCCGATATTCAAAAGGAGAGAAGCTTACTTCAATTGAATTATCTAGAATCGAATCATAGGAGTGAGGCATCTAAAATAGCCTTGCTTGAAAACGAGATTCAAAAGCTAGTTATTAGGGAAAATGAACTCAGAAGCAGAGCAAAGGAGTTGGTTGTTCAAGCAGATCCAAGTATTGCTTCAAACGATAAGGATTATGTCTTNATTCACTATATTTTAGATAACCTCCCAGTAGGTTTAATAGGATTGTTACTCGCAGTAATTCTTTCTGCAGCGATGTCTTCTACCGCTTCAGAATTAAATGCATTAGGAACCATTACTACTTTGGATATCTACAAGCGGTACGTACCTGCTTCTAATGCTCCTCGACATTATTTGAAAGTTTCAAAGGTCTTTACACTAGTTTGGGGAATTATCGCAATTCTCATCGCCTCTGTAGCTAGCCTGTTTGAAAATCTCATTCAGCTGGTGAATATTATAGGTTCTATTTTTTACGGAAACGTATTGGGGATTTTTCTACTCGCTTTTTTCTTCAAGCGTATTCAGGGGAAAGCAGTTTTTTATGCCGCAATTATTACCCAAATATTAGTTGTCCTAGTCTTCTATGTAGACCTTATGTCATACTTGTGGTTAAATCTCTTAGGTTGTGCACTCGTTATCTTAATTGCTCAAATTCTTCAAGGTTTAATGGGAAAAGGAAAGCTACAATCTAAAACTTAAAAAGAGATCTTCTTCTGAAGAAGGTTAAATCAATATTAAAAGAATATTATTGACATCATAAGAAAGCATTTAACAATATGGCTTTTAAAGAAACTACATCAAGTAAAGGTTCTTTTCTTAGTATCCTACTGCTCATCTTGTCAGGTGAATTAGTCTTTATTCTCCCTTATTTTTTGTCTAGAGTTTTTAGACCCACTTTCTTAGATGTATTTAATTTGACAAATACGGAGCTAGGGAGTTTGTTTTCAGTCTATGGTACGGTAGCCCTTTTTTCTTACATTTTTGGAGGTTCACTAGCTGATCGATTCTTGCCGGGTAAATTGATTGCTATTTCATTGTTTTTAACTTCTTTAGGGGGCCTTGTTATCGCTACCTTTCCTTCGCTGTTTATTATGCAAATTGTTTATGGATATTGGGGGTTCACCTCGGTGTTTCTTTTCTGGAGTGCAATGATTAAGGCTACTCGTATATGGGGTGGAAATAAAAACCAAGGACAAGCATTCGGATTCCTTGATGGAGGTAGAGGACTTGTTGCAGGAATTATGGGAACATTAGCCGTTTTCATCTACTCTTTTTTTATCGAGGCTGACGTAACATTTAGTAGCCTTGAGGAGCGTCAGAATGCCTTTAAATATGTAATTCTATTTTCTTCCTTGATTGTTGCTCTCGCAGGTATTTTGGTTTACTCTTTTCTAAATGTAAAACCGGATGAGGAGAAGGTTTTTAATTCTTCAGTCTATTCCTTAAAAGCAATTCAAAAAGTACTTAAAATGGAATCTGTATGGCTCTTAATGATTATCATTCTATGTGCCTATTTCGGTTATAAGGTCACAGATATTTACTCTTTGTACGCTTCTGAGGTAATGAATTATAACGAAATAGACTCTGCAAATATTGGTTCGCTTCAATTATATTTAAGACCTATTGCATGTATACTTTTCGGTTTTTTAGCCGATCGTTCTAAAAGAAGCATATTTTGGATCATTATTGGTTTTGCAATAATGCTTTTTGGATCAGCATTATTTGCGTCAGGGCTAGTTAAATCTCATTTAGATGTGTTCTTTCTGTTCTCAATCGTGATATTAGCTATTGGGACTTATGCTATAAGAGCACTTTATTTCGCTTTAATGCAAGAGGGCAAAATATCATTGTCATTAACTGGAACAGCGGTTGGAATCATATCTCTTACAGGTTATACTCCAGACATATTCGCAGGTCCACTAATGGGGTATTATCTTGATCAATTTCCAGGTTTACTCGGGCACCAATACATCTTCATTTATCTTTTAGGATTTTCCGTGATTGGCTTAATATGCTCTCTTCGTTTTTCTAGAATTATCCGTTGATTGATACTTTTTATAAAATCGCTACACTATAATAGTATAACGGTTTTATCATTATAAGTTGCTCCCCCTATTATTCAAAGTTGCAGCACAACTTCTTCTATTGGTAACCTAAGAGTCTAATGAAAATGGGATAAGTATAGTCTTTGTTATTCGCTACCTGAACGGAATTATATATTGAGATAATTAATCCAATTGAATACAAGGAAACTAAGGCAATTATGAATAAAGCCCAAGATTGGGTTATGACTAATGAGGACACTCCAAATACGATATAAAGGAGAATCCAATTAAATTTAAAATTGATAACATCTCTTCCTTGAAATTCAATTATTTCATCTTTTCTTTTAAAAATCACCCAAATAATGGAAGTTGTTATAATTCCAAAAATTGAAGATAGGTGTAATAAAATGTTCCACGAATTTGTTGATTTTGACTTTTGCTTCATAATGTTGTTTTTAAGTTCGTTTAAATTAACACCAAGAACTTCCCCTATTTGATTTAAGGAGTATGGAGTTGGCTCCACTTCGTTGTTCTCGATCCTTTGAATAGTTCTCAGTGAGAGAGAACTCAGTTCGGCCAAGTCAACTTGAGAATAACCTTGTCTTAGTCTTAATTCTTTAATAATGTTTTTAAATTCCATGAAGCAAATCTACCCTCAAGGTTAAGATTATAAAACGACATCTTTACGTCATTCAATAAAAAAACCGCTACACTATAATAGTATAACGGTTTTATCATTATGAGTTGCTCCTCCTATTATTCAAAGTTGCAACAACATCAATAGATTTCAGATCGATTTTAAATTATAGGTACATTGTTTCAGACCCGTTTTAAATTCAACCTGATTCTCAAATTGAAATTCAAAAGGGACGAGACCATTTTTAAAAAGCAATGTCCCATTATAAAGATTGACAGGGATAATGGAAAGAATTATTTTGTCAATTATTCCGAAACTAATTAATGTTTGTGCCAATTCAGCTCCTCCATCACAATAAATATTTCCTGAGTTTGTTCTTCTCAGTTCATCTATTAAACTCTTCAAATCTCCTGTGTAATAATGAAGTCCATCTGAAGATGGTCTTGGATTTCTTGTAATGACATAAACATCTTTATCCTCATGATAAGGAAACCCCATATTGATTACCTTCTCATATGTTTTTCTGCCGACAATAATTGAACTTATTGTTTTGATAAAACTCCCATATCCATAGTCTTCGCCCTCGACTTGAAATTCGTTAAGAAAGTCTATATTATCATTTTCTCCAGCAATAAACCCATCTTCAGTCATTGCTATATATAAGATTACCTTAGAATTCATAGAGTGTAAAAATAAAAAACCGCTACACTATAACAGTATAACGGTTTTATCATTATAAGTTGCTCCCCCTATTATTCAAAGTTGCAGCACAACTTTATCTTTTATTGAATTAGCTTGATAGGGTTTTTGTATTGAAAACTTAGACTTAATCACCACCTAAAATTTCTGCTATTTCATCATAGGCTTCTTGAGTTAAGACTTCAGTCCATTCTGTTTCACCCTTGTAAATAGCCAAATAGGTAACATCTTGATGTTTTGAGGAGGAGTGCCAGTGTTCTGTATTGGCAGTACATTTTAAAATATCACCTTCTCTGATAACGATGGGTTGTTTTCCTTTTTCTTGGTAATAACCTTTTCCCGAAACAACAATTAAAACTTGACGATCTGTATGCTTGTGCCAATTCAATGTTGAATTCGCTTTGAAGGTTGCCTTGGTAATATTGTAGGATAACGATTCATCTGCTCGAATCAGTGGATTTAACCATGCTTCACCTAAATAATTAGTGTTTGGCGCCTTAAATCCTTCTAAAAGATATGAAGACACTTCGTAATCATTGGTTTGTGCTTGGATACTTAGAGATAAAAAAATAGTAAGTAAAATGAGGAGGTTTTTCATTGTGCAGGTTTTAGTTTAAAAATGTTTTCTCAATCCAACTGTCCATTTGAAATCTCCGTTAGAAAGGGTGGTGTTGGCAAAGCCCCTAAGGTCTATATTATCAGTAAGTTTATAAGTAATGTTTTCGGCAAATCCATAAGTCTGGTCTAAATCTAATAGATAAATCTGAGATAAAAATGAAAAACGTAGGTAGCTTAGCTGTGCATTTAAGGTCAATAAATTAATCTCTAAATCGTTGTTTCTTCCTTTACCGTGAATGTACATAGCACTTAAGTTCCATCGATCAGACACCTTATAGGATGCAATTAATTCTTGAGCAAAAAAAGTATCTACATGAAAGTCCTCATCGATCTGTATGGCAGGGAGATGAATTCCAGCAGAAAGTTTAAACTGTTGATCGATAATTTTTGCTCGAGTAATAAATATAAATCCTCTTGGATTTAGAGACTCCATGCGAATATTGCCAATCATGTGAGCTGACAATATGCCTTTGTCTGTTGTTCCTGCATTGAGAATCAGATTGGGATTGGTATCTGTAAAAGCTGGGACAAAAGAAAAACCACCTGAACTCAATTCAACATTGGCATACTGGGCATGGACGATCGAAATTTCCAACAAAAAAAGGGAAAGTGCTGCTAAAACTTTTTTCATAATGTAATGTTATCTGCAAATGTCTTTGTTTTAAACAATTCTCATCGGACCAATATTCTAAATAAAAAGACCAATATTACTGACTGCCAAAGTGCATTAAGATGAGTTGGTTACTTTTACATAAATCTTGAATATGGAATTGCACCACATTATTGAAAGCGTACATCAGATGAATCAAGACAAAGGAGAGTCTACCTTACATCCACTAATTACTGTTTTTCAACAAGAAGGAAAGAAGCCCATGCCAGCCCGGTTATACAAAACAAATCTGTATTTGATTTTTCTAAAAGATTCATTTTGCGCAGATATTGTATACGGCAGAAAAAAGTATGACTACCAAGAAGGTACTTTGGTTTTTATGGCACCAGGCCAAGAGTTTGGTTTGGAGTATGTTGGGTTACCCCCAAGTCAACCAAACGGATGGTCCATTGCCTTTCATCCAGATCTACTTAAGGGGACATCACTCCATCGTACGATTTCCCATTATGATTTTTTTAGATATGCGGTCAATGAAGCGCTGCATATTTCTCATAAAGAACGTGCATCCATCACAGATATGTTTCTCAAGCTCAGGTATGAACTTGAACAATCAGTTGACAAACATAGCCGTGAAATTCTCGCTGCCCATCTTGAACTGTTGTTAAAGTACTGCCAACGATTTTACGAACGACAGTTCCAAACAAGAGCTCAGGAGAACCTTGAATTGTCATCCCGTTTAACAGAGATCCTTGATCAATATATGTGCGACAAATCACTACTGAAATTGGGTCCGCCCAACGTGGGGTATTGTGCCAAAAAACTATCTCTTTCACCCAACTACTTCGGAGGACTAACCCGCCAATTACTGGGAGTTAGTGCTCAAGAATTTATACAGACTTACCTTATTGAAGTTGCGAAAGAAAAATTGGGCGACAAATCTTTAAACATCAATGAAATCGCATTTGCCTTGGGCTTTGAATACCCTAATCACTTTTCACGATTTTTCAAAAACCAAACAGGTATATCTCCATCTGAATACAAATTGAGTTTAAACTAATCGAAATCTGAAAAATAAAAACCGCTACACTATTATAGTATAACGGTTTTATCATTATAAGTTGCTCCCCCTATTGACGAAAGCTGCAGCTCAACTAAGCCATGGAAAGAAAAT
>JGI26084J50262_1002262_pt1 | contig 10105 bp, 5 predicted proteins | sample SaaInl6LU_22_DNA_FD_50262 | JGI IMG/M metagenome (IMG submission 50262) | reverse complement strand
GTTTCTATGTATAAAATTTTGGTGTTTGGCTGAATTAAACTTTCTACCAAATCTACCTCGTTTACTTTAAAATAAGAAGTTTCTATATTCCATTTTGGTAAAAATTTGGTAAACATAGAATGTGTAGAACCAAATACAGATCTACAAGAAACCACATGATCTCCAGCATTTAATAAGGCAGCAAATGAAGTGAAAATTGCAGACATGCCTGTTGCAAAAGCATAACCAGCTTCTGCACCTTCCATGTGTACAATTTTATCTACAAACTCAGTGGTATTTGGATTTGTAAACCTACTATATAAATTACGTTGTTTTTCTTCTGCAAAAGAAGCCCTCATTTCTTCTGCATCTTCAAAAACAAAACTAGACGTTATATATAAAGGTGTAGAATGCTCTGAAAACTGACTTCTTTCTGTTTGATTTCTTATGGCTTCTGTTTCGAAATGTTTTTGCATTTTGGTTGTTGGTTGTTAGTTGTTAGTTGTTAGTTGTTGGTTGTTGGATTTTGGTGCTAACTAACCACCAAAAACCATCAATAAAAAACTAATTATTATGTTTTGCCAATCTTAAAATATCACCAAAAACGCCTCTTGCTGTTACTTTATTTCCTGCTCCTGCTCCTTGTATTACAATGGGTTGCTCTCCATAAGATTCTGTATAAATCTCGAAGATTGCGTCTGAACCTTTTAAAGAGCCTAAAGGTGAATTTTTAGAAACAGAAACCAATTTTACATCTAAGTTTCCTGTTTCTTTTGATAAATCTCCACTTAACTCTCCAATGTAACGTAAAACGTAGTTTTCTTGTTGATTTTCTTTTAGCTGTTGATATTCTTCGTTCATCAATTCTAAATTAGATAANAAATAATCAACCGTACCTTCTCTTAAATTTTCTGGAATTAAATTGTTNATATTCACATCCTCAAACTCATTTTCTAATTCTAATTCTCTCGCTAAAATTAATAATTTTCTAGCTACATCATTACCCCCTAAATCTTCTCTTGGGTCTGGTTCTGTAAAACCAGCTTCGATTGCGTCTTTTAAAACTTTTGAAAAAGAAACATCTTGTTCAGAAAAGGTNTTGAATAAATAGCTTAAACTTCCAGAAAAAACTCCTCTAATTTTTGTGATATTTTCTCCAGATTCATGTAATAAACGAATGGTATCAATTAAAGGTAAACCTGCACCAACATTGGTTTCGTATAGATATTGTTTTTTATATTCTTTTAANTTANAACGTATTTCTTTGTAAAAATCAAAAGACAGTGTATTGGCAATTTTGTTACAAGAAACCAAATCGAAACCGGCTTCTATTAACGGAATATAATTTTCTACAAATGAAACACTTGCCGTATTATCTACCGCAATTAAATTTTCAAAATGATGTGTTTTTNCAAACTCNATAATATCATTTACANTAGTTGTATCTTCGCCTTTTTCTTCTAAATCTTGTTCCCAATTTTTGGTAACACCGTTTTTTTCTAGCAATATTTTTTTAGAATTTGCCACTGCAAAAACATTTAATTGAATTTTTCTACGCTCTAAAACAGAAGGTGCATTTTCTATAATTTGATGTATTAGAGTACCACCAACTAAACCTTTCCCAAAAATGGCAATATTTACTTTTTTTGCGACTCCAAAAACTTGTCCATGAATTACGTTTACTGCTTTGTGCAATTCGGTTTTTTTAACTACCAAACTCACATTTTTACCGGTAACTGTATTATTGAATAATACAGGAATTATTTGGTTTTTAATTAAGGCATTGTATGGTAAATGAAACTCACTTAAATCTTGCCCAATTATAGAAATTACTGCAACATCGTCAACAATAGAAATCTGGTTTACATCTTGCGCATAAAAATCGTTTTCAAATTCTCTTTCCAGTGCTAAAACNGCTTCATTTGCTCGNTTTCCGTCAATTATTAAACCAATTCCTCTTTCTGAAGAACCTTGAGAAATGATGCTTACACTTATATTTTTTTCGCTTAAAGCTTTAAAAATACGTGCATCTACACCTACTTTACCTAACAAACCTCTTCCTTCGAAATTTAACAAAGAAACATTGTTAATTGTAGAGATAGACTTGATTCCTTTTTCGGAGGATTCTGCAGTAATTAAGGTGCCTTTATCTTCTTTTTGAAAAGTGTTTAAAATACGTAGATTGATATTTTTTTCTAATAACGGAATAATGGTTTTTGCATGTAAAATAGTTGCTCCAAAATTTGCCAATTCATTGGCTTCTGAGAAAGATAGTTTTTCTATTTTTTTAGCATCAGCCACTAAATCAGGATTTGCAGTAAAAATTCCACTTACATGCGTGTANTTTTGTAACTCATCTGCATCTAAATAATTGGCAATTAAAGCAGCAGTATAATTGCTGCCATTTCTTCCTAAAGTTGTGGTTTCTCCTTTTTCATTAGATGCAATAAAACCTGAAAGAATGTTTACAGGTTTAGTATTTTCGTTAAAATATGCAATTATATTTTCTGAAGATAAGGCATGAATAGGTTGTGCATTACCAAAGTTTTCATCGGTAATAATTAAATTTCTGGTATCTGCAGATTTTGCTACAACACCCTTTTCTTCAAGTAAACTAGCAACTAATTTTGTTGATAATANTTCGCCTTGTGCTAAAACTTCATCTTTAATTTTATTACTATAATCTCCTAATAAAGAAACACCCTCGAAAATAGTTTCTAAGGTTTTAAATTCTTTACTAAAATCTACTTTTTTACTTGGTTCTTGTTGATAAGNTTTTAAAGCATCTAAAGTTGTTTTATACGCTTCTTTTTTAGCCGCTTTTTCTAAAATAGCCTCCAAATCGTTGGTTGTAGTTCCTCTAGCAGAAACAACTACCGTAAACTTTTCGCCTTTTTTATGTTTGTCTAAAATAATTTCTATGGTGTTTTGCAATCCTTTTCCGTTGGCTAAAGATTTGCCACCAAACTTTATTACTTTCATCTTTTTTGCACTATAATCTTTATTGAATATAGGTTCTATTATTTTCTGTAGTTGATCATATTCGATTAAAAATGCATCATGACCATGTACAGAATTTATTTCGTTATAGGTAACATTTTCTTTTGTTAATGCTAACTTTTTATGGGTTTCTCTGTTTTCTTCGGCTGTAAAAAATAAATCTGAATCTACACCTATAATGTGAATATTTGCTTCAACTTTATCTAAAAGACTGCTGTTTTTTTCTTCATTTTGAGTAACATCAATACTTTTTAGCAATTGATTCATCAACTTATAAGAAGATAATTGGTAACGTTCTTGCAACTTTTTGCCATGATGCAACAACCAACTCTCCACATTAAAAATATCTGAATTTTCTTTTTTAGTNCGATGAAAACGCTCTTTAAAAGATTCTGGTGTTCTGTAACACAACATCGCATGCATTCTTGCATCGTGCACAGGGTTACTAGAATTTACCAAAAATTGCTCTTGTATTTGACAATTGGCAATTAACCAATCTGTAGATTTCCAGTCTGTGGCAATGGGTAAAAAATGTTGCGTTAATTTATTATTTAAAGCAACCATTTCCCAAGCAATTCCACCACCTAAAGAACCACCAATTAATGCAAATAATTTATTTATTTTAAGTTTTTTTAATCCTTCAATAAAAATTCTAGCAACATCTCTGGCTATAAAATCTTTATAATTTTCAATTAAAAAACCATCGAAACCATTTCCAGGAATATTGAAAGATAAAATACTGTAAACCTCTGTATTTATNGCTTTTTCTTTTCCTACAATATCAATCCACCANCCATTTTTGCCAGCAACATCACTGTTTCCTGTTAATGCATGATTGATTAAAACCACCGGTGCTGTACCTAAATCTTGACCAAAAATTTGGTAACTTAAATTCAACTCAGGAATTTTAGTCCCCAATTCTGTGGTAAAATTTTTAATTTTGATATGTTGTAATGGATATTCCAAATTTAAAGTATAAAACTTCACAGGTTTTAAAAACCTGTGAAATTCGTTTTTTTTCTAATTATATTTCTGAAAAAGCGGCTTTTAAATCTGCTTTTAAATCTTCTAAATCCTCAATACCAACAGACAATCTAATTAAATCTTGAGACACACCTGCACTTTCTTGAGCTGCCTCATCTAATTGTTGATGTGTTGTACTTGCTGGATGAATAATTAACGATTTTGTATCGCCAATATTTGCCAATAAAGAGAATATTTTAGTTTTATCTGCAATTGTTTTTGCAGCTTCAAAACCTTTTTTTGGTCCAAAAGTTACAATTCCACTTTGCCCTTTTGGTAAGTATTTTTTAGCTAAGGCATTGTATTTATTACTCTCTAAACCAGGATAGTTTACCCAAGCAACTTCCTCTTGTTGTTCTAACCATTTTGCCAATTCTAGTGCATTTTCTGAATGTTTTTGAATTCTAACAGGCAATGTTTCTAAACCTTGAATAATATTAAATGCATTTGTTGGACTTAAAGCTCCACCAAAATCACGTAAACCTTCTAAAATTAATTTAAAAGTATAAGATGCTGCTCCTAAAACATCATGATATTTTAATCCATGATATCCTGCAGATGGTTCTGTAAACTCAGGGAATTTACCATTAGCCCAGTTAAAAGTTCCAGCATCTATAATTGCGCCTCCTAAAGATGTTCCTTGACCACCAATATATTTTGTAAGTGAATGAATTACAATATTTGCACCGTGTTTAATTGGGTTTAATAAAGCTGGTGTTGCTACTGTATTATCAACTATAAAAGGAACTTCTGCTTTTTTTGCTTGTATAGAAATTGCTTCTAGATCTAATACATCTAATTTAGGATTTCCTAAAGATTCTACAAAAAAGGCTCTTGTATTATCTTGAACAGCAGTNTCAAAACTTTCAGGNTTTGAAGCATCTACAAAAGTAGTTGTAATACCAAATCTTGGTAATGTAACGCTTAAAAGATTGTAAGTTCCACCATATAAACTACTAGAAGCCACAATATGATCTCCAGCTTTTAACAAGGTTAGCAAACCAGTTGAAATGGCNGCTGTACCAGAAGCAAAAACTACAGCTCCNATACCACCTTCTACAGCCGCTAAACGATCTTGCAAAATTTGATTGGTTGGGTTGTTTAACCTTGTGTAAATAAACCCTAATTCTTGTAGCGAAAAAAGATTTGCTGCATGTTCTGAATTGTTAAAAACATACGATGATGTTTGGTAAATTGGCACTGCTCTTGTACCTCCATTGGCTGCTACATCATGTCCTGCGTGCAACGCATTGGTTGCTAATTTTTGTGTACTCATTTTTCTATTTTTTTTGAGTTAATTTAAATTCCTGTCTGTTCAGGAACAGTTTTTAAAAGAAACACAATTTTTAAATTGTGAATCAATTTCTGATTAAACCAAAAGTCAAATGCATCAGATTCTTTTTTTTTGCTGATGTACTTACTAGAAAAATGTTATTAAGAATTATTCAATTACACGAACNTGCAATTGTTTTTGGGTTATCTATCTAATTTCTGATAAATGAATCTGAAACTAAGTAGAATTTAGCACCTTCTTTTCCTCTTGAAAAGGGTTGCTAAGGCTTCAAAGGGTCTAATCCCTCCACCTTTCTTGATAACATTTCAATAAGTTATTGAACTTTGTGAGTGCAAATATATGTTTAGAAAAATTTAATATCCAAATTAAAAAGTAGTTTTTTTAATTTTAATACAGATTATTTAATTAAAAGCTCAAAAAATTCATCATTCTTTAAAAAGAAAAGCATAAAGAGCCTAATATTGTTTAATTAATGATACTATCAAAAAAAATTATTGTAAAATTATGTTCAATTATATTTTTATAATGTAGCTTTGCACCAAACTTAGAGGAAAAATTTGAACTGATTGCAACCTCATTAAAAAAATGCTAAAGCAGTAAATCCTACTTCTTTTAGCGACCTTGCAATCAAAATTTATTTTTCATTTAAATTATTTTAAATAAAAAAAACAATATTATGTCATATTTATTTACCTCAGAAAGTGTTTCTGAAGGACACCCAGATAAAGTTGCAGATCAAATTTCTGATGCATTAATAGATAATTTTTTAGCTTTTGATAAAAGTAGTAAAGTTGCTTGCGAAACCATGGTTACAACAGGACAAGTTGTTTTGGCTGGTGAAGTCAAATCTAAAACTTATTTAGATGTTCAACAAATTGCTAGAGACGTAATTAANAAAATTGGTTATACCAAGGGAGAATATATGTTTGATGGAAATTCGTGTGGGGTTTTATCTGCCATACACGAACAATCTCCAGATATTAACCAAGGTGTAGATAGATCTAGCCCAGAAGAACAAGGTGCAGGAGACCAAGGTATGATGTTTGGTTATGCAACAGATGAGACAGAAAATTACATGCCTTTGGCGTTAGAATTATCTCATAGATTACTTAAAGAATTGGCTGCTTTAAGAAGAGAAAATAATGATATTACTTATTTAAGACCAGACGCAAAAAGCCAAGTAACTATTGAGTATTCTGATGACAATAAACCTCAAAGAATAGACGCTATTGTTATTTCTACACAACATGATGATTTTGATAAATCTGATGATGTCATGTTAGCAAAAATCAAAAAAGATATCGTAGAAATTTTAATTCCGAGAGTGGTTGCAAAACTACCAAATCACATTCAAAAATTATTTACAGATAATATTACCTACCATATAAACCCAACTGGTGTTTTTGTAATTGGAGGGCCTCATGGAGACACTGGTTTAACAGGAAGAAAAATTATTGTTGATACTTATGGTGGTAAAGGTGCACATGGTGGAGGNGCTTTTTCTGGAAAAGACCCAAGTAAAGTNGATAGNTCTGGAGCATACGCAACAAGACATATTGCTAAAAACTTAGTTGCAGCAGGTCTTTGTAAAGAGGTTTTAGTACAAGTTTCTTATGCTATTGGAGTAGCAAAACCAACAAGTATTAATGTAGAAACTTACGGAACATCNAACGTAGATTTAACTGATGGAGAAATTAGTAAAAAAGTAGCAGGTATTTTTGATATGCGTCCTTATTTTATAGAACAACGTTTAAAATTAAGAACACCTATTTACTCAGAAACTGCAGCTTATGGACANATGGGAAGAACTCCTNAAATTAAAACAGTTACNTTTACAAATCCAATGGGAGAAACTGTTTCTGAAGAAGTAGAAACCTTTACCTGGGAAAAATTAGATTATGTAGAAAAGATTAAACAAACATTTAATCTTTAAAAAATAAAACCTTTATTTAAAGCCTTTAGAGTTCATTCTAAAGGCTTTTTTTGTGTTGAATTTTAACAAAAAAAAGCAAATCTCTTTAACAAAAATTTAAGAACGCATCCTAATCAGTTTACCTAACTTCGACTAAACTAATTTAAATCAAATTTATAATGACCAAAAAAGTCCTAATCAAACTTCTTTTAGTTGCTTTTGTATTCGGTTTTTCAACAGAAACTGCTGCTCAATTCTGGAAGAAAAAGAAAAAAGAAGCCCCAAAAACAGCTGCTAAACCTAAGCCTAAAAAAGGAGACATTCAACCTTATAGTAAAGTTGTAACTAAAAAGCATAAAACAGACGAGGGTCTGTTTAAAGTACATACCAAAGACGATAATTATTTATTCGAAATACCAGATTCTCTGTTAAGAAGAGAAATGTTAATGGTTACAAGAATAGCTAAAACTGCAAGTAATATTGGTTTTGGTGGTGGTAAAACCAACACACAAGTTTTACGCTGGGAGAAAAAAAATAAAAATATCTTATTAAGAGTCGTATCTCATGATGTAGTTGCTGATACAATTTTACCAGTGCATGAAGCGGTAGTAAACTCTAATTTAGAACCTATTTTATTTTCTTTTCCAATTAAAGCTTTTAGTAAAGATTCTACTGCAACAGTAATAGATGCGACGTCTTTATTTTCTACAGACGTAAAACCTTTAGGCTTTCCTTCTTTTTACAGAAAAAAATACCAAGCTACAAGAATGGATAAAACACGTTCTTACATAGAAAGAGTAAGTAGCTACCCAAGAAATATAGAAGTAAGACATGTAAAAACATATCTTGCAAACAAAGCCATCTAATAGTGCTGTAGGGTCTATAACTTTAGAAATGAGTAATTCTATGGTTTTATTACCAAAAGTACCAATGAAACGAAGATATTTTGATGAGCGAGTTGGTTGGTTTGCAAGAGGACAAACTGATTATGGCTTAGAAGCTCAAAAAAGTAAAACAGTTACTTATTTAGACAGATATCGTTTAGAAGTTAAAGAGGAAGATATTGAGAAGTTTAAAAGAGGAGAACTTGTAGAACCAAAAAAACAAATAGTATATTATGTAGATAGAGCAACACCAGAAGAGTGGGTTCCTTACATTATACAAGGTGTAAACGATTGGCAAGTTGCTTTTGAAGCTGCAGGTTTTAAAAATGCAATTGTTGGTAAAAGAGCACCAACTAAAGAAGAAGATCCAGAATATAGTCCAGAAGATGTACGTTATTCTGTAATTAGATATTTAGCTTCTCCTATACCAAACGCAAACGGACCTCACGTAAGTGATCCCCGTTCTGGAGAAATTTTAGAGTCTGATATAAACTGGTACCATAATGTAATGACATTATTACACAACTGGTTCTTTATACAAACTGCAGCCATTAACCCAGATGCACGTGGAAATGAATTTAAAACAGAGGTTATGGGACGTTTAATACGATTTGTATCTTCTCATGAACTAGGACATACTTTAGGATTGCCTCATAATATGGGAAGTTCTGTTGCTTATCCTGTAGATTCTTTACGCTCTGCAACATTTACAAAAAAATATGGAACAGCACCCTCTATTATGGATTATGCACGTTTTAATTATATAGCGCAACCTGGTGATGAAGATGTAGCTTTAATGCCTAATATTGGCGTGTATGATAAGTATGCAATTGCTTGGGGATATAGACCTATTTTAAATAAAACTGCTAAAGAAGAAAAACCAATTTTAGATGCTTGGATTTTAAAACATGCTGGAGACCCAATGTACAGATTTGGACACCAACAAGCTGGTGGTGTTGTAGACCCTAGCTCTCAAACGGAAGATTTAGGAGATGACGCAATGAAAGCTTCTATGTATGGTATTAAAAATTTAAAAAGAATTTTACCAAGATTGGAAGAATGGACTTCAGAAAAAGGAAAAAATTATGATGATTTATCTACTATGTATGACCAATTATTAAGTCAGTTTAATAGATATATGGGGCATGTTTCTGCAAACATTGGTGGTGTTTATGAATATTACAAAACATCTGACCAAGAAGGAGCTGTATATACACATGTAGATAAATCAAAACAAAGAGAAGCTTTACAATTTGTAATTGATGAGTTATTTAAAACTCCTACCTGGATGTTAGACGAAAATATTTTTAGCAAAACAGAATTTTCTGGCTCTATAGAAAGAGTAAGAGGTTTACAAGCGAGAACACTAACTAATATTTTAGATGCTGGTAGAATGGCTAGAATGATTGAAAACGAAACTTTAAATGGATCTTCAAAAGCTTACACATTAGTTAACATGATGAATGATTTACGCAAAGGTGTTTGGAGTGAAGTTTACTCTGGACGCTCTATAGATACTTATAGAAGAAATTTACAAAGAGCTCATTTAGATAGATTAAACTACTTATTAAACGAAGCTAAAAACCAAAGAGGTACAAACCGTGGTTACTTTAAACAAAGTGGAATTACCATCAACCAATCTGATGTTAAATCTGTTGTAAGAGGAGAATTAAAACGCTTGCAAAAAGATGTTAAAAGAGCCATGAATAGTGGTAACACTTTAAGACGTTACCATTTACAAGATGTAGTAGACAGAATTGATATGATTCTAGAACCTAAATAAAAATCACCATTTTTTTACACAAAACCTCATCTATAATGATGAGGTTTTTTTTTAAAAAATGAACTATCTACTATATAAAAAAAATCTTATATATCTAGATTCTATAGACTATAGTAATTGACACTATCCTAAAAACTGTGTAAGTTTAAAAATTCAGAGTTAAATTTTTAAATTCTATTTTCTTCATTTTCAGCCGCTACAATTTCTTGATTAAATTCTTCTAAAACTTT
>JGI26084J50262_1002257_pt1 | contig 10118 bp, 7 predicted proteins | sample SaaInl6LU_22_DNA_FD_50262 | JGI IMG/M metagenome (IMG submission 50262) | reverse complement strand
TCTTCGACCCAAGGCCCGCCGGCGTTGACCAGCATTCTGGCGACGGTCAGCTGGGTTTCTTTCGTGCTCTGATCTTCGGTGGTGATATGCCAAACGTCATCGATCCGCTCTGCTGACACCACCTTGGTCCGGGTCATAATTTGCGCGCCGCGCGCCTGAGCATCGCGCGCGTTCAAAACCACCAAACGGGAATCCTCGATCCAGCAGTCAGAATACTCATAGGCCTTGGCAAAGCGATTTTGCAACGGCTTGCCGACAGGATCGGCAGCCAGATCAACCGTTGTCGTGCCGGGTAAGATTTTCCGCCCCCCCAAATGATCATAGAGAAACAGTCCAAAGCGGATCAGCCAGGCAGGCCTGCGCCCGCGCATCCAGGGCATGACAAGGCTCAGAATCTTCGATGTCGGCGTGTTANCCTCAAACCGCATATCCTTGTGGTACGGCAATACAAAGCGCATTGGCCAACTGATATGNGGCATCGCGCGCAGCAGTGTNTCGCGCTCTTTCAGAGCTTCGCGCACGAGGCGGACTTCGAAAAATTCGAGATAGCGCAGCCCGCCATGGAAAAGCTTGGTCGAGGCCGAAGATGTCGCAGATGCCAGGTCATTCATTTCCGCCAGCGCCACAGACAGCCCACGGCCCGCGGCATCCCGAGCAATACCGCAGCCGTTGATGCCCCCACCGACGACGAAGAGATCGACTTCTGACTTTTGTTCTTTTGGCGACATAATGGCCTCCTTGCCATCAGTTGTGCTGAGCCAAAGCCTCTTTGAAAGCTTTAGCTTCATAATTTTCTGGTTCAAGACAGAACCCTTAAGCGGCCAATTGGTTCTGACGTGCAGCTGAACCTATGTGGCAATTCCCTAAATCGAAGACCGCTGCGCGATCCAGTCTAAGCCAGGCGACTTTTCAGCAAGTCCCCAGACTTGTGAAGTATCGGGTATCCAACCATCGAAAATGCGTTGTTGACTTGCTTGAGTGCCCGGAGCGTTTCCTGATGGATGTTGCTGGTTTCGATACTTTCAACCAAGCCTTCGCGCAATCTACNAATATGGCTACGCTGTAGTTTCTGTTCGACNTTGCGTACCTTATCCTTTGCGGCCACCAGCTCGCGCGCTTCAGCCGGGTTTTGGTTCATCATGACATTCAACGCCAGTTGCGCATTGCTTTGGACCCGGTCGGTGAAATCCCTAATTTCATCCCGCCCCTGCTGCGAAAACTGGAGCTTTTGCCGATGAAGACGCTCAGCGAGGTCCAGCATGGTCCGTGTAATGGCATCTGAGGCGGAATCAAGGCTGGATGAAATCAAGGCGAGTTCTAGCGAGCGGCGACTCAGATCCTCATCCATTCCCTTTTGGCCAAGCCGTGCAAGATAAAGTTTGATATCCAGNTGGGTCTGTTTGATCGCNTTGTCCTGATCCGCGATCATACTGGCGGTGGTAANATTCCACTGATCATATAGGGGATCGACCGCGATCAGCATCTGTTCGATCTTTTGGCCCATTCCAAGCAATTCACGCGCAGCACTGTCAACCGCACGTTGCGGGCGATCCAGCAGGGCAGGATCAAGCGCGCTGGTGACATCCAGAGCACCGCTTGGGCCAGTTTTTTCGGCCATGAAAAAGGAGAAGGCCGTTGTGATTGGCCCCACGAAAGGCAGCGCCACGATTGCCAAAGCCACATTGAAGGCGAGATGTAGATTGATGGATTGCCGGGCCGGCGTCGCTCCAAGCTGGGTCAACAGCTCCGGCATTGCNGCAATCACCAGAACCACCAGCACGGCCCCCCCACCCCGCAAGAGNAAATTCGCCATGACCATCCGCCGCGACGCAAGCGGCGCGGAATAGGTGAGAACGAATGCGATGAACCCACCGCCCAGATTGGCCCCCAGGATCATGGCTGCGGCGGCCGGGCTCGGCAATATGGACTGCCCGGCCAAGGTGACAAATAGCAACACTGCCGCGACGCTGGAGTGAACACCCCATGCGAACACNGCGCCAATNAGGAAAGCAGTCAGCAAATCACGACCGAGATAGGCCATGANGGCCTGCGTGCCCGGATTTGATATCATCGGTTCAGTGGCGCTGCGGATCATATCCAGCGACACAAAGATCAGCGCAAGCCCNATCAGAATGCGGCCAATCTGGCGTGTATTGCTGCCTTCACCACGCAAAAAAACCACGACTCCAACAATAAGCAGCAGCGGGATCAGAATGGGTTGCCGCACCATCAAAAGCTGCGTCACCAGGGCGGAGCCAACATCAGCGCCCAGCAAGATCGCCAGACCGGTCGCCGTCACAACCCCTCCTTTGGAGATAAAGTTGGACACTAGAACCGCAACCGCAGTGGCGCTTTGCAGCAAAACAGCAGCGCCGAGTCCGGTCCCAGCTGCAAGCAATCTGTTCTTGGCTGAATGGCGCAGCCAGATGCGCATGGGTGCTGCAAAACCGCGTTCGACCCCGGTGCGGACCAATCGCACAGCCCAGATCAGCAGGGCCGCAGCACCTGCGATATGTATCATAATCTGGAGTACATGTGGTTCATTCACCGGTTTTGCTTTCTTTCATGTAAGACGGCTAGAAGGGAAAAGGGCCTGATCCGGCCTCTGGTCCGATGCGGATTGATTGGAACCCCGCGTCCCATCGGTGCAACACACAGCCATCGTCTTGGATAAGATAACCGACAGGCGCATCAGTCCTGCGATCAAAAGCGAATGTGCTGCATGGCGACGGCGCAGAGATTGCGGTATGCCCGCCGACATTGTGCACCATCATGCTATGGATGTGTCCACAAACCATCCGCAATTCACCTTTGTAGCCAGCCACGGCGTCACGCAATTGCAGCGCATTTGTCAGACCGATTGCATCCATGAAGTTGATACCACTGGCAAAGGGCGGATGATGCAGCGCCAACAAAACGGCTGAGCCATCCGCTCTTGCAAGTGCATCCCCAAGAAACGCCAAGGTCTCAGGGCTCAAAGTGCCATGCCCATGCCCCTCAACCAAAGTGTCAAGGCCAATCAGGTGGATATCCCCCTCCTTACGCGCCCAGTTCAATGGTCCAGCCACGGGAAGATCGCTCGCGAACGCCCGGCGTAAAGGTTCACGAATATCGTGATTGCCCGGTATCACATAAGTGGGCAGGTCAAGCGGGGCGAGCAGCCTCTTGAACCGGGCATAGCTTTCTTCGCTACCGTCATCGCTCAGATCGCCGCTGACGATGACCGCATCAATTGGACCGATCTGATGTCTGATCGACGCAATCTGGTCGACCAACCGCGTCAGTGGCGCAGCCGTTTCCAGCTGACCCGAAACGAGCTTACCTTCCGCAACAATATGTGTGTCAGTGATCTGAAGGATTGCGGTCATTTGATACCAGCCCGCAGGAAGGATTGAACGAACTGGCGTTGGAAGATCAGGAATGCGATGAGCAGCGGGGCAACAGACATGAGCGTGGCGGCCGAAATGATGCTGATATCCACACCGTTTTCGGGAGCGCCAAAGATCGACAGGCCGACCGTCAAGGGGCGTGTTTCCGGTGAATTGGTCACAATCAGCGGCCACAGGAAGTTATTCCAGTGGGTCGAAACCGACACCAGCGCATAGGCAAGATAGGTTGGCTTTGCCAGCGGCACGTAAACCCGCCACAGGATACCAAGCAGCCCACAGCCTTCGATCCGCGCAGCTTCGTGCAATTCGATCGGCACGCCTTTGAATGACTGCCGCATCAAGAAGATGCCGAAGGCCGACGCCATATAGGGCATACCGACACCAAGGATGCTGTCAAACAACCCGAGCCGGGACACCATCGCATAGTTTTCCACGATCAGGACTTCGGGCAGGATGAACAGCTGCATCAGGACCAGGATGAAGACGAAGTCCTTGCCGGGAAACCGGAGTTGCGCAAAGGCGAACCCTGCAAGCGTGGTCAGGAAAAACTGGCCAATCAGGATCACCGTCACCAGCATGAATGTATTGAAGAAATACTTTAGCCAGGGCGCACCGCTCCAGGCGACACGGAAGTTATCCAGCGTCCAAGGCGAAAACAGTTTGAGGTTCACCGCATCAGAGGTCGAATGCGTTGCAGCCCAGAAGGCAAACAACAGNGGCGCAATCCAAATAACAGCCAGAAGGATNGCGCCGAAGCTGTCCATGAATTTGGTGAAGCTCTTCATTGGTAGTGTGTCCTTCTGTCGAGGTACAAGAACTGTACCGCAGCCACGACGCCCAGCACTGCAATAACAAGGACCGTNATGGCCGCCGCATGTGGCGCGTCAAAGAATGCGAATGCCATTTCCCAGATGTAATAGAGGATCAGCTTGCTGGCGTCCGACGGCCCGCCCTTGGTCAGGATGAACAGGTGGTCGATCAGCTTGACCGAGTTGATCATCGCGTTGACGGCAATAAACAGCGTTGTCGGCATCAGCAGCGGCAACACGATGCGGCGCGTATAGGTCCAGCGGCTGGTGCCCTCGATGTCTGCCGCTTCCTTGAGATCCACAGGAATTGTTTGCAATGCCGCGAGATAGAAAATCATGAAAAACCCNGCTTCTTTCCAGATTGTCACGATGATGATCGCCCATAGCGCNGTTTCAGGCTGCCCCAGCCAGTTGACCGACGGCAGGCCAAACAGGCTGCCAATTTGATCCAATACGCCCAGACCCGGCGTGTAGAAAAACAGCCAAAGGTTGGCAGCGGCAATCATCGGCAAGACGGTCGGTGTGAAATAGGCGGTACGCACAAACCCCCGCGCCGAGATCTTGGAGTTGGCCCAAAGCGCCATTGAAAGCGCAATGAAAATCGAAACTGGGATTGTGACGCCCGCGTAAAACAGGTTATTTTTCGCCACCAGCCAAAATGTGGGGTCCGCAAAAAGATCGGCATAGTTTTCTGTGCCAACAAACTCACTGGGGTTGCGGCGGGTATGCCGCGAAAACAAGGACGACCAGAGGGTCGCGATAGACGGGTAGAAGGCAAAAACCGTCAGCAACACCGCTGCGGGCGACAGAAGCAACCAGCCATATATGGCTTGCCTGCGACGTTCGAGATTGGCGTGAGCGGACATAGCGCGTCTCCGATGTTCAGATTTGGCCTGTAAGGAGTTGGCAGGGCCGATGCGATGTGCACCAGCCCCGCCGGGGAGTTTTAGTTATTGATAGGCAGCCAACAGGCGCTCGGCTGCAGCCTGGGCTTCGCCCAAAGCCTCAGCAGCCGTTTTCGATCCGGTCAGCGCCGATTGAATGGCGTTGTTCAGACCGTCACGCACGCGGGCAGTCTCAAATGTCGAAAACTCAGCAACGGCGTTTTCAAGCTGGTTGCGCGCGACAAGTGCCGGCGGAAAATCAGCGACATAGGCTTTCAGCGCTTCGGTTTCGTAGGCCGCAGGTGAAACACCCATGTAACCTGTGCCGATTGACCAGGCGGCTGCCTGCTCGGGCGATGTCATGAACTGCATCAGTTTCAGGGCCGCGGCGCGTTCCTCATCTGTTGTGTCCTTGAACATGTAGAAGTTGCCACCACCGGTCGGCGAACCAAGACGAACATTGCCCGGCAGCTCGGCGACACCGAAATCAAAGCTGGCGTTGTTTTTCACGGTCGTCAGATTGCCGGTGGAGTGCCACATCATCGCGGTCTGACCTTCAAGGAACGCCTGGCGCAATGTGCCCCATTCAACAGTGCCGTCAGGCATGATGCCGTGCTCGCCAGACAGGGACTGCCAGAACTCAAGTGTCTCAATAACGGTTTCGTCGTCGAAATATGTGGTCAGGCCATCTTTTGACATCACCTCTTTGCCGTTCTGAATCGCCAGTGCCTGGAACATCCAATAGGGATAGCCAGTTGATGGGATCATCAAGCCATAGGTGCCATCGTTGGTCAGGGCCTTGCCCATTGCAATCATTTCGTCCCAAGTTTTTGGCGGGGCTTCAGGATCGAGGCCAGCCGCACGGAACATGTCCTTGTTATAATAAGCAACAATCGTTGACCGCTGGAACGGAATGCCCCAAGTTTTACCTTCGATAGTGCCATTTGCCATCAGCGCTGGGTAAAAACTTCCCAGCCACGCTTTGTCAGCGTCCGATGTTGCGACATCATCGAATGGCAAAATAAGATCCTGTTCGATCAGGTCGTAGGCATCAATGGAAAACATCACTGCAAGCTGCGCAGGCTCACCCGAAGCCAGCGCTGACAATGCCCGCACGCGGGTGTCATCATAGTTGCCTGAATAAATTGCGTTTACGCTGATATCGGGGTTGGCGGCTTCGAAATCGGCAACAATTCCGTCGACCACTTCAGTCAATGCCCCACCCACAGCAATCGGGTAGTACATCGTCAGTTCCGTTTCGGCCATCGCCGGTACGGCAAGGCCAGTTGCCATTGCAGTGGCCAGCCCCAGTCCTTTTGTTGAAAATAGTTCCATGTTTTTCTCCTTTGGTTTTTTAGTGGTTCTTAATCTTGGTCTTACTTTTTGACTGCGCGGTAATTATCGCACCAGCCGGTGGCCTGCAGCGTCAAAGACGTGCAGGTGTTCGTCGTGGAAATTGATGTCGATCTCATTGCCTTCAGCCACCATTGACAGACCGGGCTTGAGCACGCATAGCCCCCTGGCACCCTCATGATCCAGTCCAATCAAAGTCTCCGCTCCCAGGAATTCGCTTTCATTTACAATGCAGCTCATCCGGCCTTCGCCCTTGGGAACAATTTGGATATTCTCGGCTCTGATCCCGATGGTTTTATCCTCACCAAACCCGCCCAAAATAGACGACTCAATCAATGCCATCGGCGGCGCACCAACGAATTCGGCCACGAAGGTATTGTTGGGGTTACTGTAAAGGTCGTTGGGCGTACCAACTTGCTGGATGTGACCGTCTTTCATCAAGACAACTGTGTCGGCCATGCTCATCGCTTCGGTCTGGTCGTGGGTGACGTAGATTACGGTAATGCCGAGATCACGCTGTAGTTTCTTGATGTCCTTGCGCACCGAGTTGCGCAGCTTTGCATCGAGATTCGACAGCGGCTCATCCATCAAACAAAGACGCTGGCCCGCAACGATAGCGCGGGCAAGCGCGACCCGCTGGCGTTGTCCACCAGAAAGCTCCCCCGGCTTGCGATTCTCATAACCAAGCAATCCTGTGATTTCCAAAGCACGGTGCAGCTTTTCCTGGCGCTCTTGTTTTGGAACCCGCCGCACCTTGAGGCCAAATACGACGTTTTCAGCCACCGACAGATGCGGGAACAACGCATATGATTGAAATACCATTGACAGGTTGCGGTCCGATGCGGCGCTGGTTGTCACGTCCTTGCCATCGATCAGGATCGTACCCTCGTCAGGCAATTCCAGCCCTGCAAGCAGGCGCAATGTCGTGGATTTACCGCAGCCTGATGGACCAAGAAGTGCCGTAAAGCTGCCCTCGGGAATATCCAATGATATTCCTTCGACTCCAAGCTGACCATTCCAGCGTTTGGCGATATCTTTGAGCACTACCATGGGCGCTGTCGTCATTTCACTTCTCCTTCGGCTATCACCAGCCTGTTGTCGATTGGATCAAGCAGCGTGGTGAACGCAGGCCCTGGGCGCCGATCCATTATGATTGTATCAATCCCTGAAATATTGCCGCTCAAGGCCGGGGCCTGACGCCCAAACTTCGACTGATCGACAACCAAGAGAGATTTCAGCGCATTGGCACGAATTTTCTCACGCACACGCGCTTCAGCAGAGTGGAACTCCAAAAGACTGCCGTCCAGATCAACGCCAGCCACACCAAAAACAGCAAATTCGGCCCTGTAGCGCCCAAAAAACTCTAGGACATCACTCCCTAGAATATCGCGGTCCGGCAGACGCAACTCTCCTTCGGGAATAATTATGCGATTTGAAAGCTCATCGCTCAGCGCCATTGCCACATTCAGGTTGTTGGTAATTACGGTCAGGTTTTTCCGGTGGCGCAAGGCGTTGGCCACACTCAGCGGGGTAGATCCAATAGAGAAAAACAAGGTCGTGCCATCGGGGATCAGGCGCGCGGCTGCTTCGCCAATCGCCTGCTTTCCCAGCGGGTTTGTATCGGTGCGCTGGTCAAAAGGTGTGTTCAGGAATTCTTTGCTGAGCTCTATCCGGCCATGCAGACGGTGCAACATGTCGCCTTCGCACAACACATCAACATCGCGGCGGATTGTTTGCATGGACACGTTGAGTTGCTCGGCAAGCGAACCGACGGTCGCGGCCCCCTGCTCAAGCACAAGAGCCGAGATCGCTTCGCGTCTTTTTTGTTTTTTAAGCGACATCGCAGTCCCCAGCAGAATCCACTCTGTGACGCTAAACGCGCAAAAACCACAAAGCAACATTTTTTCTGAGTGACCTACCATTTATTACACAAATTTCTGCACTATTGGCGTAAAATTCCGCATTATATAGGGTTTTAGGTCGTTTCTACGTAAATTTTTGTACTTTTGTGGTTTTAAAATTGTATTTTTAGTCTATGGTGCAGACTGGACGTGGCTTGCGCTCAAAGCCGGAGGGCGCAGGGCTCACACAGTCCAAACCATATCTGAACGGTCTCAGAAGGCTCGATCTCGTTCCTTCTGTAGTGTCACCGCCCAAACAATCAGGATCAATGCTGACTCACTGTTGGCATCCAGCCTTAAACACGACAGAGACGCAGCTGCGAAACCATGTCACAAACAAAAGAAATGAGACTTACGACCTATGCGTTCCCTATCCGAGTTTCCCGCCGACACTGCCGCCAAAGTTACCACGGTCTTTGCTGATATCGACGACACGCTGACCACCGACGGGCGCTTGCCTGCGGTAGCTTACCGTGCCTTGGAAGATCTTTTCAATGCCGGGTTTCACGTCGCCCCAATCACCGGACGTCCAGCAGGTTGGTGTGACTTGATCGCGAGGCTTTGGCCGGTCCACGGCGTCGTCGGTGAAAACGGTGCATTCTATTTCGCCTATGACGCCAAAACACGCAAAATGCGCCGAGAGTATTTCGCCGATGCGGCCGAACGGGCAAGGAATTCTGCCCGCCTTGCAAAAATTGAAGCCCGGGTTTTGGCCGAGGTGCCAGGCTGCGCGATCTCCGCCGACCAACCTTACCGCGAGGCCGATCTTGCGGTGGATTTCAGCGAAGACGTGACCCCGCTAGACGCGGCAGCGGTGACCCGGATCCGAGATATATTCGAGGAAGAGGGTGCGATAGCCAAGATTTCGTCAATCCATGTGAACGGCTGGTATGGTGATTATGACAAGCTGTCGATGTCGCGCCGTTTTGCCAAGGAGGTGCTGGGATTTGACCTTGAAGCGGAAAAATCCCGCATTGTTTTTTGCGGCGACAGCCCAAATGACGCGCCAATGTTCAGCTATTTTCCAAATTCCTGCGGCGTCGCAAATGTCGCCGATTTTGTTGATCAGATCACATGCAAGCCTGCGTGGATCACAGCAAAAAAAGGCGGCGAAGGATTTGTTGAACTGGCCCAAAAGCTTTTAACTTCCCAAGAGGACTGACGCAGCTGCGCCAACTATAGCAATTCGGATGAGCAGCCTTTNGAAAATGGACAAACCCTTGCGCAGACTGGGGGCTTGGCACCAATGCATGCTGATAGTGCTGTCAGACGAATGAGAACTCGCATCGGATTACTGGCGCAGCCTAAATCTATGCGCTCAATAATTGACGCCACTCGGCGAGAGCAGCGGCACGGTTCAGCTTGAAATTAGTGTGTGAATAGAGATGACCATCCAAACAAAATTACGCCCGAATGAATTTACAAGGCTAATACTAAAGGCCCATGGTCCAAGAAGCGGGGTCTTAGGATAGGGGCTTTCAATCTGTAGCCCTGCAGATCAAATGTAGCAATTAGGCAAAGTAACCCTCTGCCGCAGGTCCACGGACCTCGGCCCAAGCAAAACTAACCAACGCTGATTGAACCTGGGCAACGCTGATAATAGGTCGACGGTGCGTGATCTATTGTCCGCTAGCGCCCTGGCTCTTGGTCCGCGGGCCTANGCAAGATGGTNCAGGAACCNCGGGCCAGGTTTTATGTAGCGAGATGGGGGGTGTTTTGTCATTGGGCGAGGTTACAAAGTCACCCTGCCGGTCTCAAGAAAATTTACTCTGATAAAACCCA
>JGI26084J50262_1002255_pt1 | contig 10125 bp, 8 predicted proteins | sample SaaInl6LU_22_DNA_FD_50262 | JGI IMG/M metagenome (IMG submission 50262) | reverse complement strand
AGGGATTCATTAAACTCCAGCGGAGTTTCAGGCGTCTTCGTCGCGAGCAAGGCAGAAATTTGAGAAGCTTCGTCTAGCGCATCGAAATCGGCCGGAAAATAATCCGGGTAGAGAGAGCGTGCAGTGTTAAAACTGCGGTGGATTACTCGGGAATCCTGCCGGATGTCGAGATTTGCAAAATGAAACCCGAAGGCGCTCACTTTGTGCTTGAACGATTCTAGCTGCTCAACATAAAGGCTCTGGTAAGACTCTTTAACCGATTGCTCAATTGCATCAATCACCTCGACCATGCCAGTTAGTGTCAAGTCGGTTGTACAAGGCTTAGTAATTTCGCGATAAAGCTTTCTCTCTAACTCATCTANGCACTTATAGACTCCCTTAAAACTAAGCCTACGCTTCAACTCGCGCACATCGCTGTGGTAGCAGCTCATAATCAATGAACGAAGTTTATCGGCGACTTGAAGTGTCACATTCACATTGACGAAAGGATTACCATCTCGGTCGCCGCCCGGCCAGAAACCGACGCTTAGCAGCTTATTTGGCGAATCTATTCGATCGGAAAGCTGCGGACCGATACTGTCCATGATGCCGCCAATCGCATCGTAGAAAATATTAACCAGATACCAACTCAGGTTAGTTGCCTCATCAAAAGGCGTTGGTTTTTCGCTATTGAAAAAAGGTGTATTACCAAGCTGCTGCAACAGATCGCGTGAGGTCGCGATATCCTGCTTCTTAATGGCCGCGGCAAGGTCGGTAATAATAGCCAGCACCTGTCCCGGATAAAATTGCGTTGGATGAGCAGTGAGAATGACTTTACTGCCAAAATTCTCAAGCACCTTATCGAACTGCTCTTGGAGACCATCCGCCTTCACGCGTTCTATTAATTGTCTGAGCACATTTTTAGTTTCAGTTTTATGGACGATCGGATAAGCAGCATCTTCAAGCGCATCGACCAAAACAACCTGTCTCTCGACATACTTAATGACCCTAAAAAGAAAGTGAATCCTGCCTTTTTCGTCAAGATGCGGCCGGTGCGTGGTAAAAAAATCTTCAAGAATTTGTGCTGGGTCCTCGCCTTGACTCAACCCCTTCTGCGCCCGCGCTTCGAGCAGTGGCAGCAGCATTCCTGTTTGTTCGATCTCATCGAGAGGAAGCGTTAAGAAAAGCCCGTTGTATAGCTGATAATTAAGATCAACAAGATTCTCGTAGTCTTTATTACTCGGTATCTTGGCTGGCAACCCCAATCCTTCGTTACTGCTCATACTGCTCCATTACTTCTTTCGTATTTTAATATTCAAGCACAGCCGATAGAGACTTTGCGTTCGCAGCCTCTGCTGGGGTACGCTTCATCCATCTCAATGTTACTGCATCTATTTTCTGTCAAGAGACCTTATATGCTCAAGATCGGCTCTTCATTACCAATGGTCGGACTAGCTACTGCACTCGTTTCCCTACCGGCGTTCGGCGCCGAACAAACCCCGATCCCACTCTGGGATACAGTCATGCTCATCATAGTCTTTCTCACACTCACCTCGAGTGCGGCATTGTCACTCGCAGCCTGGCGCCAGTGGCGCAATGGTTGGCGACTAGTCGCCGCCTTCCCCATCGCAATGCTCGTATTGTGGAGTGGCTGGATTGTTGGCGCCCGAACGATTGACTCAGAGGCGCACACGCTTTGGTCGTTTGAGCTCTTCGCTTGGTCGCTTTTAAATTTGCTTTACATGGTTACCGCACTGACCGCCAAACGCGCGTTCGAAAAAGCAGACTAATCTTCTTAGACAGCAAGCTTGTCCCTAGACAGTAACCTTGTCGTGGTAGGTCTCGTATCCTCCATCTATACTAAAAGTGGCTTCGAATCCCTGCTCTGCTAAATAGGCAGCGGCACTCTGGCTCGAGTTCCCGTGGTAGCAATACACGAGCACAGGTTTAGTTTGATCAGCGTTCTGCACGAATTCGCCTACGTTACTGCCGCTGAGATGTACCGCGTTCTCAATATGACCATCCTCGTAGGACTGCTCATCGCGCACATCGACAATATGCACGCCGTCGACACCGTACTCAGAAAGCATGGCTTGGAACTCATGCCAGCCGATGCGATTAAAATTCATCATAGTTGAATCCCTTACCTTCCTCAGAGCAAGACCAATCCGCTTGCAAAAAAGGCTACCGCTGCCAGACCCGCACTCAATAGTGCATACGGAAGCTGCGTGCGCACATGATCGATATGATCCGTAGCCGCTGCCATCGAAGCGACCACCGTCGTGTCACTAATTGGAGATGCGTGATCCCCAAAAACCGCGCCGGAAAGCACCGCGGCAAGAAACACGGATGCGTTGAATTCTAAGGCTCCGACGATCTGCATAGCTAGGGGTATCATGATAGCGAAGGTGCCCCAACTTGAGCCAATAGAGAAAGCGATAAACGCTGATAACAAAAACAAGAGCGGCAACAGAGCCGCACTCGGAATAGTTTCTTGGGCTAATTGAGCAACGTAAACGCCCGTGCCGAGCGCATTCGCAACGTCGCCAAGCGCGAGGGAGAAAAGTAGGATCATCGCAACGGGCAACAAGCCACCAGCGCCCTTTAGAAAAAGCTGCATCAGAGTTTCGAGCGTTGCGCGGCCGCTAGCCAAGGCGATTGTCCAAGCGACAGTTAAGGCAACGAGGACAGCCCAAAGAACCGAAGTAGATCCAGAACCCGCGGTCAGATCGCCACCGCCGGTGATAAAAAGTCCTAGCGGCATACTTAACACGAGCGCGAGCACAGGGAGTAGCATCAGCATCGCCGAGTCCCCTGGTTGCCTGCCCTGCTCCGCATCAATCAGACTTGGATCCACCATAGGGGTGGCATTAGGCCAAAGCAAAACACCCTTCGCGGTACGCTGCTGCGCGCTTCGCATTGGACCAATGTCGAGCCCAAAGAAGATAACAACCGCACAGACCAGTACGGCAGAAATTGCGTAAAAGTTAAGGAATATCGCTCCGATAAAAACATCAATCGGACTATCGACGCCGCTAGACGCAAGCAGGCTGACGATCACCGCGCCCCAAGCATTGAGCGGAATTAACACACAAATCGGCGCAGAAGTCGCATCGATAATATAGGCGAGTTTTTCTCTCGAAACGCGATACCGATCGAAAAGTGGCCTCGAGATAGCACCGGCAATCAAAAGCGTAATGTTAGATTCAATAAACACGACGACGCCGGTGACAAAGGCGAGCCACTGCGCTCTTCCGGGGCCCGTAACCCACTTTTTTTCCTGCAGCAGAGCGATAAATCCCCTCACTCCACCCAGTTTTTCGATTGTCGCAATAAGACCGCCAATGACCAATGTAAACACCAAGACGCGAGTATCACCGGGGTCTGTGAATACGGTGATAACAGAATCAATTGCCGGAGCGATCGCAGCGAGCGGATTGCCCGAACCGAGCAGCCACGCGCCAATCCATAGTCCAACGCTTAAGGAAAGAATCACCTGCCGCGTCGCTATCGCGAGCCCAATCGCCAACAGCGGCGGTATGACAGACGTCCAGACGGGATCTTGCATTGTTATTCCTTTTTATCAGGCGGCAAAAGATAGCACGGTTTCAATAAGCTGTCAGAAGACCTAACGCCGCGCTAATTACACTAAGGCGCAAGGATTCTAGCCCGTATCCACTCACAGGCAGCGCTTTAGTTCGTAGTTGGTCATTCTCAGAGCTTGTGTGATACTGACTTTTCGCGTCTGTCTAAAAACAAGGGAGCATACCCGCATGACTGAAGCTGCAAGCACAATCGATCAAGCCAAAGAGTTACGTCGCGAAAGCATTATTGCCTCCTATTCAAAACCCTTCTACCGCTACCTTGTTCTTGGCATCCTCACAACGGTCTATATTTCCAACTTCGTAGACAGGCAGGTTATCAATGTCTTAGCTGCCTACATCATCGAGGATCTGCAGTTAAGTGATGGTCAATTCGGCGCACTCTCAGGTATCGCCTTTGCCCTTATCTACACTGTCTTAGGAATTCCCATCGCTCGCCTGGCAGACCTCAGCAATCGCCGCAATGTCATCGCTATCTCGGTCGCGACATGGAGCCTGATGACAGCCGCCTGCGGCTTCGCGCAAAATTTTGGCCAGCTGTTCTTGGCGCGTGTGGGGGTCGGAATCGGCGAAGCCGGTGGCTCTCCTCCGGCACACTCAATCGTGTCGGACATCTTTCCCGCGGCTCAGCGCGCCACGGCGCTGTCAATTTACTCCCTCGGCGTCTACGGCGGCATTCTTGTCGGCACCGTGGGAGGCGCCTATTTAGTTCAGTATTTCGATTGGCGCACGGCGTTTATCGTGGTGGGGCTGCCAGGACTCTTTCTCGCCCTGATTGTCCGCTTCGTGATTAAAGAGCCACCGCGCGGTATGTCAGAGAAGCGACGCGACATTGCGCCCCCAGGATTCTTTCGAGTAATGAAAATCCTCGCCTCGCGCAGATCGTTCAGACATCTGAGCTTCGCCTGTGCATTGCACGCCTTTGTCACCTACGGCATGGGCAATTTCATGCCGCTGTTTCTCGGGCGCATACACGAGATGCCTATCATCGATATTGGCCTTTACTACGGACTCATTGCCGGCATTGGCGGGCTCGCCGGAACGTTCTTCGGAGGCTGGTATTCAGACAGAAAGTCCAACAAGCACAACGATATGCGGTGGTATTTGTGGATTCCATTCATCTCAACGGTGGCTGCTATTCCGCTAGCACTCATTACCTTCATCGTCATGCCCGATGGCTACAGCGCAGTATTCTTCTATTTTTTACCCGTGTTCTGCGGCGGCTTTTATCTTGCACCCTGCATCGCGGCAACGCATTTCCTCGTCGGCATACGAATGCGCGCAATGGCGTCGGCAATCCTTCTGTTTGTCTTAAACCTGATAGGTCTCGGGCTCGGCCCGATGGTTACCGGCTTTGTGAGCGACTGGCTGACTCCCACCTTCGGCACTGATGCGCTTCGCTATGCGATGTCATTGACTGTCCTGGTGAATATCTGGTGTGCCCTCCACTACTATTGGGCTACCAAAACCATTCGAGACGATATTGAACTCGCTGCAGAGTAGCCAAAGAACAACCATTGATTTTAAACAAGAACCAAGAGAGCGAGAGTATTAGCATGAGCAACGCAAGACTAAACCAACTGCCGGGCCGTCTCGGTGACCCATCTATGAGCCTTGGAACCGATCCTCGAACCGACCCGCGACTCGCCGCGGCGTTAACGCAGTTAGGGCTAGCGGATCAAGCTNCCGAACCTCCGGTCAACGCTAACAGCGAGGTGGCTGACTGTATCGCCTACTCCACAGCAGCAGAACAAGCGTGGCAAACGCTGTTCGCGATGCTCGGCAGTCAAGGTGAACCGTCAAATCCCGTCGATGTGCGCGAAGAAACCATCAAAGGCCGTGGGGGCAATGAGATTAAACTCTACATTCATAGTCCGGCGGGTCATACCTCCGACAGCGACCCGCTTCCCTGTGTCGTTCACACACATGGTGGCGGCATGGTCATCCTGACTGCGGCTGATGCGAACTACAGCCGCTGGCGCAGCGAACTCGCTGCAACTGGCTTAGTCGTCGTGGGTGTCGAATTTCGCAATGCCGCTGGCGCGCTCGGGAATCATCCCTTTCCNGCAGGGTTACACGATTGTGCAGACGCAGCTAAATGGGTTGCCTCTAACCGNGAAGCACTCGGCATCTCAACNTTGATCATGAGTGGCGAATCGGGTGGCGGAAACCTGTCGCTAGCGACAACGATGCTCGCAAAGAAAGAAGGCTGGCTCGAGGAAATCGCAGGCGTCTATGCGCAGTGCCCCTATATATCTGGACTCTATGCATCCAAGCCCGAAGAGCTTCCTTCGCTGCTTGAAAATGATGCCTATTTTCTCGACATGAAGACCATGGGTGCGATGGTCAAACCCTACGATCCAACTGGCGAGAACGCGAGCAACCCACTCGCTTGGCCTTATCATGCGAGCCTCGAAGACCTCGCAGGNTTACCTCCACATGTGATTTCGGTCAATGAACTAGATCCGTTGAGAGACGAAGGGCTAGCGCATTACCGCAAACTGCTCAAAGCCGGTGTATCGACCGTTGGGCGCACTGTGCACGGCACATGTCATGCGGCTGACTGTTCGTTTGTAGACGTTATTCCTGATGTCTATTTCGCCACGGTCCGCGACATCTCGGCCTTCGCTTATTCTCGAGCATAAATCATTCGGCAAGCGGGTTTTTCCATGGAGGAGTATCAATGCTAAACGACGAACTGCGGACACTGGCTCCGAGCAAACTAAAAGCAAGGCTATTGGCTGTTCTCTGTTTAATTGCCAGTTTGGCGATTAGCGCCAGTGCGGTGGCACAATCTTTACCCCGATCGAGCCCTGCCAGCGTAGGCATGTCGAGTGAACGGCTCGAGCGCTTACCCGCCGCCATGCAGCGCTACATCGACGCCAACCAACTCGCCGGTACTGTCACGCTTATCGCCCGCGATGGTAAAGTTGTTCATTTCGAATCCCGTGGCTGGCGCGATAAAGATAGCGACACCCCCATGAGCGAAGACACTATTTTCTTCATCATGTCGATGACTAAGCCTATTGTTTCTACCGCACTTATGATGCTCTACGAAGAGGGGTTGTTTTTGCTAACCGACCCGGTGAGCAAATGGATACCCGAAATTGCCGACAAGCAAGTGCTCGTACAGGACGATGCAGGGGTTCATCGGATGACGCCACGACAGCCGATCACTGTGCGCGATGTGTTGGCACACACCACCGGGCTAGATCCGGCACGCGAATTATTAACCGAAGAAGAACAAAAACTCCTCGGTCGCGAAAGCAGTCTTGAGGCGACTTTGATTAAGCGCGCGCCGCTCCCACTTGCCTTTCACCCAAGCGAAGACTGGCAATACGGCAGCTCCACCGATTATGTCGCGCTGTTAGTCGAGCGAATCTCAGGCGAGCCGCTTCAGAAATTTTTGCAGGAACGGATTTTTGACCCTCTTGAGATGAATGACACGTCCTATGTGGTTCCGCCAGAGAAGCGAGATCGCGTAGCAACCGTGTATTCGCCAACGGGACCCAATAAGACAATCGAGGTATACCGCACACCCGACTACAGCAGCGTNCCATTCTTCGGCAGTGATTATTACGGCGGCGTGGCGGGTTTATTTTCGACAGCCAGCGACTACTGGCGATTTAGTCAGATGCTGCTTAACGGCGGCAAGCTAGGCCGGACTCAGCTGCTGAGTCCTAAAACGATAAACCTGATGATCTCTAATCACAGCAGGGATCATGATATTTACATTCGCGGACCCGGCTATAATTTCGGACTAGGCTTCGGAATATTAAATGACGCAGGCATTGCTAGAGACCCGATTACGCCGGGTTCTTTTACTTGGGGTGGCGCCTGGGGAACAATATTCTGGGTCGACCCAATCGAGAATATGATCGGGATAATGATGACGCAGATCAGCTCATATTCGCATCTTAACGTGCGGCAGGATGTCGGTGTAACCGCAGTACAAGCCATTACTGAGAGTTACAGCAACAAGCCCTATTCTGTGCAGGGCTATTCGGTGCTCAACCCCCAGTAGGNCCGCCTTCTTAGGGAAGCGCTTTGAGCCCAGTCTTGAAGCGCTTGGCGTTCTCGACATAATGTGTCGCCGAATCGATGAGCGCCTGCTTGCGCGCCTCATCTAATTCGCCGCGGATTTTCCCCGGCGCTCCCATCACGACGGCGCCGTCGGGCACGACCATCCCCTCTGTGATTAGCGCATTGGCAGCGATTAGACAGCCCTTACCTATCACGGCGCCATTTAACACAACCGCGTTAATACCGATGAGGCTACCAGCACCAATAGTACAGCCATGCAGCATGACCTTATGCCCAATAGTGACATCGCTGCCTATGACTAGCGGAAAACCCTTGTCTGCATGGAGCACCGAGCAGTCCTGCACATTGCTCCGCTCGCCTATCGTTATCGTCTCGGTATCACCACGCACTACCGCGCCGAACCACACGCTGGCGTCTTTCTCGAGAATCACATTGCCAAGCACTGTTGCTGAATCAGCGACGTAGAAATCGTCGCCGTGGGTTTGGGGTGAAACGCTATCAAGGCTGTAAAGCAAAAGTGTGTCCTCTTCGGAATAAGTTATGCTCGTTTTGTCTGCAAAGTGTACCCAAAGGCTGGCCTATTGCGAAGCTAGAACTTTCGGACACGGGGATCAATGAATCGAATCAACTCGAGGCAATGGGTAGACAATCATCGTCAAACCTACTATTTTCGAGACCAAGGTCGAGTAACGTTACGCCAGCAAAATGCACTAGATATCGCAATCTGCGTTAGACAGAGACCCAATCGCGAGGAAAGAAAACCAAGTTTATGACAAGTCAATAACAAGATAATGAAGAGAGCAAAGAGTCCATGAACAGCAGACGAGAATTTCTAAAGTACTTAGCCGCAAGCCCGCTCCTAACCGAATACTCAGCCTTCGCACAGGAGGTCGAAGAAACGCTCGGTGCGCGTCTGACCGACCCCTCCGAAGTAATAAACGTGTTCGAGATGGAAGCGCTCGCGCGCGAGAAAATCCCGCCCGCTCACTTTGGCTACCTTCAAACGGGCGTTGATAGCGACGCAACCCTGCGTGCCAACCGTGCCGGTTTTACTCGCTTTCAAATCCGCCCACGTAGGCTCGTTGATGTCAGCTCCCCCGATCTAAGCATCGATATTTTGGGCACACAGGCGAAGTCGCCCATCATCATCTGCCCTGTAGGCAGCCAAGGCGCTTATCATGCTGAGGCAGAGCTTGGTACCGCGCGCGCTGCGAAGGCCGTCGGCCACCACATGATTCTCTCCACGCAGTCGTCGACGGCTATTGAAGCGGTCGCAGAGGCACGTGACGAACCAATCTGGTTTCAACTCTATCCAACTAACCGCTGGGCGAATACCGTCGCAATGCTGCAGCGTGCCGAAGCCGCAGGCTGTACCGCAGTTTGCTTAACAATCGATTTACCAGGCGGGCGCAATACGGAGACTCAGTCACTGCTCATGCGCGAAGACGACCGCGACTGCAGCGTGTGCCATAAAGGACAGGCGAAACCTATTTTTAAGGGGCTCGACATGAAGGGTGTCATGCTCAATGACTCCTCTCTCACGTGGAGCGTCATTGGCCGCATGAAAGAAGTCACCAACATGAAAGTACTGATCAAAGGGATCGAAGTAGGCGCTGACGCGGCGCTTGCCGTACAACACGGCGCCGACGGAATCGTCGTGTCTAATCACGGTGGCCGCGCAGTAGAAACAGAGCGCGCGACTATCGAATGTCTGCCAGAAATCGTTGCCGCCGTGAACGGCCGAATCCCTATTATTGTTGACGGCGGCTTCCGCCGCGGAACCGATATTTATAAAGCGCTTTCGCTAGGAGCGACAGCAGTGGGTATCGGTCGCCCCTACTGCTGGGGACTTGGCGCCTTCGGCCAGGCCGGTGTCGAGCGCGTGCTAAACCTTCTCAACCGAGAACTCACGATTGCCATGATGGGCAGCGGCACGCCGACCATCGCCTCTATTGGCCCCGATTATGTGCACGACGTCGGACACAGAGTCGAGCGCGGTAGAATGGGTTTCGGCCTGCTCGACTAGAGGCCGCCTACCAGCCTAAACACTCTGGGAGTAATGCCTCATAGACGATTCCGCTAGTAGGCTAATCGATGTTTATCCGGCGCTAAGGAGCCGAGAATGACCAATGCCGAGCTTAACAGACGGGCTTTCCTAAGAGCCGGCGGCGATGCAATGAAGGCCTCCTGCATCGCCCTCTCCTTCCCTGCGATTTTAACGGCCTGCGGTCGCGCGCGACAGGCGCAACTTGCGGGTGACGATTTCACCTCGTTAAGCGCTGATGAAGCGAGGGAATATGACGCAATTGCTGCCCGCATCATCCCTTCCGACGACACGCCCGGTGCGCGAGAGGCNGGCGCTGTCTATTTTATTGACAACGTGATTAGCGACGCCTTCGAGAGGCAAAGGCAGGCACTNCGCTCGGGCCTCGCAGACCTTCAAGCTAACACCTCTAATCTCTACGGAAAGGCCCAGTTCGCTGACCTTAGCCCAGTCCAA
>JGI26084J50262_1002244_pt1 | contig 10160 bp, 7 predicted proteins | sample SaaInl6LU_22_DNA_FD_50262 | JGI IMG/M metagenome (IMG submission 50262) | reverse complement strand
AACTGCGCGGTTACGATCCCATTGAAACGCCTTCATTTGAAAATATTGAAACCCTCACAGGTAAATACGGTGAGGAAGGGGACCGATTGATTTTTAAAATTTTACGCTCTGGAGACTTTACTTCCAAAATAGACGAAGGAATGTGGGCCTCAAAAAACCCAAAGACACTTACTTCGAAAGTAGCTGATAAGGCATTGCGCTATGATTTGACCGTACCGTTTGCACGTTATGTGGTGCAGCACCAAAATGAATTAGCCTTTCCGTTTAAACGCTATCAAATGCAGCCGGTTTGGCGTGCTGACCGCCCTCAGAAGGGCCGTTTTCGTGAGTTTTACCAGTGCGATGCAGACGTTGTAGGCTCGGATAGTTTGTGGCAAGAGGTGGAACTGATTCAGTTGTATGACGCATCTTTTACACGACTAGGGCTTTCCACGACCATTAAATTAAATAACCGTAAAATCCTTGCTGGAATGGCGGAGGTACTGGGGATTAGTACTGATTTTATTGCCTTTACGGTAGCCATTGATAAGTTAGATAAAGTGGGGCCAGAGGGCGTTTTGAAAGAAATGCGCACACAGGCACTGCCGGAAAGTGCGGTTATCCGCTTCGGAGAGTGGTTAGAAGAAGGCCTAACCCTTGAGCGTTTGACAGGGCTATTAGCAGAAAGTTCCGAAGGTAAATTAGGCTTGGAAGAAATGAATTTCGTTTTGTCTCAAGCGACTGCAGGATTGACGTCATCTGAATTAGTATTCGACTTTACGCTTGCCCGAGGATTAAATTATTACACAGGAACCATTTTTGAAGTGGCTGCAAATGGTGTAGCAATGGGAAGTATAGGCGGCGGCGGCCGCTATGCAGATTTGACCAGTATATTCGGAATGAAGAATACCTCAGGCGTTGGGATCTCTTTTGGGCTGGACCGTATCTATTTGTGCCTAGAAGAATTGAGCTTATTCCCAGATACCACGGTAAATTCTGCTGCCGTTCTCTTCGCAAATTTCGGCACTGAAGAGAGTGTGGTTGCTTACCAATGGGTTTCTAAACTGGTGGCTTCAGGAATTCGGGCAGAGCTTTATCCTGATGCGTCAAAACTTAAAAAGCAGTTTGATTTTGCCGATAAGAAAGGCATTGGATTTTTAGCATTAGTGGGCACCAATGAAATGGCATCAAACGCCATTCCTGTGAAGAACCTTGCTACAGGGGAACAGACTACTTTGGATTTTGAAGGAATCTTAGCGGCCGTCAAAGGACATTAGGCGCTGGTAATTCTATCCCAAAGTTTCGGATCGTTGTGTTCTGGCTTCATCAGCACACTACGCACTACAGTTAGACTTGGAATATCCCATTTGATTTGCCAAGGACAGTTTCGTTGCGGCAGGCTGAATAGCGCTAAATGGAGGTTTTCTTTTGCTTTTTGTTCAAAAAATGCTCGGTTAAGAGCGCTGATTTCTGAGGCTTTTANTCCNGGAAGACTGAATACACATATATCTAATTCCGGTTCCAGCACCCACCAATCCTTCGCAATCAATGAANGTTTTAATCCTTGCGCTGCTTNAAGNCTCGCGTTTAGACGCTTTGCAAAAGCGCCAGAACGCNCATAGGGGAATTTCTGTTGCGTCGCCCAAAGTGCCGCTGCCGCTGCTCCTGCACGCGAACACTCCAATGTAATTTCACCCAAGTGAAGCTGGTCGGAAGTGAAATAGGTGTATGGACTGTCGTGTTTGTAAAATCTACCTTCTTCTGGATTTTTGAACAGCACTGCACCGCATCCATATGGTTGGAGACCGTGTTTGTGTGGATCTATGACTATTGAATTCGCTGAAGACATAGCGTTGAAATGTCGTAACGTATTGAAAGGTAGATCTGCTAGTGTAAAGTAGCCGCCATATGCGGCATCTACGTGTATACGAGCATCATAAGTATGTGCTAATGGAACAATATCCTCAAGGGCATCTACNGCGCCCATGCCTGTCGTTCCNAATGTCGCCACAACTGTTGCATTCACTCCTTCGCTACGAAGTTCCTTCAATATAGTCTCTAGCGCAATTAGATCCATTGATCCATTTTCGGTCGAAGCAACTGCCTGAAAAGGCATGCCCAGTACCTCACTCATTCTACTGTGGGTATAATGAGCATGTTCATTTGCCAAAACCACGGTTTTAGCATGGCACTGCCGTGCGACCCAAAGGGCTTCAAGATTAGCGGTTGTTCCGCCCGAAGTCAAATGCCCGAGGGGCTGAGAATAGCCCACCATGGTTCCAAGTGCCTGNATCGTTTCTAATTCTAAGGCAGATGTCGCGCGTCCACCGTCTAAAGCATGATTGTTCGGATTCACAAAACTGGTCATCCAATGGGCGGCCTGTGCAAGTGGTAATGGCGGTTTAATCATCTGACCGGCGTAATCCGGGCTGTGGTAAGGATAGTTGTCCTGAAGCTTATGGGCCAATTCTTTTAAAATGGCCTCATCCGCTGCATCCAAGGGCAGTTGAGGAAATTCTAGATTCAATAAATGCGTCCAATCCATGTTGGAAAAGTACATTAATTCAACCAAGTATTCACATAGCTGTGGTCCGGATCGTAGCGTTCTAGCTGCATTTTAGTATTGAACTTTCTAAAGGGTCGCGGATCGTTACCGCGGCCTGCGATGTATAACCAATTCCCGTAGTTNGATGCCGGATCGAAGTCAATCAATTGGCTTTCAAACCATGCGGCACCGCTACGCCAATCCAAACCCATNTCATGAATGAGGTAGGAGGCAACGTTTTGCCGGCCCCTGTTGCTCATGAACCCGGTAGCTTGTAACTCCTTCATGTTGGCATCTACCAAAGGATCGCCGGTTTCGCCATTTTTCCATTGCTCATATTTACGGGCATTAAAGTGCGGNTTCCATGGCTTTTCAGGTTGTAGTCCTGTGGGAATAAAAAGCTGTTTTCCAGCATTGTAAGCTGTCCATTGAAAAAATTCTCTCCAGAGTAATTCGATAAAAAGCCAATACGTACTGTCGTTGCTCGTGTGGCGTTCTTCGAATTGGTCCAATTCGTCCATGACTTGGGCCGCACTTATGCAACCCACAGCTAAGAAGGGTGAGAATTTTGAACTGAACGAGCGACCCAGCATGCCATTACGAGTTTCCTTGTATACTTGGACGGCTTGCTCGCCTTCCCAGAAATAGTCCTCTAGTGCACGCCATGCTTCACGAACACCTCCTCGATACGGGAAAGAAGTGCGTTCATCTGGTGCTGGCGCTGTGACTTCCCAATGTCCTTGCAACTGTGTAAAGTTGCTTAGATCTGCTGGCGAAATGACGGGTTCTTCCCAAGCTTTTCTCGGCGCCGAATATTTTTCTAATTTTCTTCTAAAAGGNGAGAAGACCTGTGGCATGTTTTCTANACTAAATGGGAAGTCATCCGGTTCGTACAGTGTGCGTTCTAGGAAGAATTGAACCTCGATGCCTTCACTTTTCCCCCACAAACTTAGCTGTAGTTGTTCGTGCACCTCNTATGCTGCTAATTCTTTTGGTGCGTAAATAGCATTTGTCTCGAATGTCGCCGCCAATTCTTTTAATGTTGAAACNGGATCGCCTTCTAGGACTAAAAGATCACTTCCTTGTTGGCGCAATTTTTCACGCACATCCATAGCTGCATCGTGCAGAAATTGCTCGCGCCACATGCCAATAGTGGGGTTGCCCCAAGAATCGGTTTGATCTGCAGAAGGAATAAAGTATACCGGAATTACCCTCTCAAACCTAGTATAGGCTTGATGTACAGGGGCATTGTCGCCTAGTCTGAGATTGTTTCTAAACCAAAGGATGCAAGTACTCATGTTATAATGTGTTGATGTTGTCTAATAGGGATTGCGCTTTCTCACGAATACCGGCTTTCACATCGGCGTTCATTTTATCATAGGTCCGGTAAACCATGCCAAGGCGGAAGTTAGATTGTAGTTTATCCCGCTGGGAATCGAAGAAATTCCAGTACAAAGCATTAAATGGACAACTATCGTCTTCCGTTTTAGTCTTTGGATTGTAGAAGCATTGGTCGCAATAATCACCCATTTTCTTCATGTAATTCGCAGAGGAAACATAAGGCTTGGTCGCGATCCAGCCGCCATCTGCATATTGACTCATCCCGCGGGTATTTGTGATTTCCACCCATTCAAATGCATCAATATAAATGCCGAGGTACCACAAATCCACTTCATCCGGGTCAATGCCGGCTAATAGGGCAAAATTTCCAGTAACCATGAGACGTTGAATGTGGTGTGCATAGCCGTGGTTGAGGCTTTGACCTATGGTATGGGATAGGCACTTCATTTTCGTTTCGCCGTTCCAAAACCATTGCGGTAGTTTGCGGTCAAATCCAAAGAAATTCTCGTCTGCAAATTCTGGCATACGATGCCAATAAACACAACGCATAAATTCACGCCAGCCTAAAATTTGTCGAATAAAACCTTCTACTGCATTTAATGGGATTTCAGGATTCGCACGGTAATGGGCTTCAACGCGCTGGCAAACGTCCAGCGGCTGTATCATTTTAGTGTTTAAAGCGAAGGAGATACGGCTGTGGTAAAGCGACCAACTTTTTGTTGTCAACGCGTCTTGATAGTCGCCGAAAGAAGGCAATCCGTATTGGAGCCAATGGTCAAAGATTTCCCATGCTTGAGTGGGTGTAGTAGGCCAATAAAAATGTTTGGGATTTTCAAGCTTACCTATGGTGGGCAGTTGTGCGGCTAGTGCATCTTTTAACTCCGTACTCACATCGGTGCTTGGGACGAATGGTGGAGGTGGAAGGTGGTTTTTAGGAAGTTTCTTCCTGTTTTGAGCGTCGTAGTTCCATTTACCCCCGGCCGGCTGAGCCATATCCATAAGGATACCTGTTCTTCTGCGCAATGCGCGGTAGAAGGTCTCCATTAAAAAGGTTTTCTTTCCTTCGAAAAGCCCTTGGAATTCTTCGCGTGTGCTTATAAAGTGCTCGCTTGAGCACCACGTAATCTTGAATCCTTCGTCCTTTAGTTGTTCTAAATCTTCTCGCAAACGCCATTCGTCGGGCTCTTGCAATTCAATTCTTTCCGCGCCGTATTGATGCGCAATGGATGCTAAAACGGTGCGTAAGTTGGCTTCAGTGCTGTCTAGGATTTTATGGTAGTGTAGCTGATGCCCTTGCGATTTTAAGGAATGGGCGAATTGACGCATCGCAGAAAAAATACCTACTACCTTTTGAATGTGGTGGGGTGCATAACTGCCCTCTTCGCGCGATTCAATCATCACAAAGGTGTGCTCGTTATTCACCGTAGAAAACCAGGAGTGTTGTGCGTTGAGCTGATCGCCCAAAATAAGTCGGAGTGTCTTGCCCATTTTAAGGAATAACATGGGCTCCAGTAAAAAGTTTAGCACAAAAAAAGGAGCCAATTTCTTGGCTCCGTACCCCTAACCTAATTCAAAGTTGCCTTTGAATGATGTGAATATAGAATAACTAATTGGATTCCAATGCCCTAAGGCTTAAAATAAGGTAAAATACTTTTCAGCGTTGCTTTAGCTTAGGTATTAAGTCTTATCGATTAAAGATAGACTTTGAATGAGCGAACGACTTCTTCAAGGCATTTTTCGCGTGCTAAAGAAAAAGAATCTTTGGGACAAGGCATTTGCAACTCTAAGAGCAATCCATTGCTCAGCGTATCACGTAAAATTAATGTATGGCCAATGATGTAATCTTCTGGGTCCTGTTCGTAGCGTCCATAGGTGATGTACCATTGATTTAAAGTATCCTGTCGTTCAGTAACCCAGCTGTCTCTCTTCGCCTTTTGGACGTCCATCATTATTTGTGCGGTACGCTGTTCTGCAACTGAGATAAATGCGCCTTGCCTTTTGAACGGGTGTACTTTAAGTAACACGCTTCCCGTACTGTCATCGTTGTAACGCGCCACTTCGTAATAATTAAAGTTCTGCTTCCCAAACTCGGGCATACGGACAAGGTAGTCGTAGCTGAGGCTAAAGCTAAAATCTATAGGTGGAAGAGCATAGTACTGTGCTTGTTCGAAATTAAAGGTATAGCGTGCGTCAAGCTTACAGGTGTTTTCTTTTGAAGAACTGCAGCCCAGCAGTATGGCTGCAATCAATATTGCAATTATCTTCGCTTTCATAATGTTATCTCCATTCACATATTCAGTGCTTCCCCACGAGGAAACCGGTGTGCCTTCAAAAGTAATGAAGGACCTTGTAGCAGGAGGTACTTTTCTTGAATCAATTGCCAAAGCTCCATACTATTGGGAGTCCTTTACTGCCCAAGCCCAAGCGCAACAAAATTATTCGTCGGAAATCCGAGAGATTGTTGCGGAGGCATTGCACCGACAAAATACAAACCTTAGTTCTTCGGAAGAGGCTTCCCTAAATGCGTTTCGTAAAGGAGCACTAACCATTACGACGGGACATCAATTGATGGTTTGCGGGGGCACTGTGTTCTTTGAAGCGAAAGTTTTAGGTGCCATTGCACTGGCTGCCACTGCTTCAAAAGCATTAAATATTGACGTCGTTCCTGTTTTTTGGATGGCCAGCGAGGATCATGATTTTCAAGAGATCTCATCCTTCAGCATAGGGGAGCACCGATTCATTTGGGAGCTACCGGAGGCTAAAGGTCCTGTGGGGCGTTTACCGACGGATAGTTTAGCGGACCAATTGGAAGCCTGGCTTCAGAACGTACCATTGANTCATGCACAAAAAGCACTGGTCGAGCCTCGCCTTCAAGCCTATAAAGAATGTGAAAATCTCGCAGAAGCTACNCGACAATGGGTTCGCCAATGGGCGGAAGGTTTGGGAGTACTAGTACTGGATGGCCATGATGTAGCTTGTAAGGCTGCGGCTGCTGCACTTTGGTCGGCAGAGATGGATGGTGTTTATTCCAAGCTGATTCGCAAACAATCTGAAGCCTTAGTTGCCGCGGGCTATGAAGCACAAGTATTTCCGCGTGAAATCAATCTTTTTGACCTTCGCGACGGCGACCGTCAACGATTTGAGCAAGCCGACCACGATTGTCCGTATCATCATATCAGTCCGAATGCTTTAATGCGACCTCTGTATCAAGAATTCCTATTGCCGAATCTTGCCTATGTAGGTGGCGGTGGCGAACTCGCGTATTGGTTGCAACTTGGCGAAGCCTTTAAAAAATTGGACCGTCCAATGCCGGTACTTTATTTGCGCAATAGTCTGTTGATTCAAAGTACTAAACTAGAACGCGCACTCGAACGGATTGGTGTACCGTTAAAGACTATTCTAAGCCATTCACCGGAGTTGTTAAAAAAGCAATTCATTTCACGAAATATTTCCCTGCAAGCAGAAGGTGAAGCTTTACAACTGCCTTTGGAATCGGCGATTCAACAATGGAATGCATCTTTATTATCAGCATACCCTGAGCTAAAGCAACATGCTGAAGCGCTGCGGGTTAAGATGTCAAAATTGGCCCAACGTACCGCTGAAACCCGGTATAGAGTGCAGAAGCGGCGTCATTCAGAAGTAATGACGGCCATAGATACAGCCTATGCTGCGGTTTTTCCATCGAATACGTTTTGGGAACGAAAGGCTTCGTATGCCGACCTAGTAGGTTTTTTGGGTTATGATCCTCGTGATGAAATCGTTGAAAACATGTCAACAATAAAGGCAGGAACTTGGGTGCTGAGCAGCAAAAAATAGTGGTATTTTTGCCGAATGCAAGAAACCATTTTGATCCTCGACTTCGGTTCACAATACACGCAACTCATTGCGCGTAGGGTTCGTGAACTCAATGTTTATTGTGAAATTCATCCCTTCAACAATCCGCCAGAAATCACTTCGGATGTGAAAGGTGTTATTCTGAGCGGCTCGCCTTACAGCACACTGCAAGAAGATGCGCCTCAGTTTGATTTAAGTGGCATCAAAGGGAATTTACCGCTCTTAGGAGTTTGTTACGGCGCACAGTATATGGCCCTAACCTCTGGCGGTAAAGTTGCCCCTAGTGAAATCCGCGAATATGGTCGCGCGAACCTAAGTACAGTGGTTGCATCTGACAGCTTGTTTACCGGTGTCGAAGAAGGGTCTCAAGTATGGATGAGTCACGGAGATACGATCATGGATCTTCCGGAAGGCTTTGACATTATTGCATCAACCCATGATGTGCGCGTTGCAGGGTATAAAGTGAATGGTGAAGCGACCTATGGTATTCAGTTTCACCCAGAGGTATATCACAGCACGGATGGAACCCAACTCCTGAAGAATTTCCTTTACGATATCGTTGGAGTGGTAGGGGATTGGACCCCAGCACATTTCGTTGATGAAACGGTCGCTTCTTTGAAAGAACAACTTGGAAACGATAAAGTAGTTTTAGGTTTGAGTGGCGGCGTAGATAGCTCCGTGGCTGCCATGTTGTTGCATAGGGCCATTGGGAAGAATTTGTATTGCATTTTCGTGAATAATGGCTTGTTGCGCAAAAATGAATTCACGGATGTTTTGGAGCAATACGAAGGAATGGGGTTGAATGTGAAAGGTGTGGATGCATCTGACCAATTCCTTTCTGCACTTGCCGACATCGACGAACCGGAAGCGAAACGCAAGGCTATCGGTCGTGTGTTTATAGAAGTATTTGATCAAGAGGCGCATTTGATTGAAGATGTGACTTGGCTGGCTCAGGGAACTATTTATCCAGATATTATTGAAAGTATTAGTGTAAATGGACCGTCTGCAACCATCAAGAGTCACCACAATGTGGGCGGATTACCCGATTTCATGAAACTGAAAGTGGTTGAACCTTTGAAGACTCTATTTAAAGATGAGGTACGTCGTGTAGGCGCTTCGATGGGCATGGCTGCGGATCTTTTAGGTCGTCATCCTTTCCCAGGTCCTGGATTAGCCATTCGTATATTAGGGGACATCACGGCTGAAAAAGTGGCTATTTTGCAAGAAGTAGATCATATTTTTATTCAAGGACTAAAGGACGAGGGTCTTTACGATCGCGTTTGGCAAGCTGGTAGTATCTTACTTCCAGTGAATTCCGTGGGTGTGATGGGCGATGANCGNACNTATGANAAAGTGGTNGCCTTNCGCGCNGTAGAAAGTACNGATGGTATGACTGCNGANTGGGTGCACCTNCCTTATGAGTTTCTTGCCAAAGTGAGCAATCAAATAATTAATAAGGTAAAGGGGGTGAACCGCGTTGTATATGATATCAGCTCGAAACCACCAGCCACTATCGAATGGGAATAAAACGTTTACTTCTTTTATGCTTTTTTGCAGTAACTACTNCAGTTCTTAGTGCACAGTCGGTCACTGAGCATGTGGTAGTTAAAGGGAATACACTGTATTCGCTTTCAAAACAGTATGGAATAACAGTAGATGCGCTTCTTGACGCGAACCCACAAATTGTAGGAACAACACTTTCATTAGGAGATATCCTCATCGTTCCAAAACCGACTCAGGCAGATACATCGCCTTTGACAGCAGCCGTGNCAATATCGGATTCAATAGATACCGCACATGCTACCCCCGCGTTTGAAATGTACAAGGTACGTCGTGGCGACACTCCTGCCTGCCGGTTTAGCGAAGGAGTGGGGATTTCCCGATATGGCCTCCTTTTACCGCATTAATCCAGATGCACGTTCCGATTGGAAACGCGGTTTGCAATTAGTAAAGCCGATGAACGAAATGGCGGTATTGCAGGCAACCGCAGATACTCTCGTTGTAAAACCGGCTTCAACTGCAGATACTGCCGTTTTTTTGAAAGCAGATAGCACAAGATCAAGCCTCGAAGTTTTAGGGATTTTACCCTTTTTCCATATCGATTATATCAACGAAACGGCTTTAGCTAAGCGCAGTCCTGTGGCTATGAGTTTACGTATGGGTATGGAATTCGCTGCTCACCTACATAGCGATAGCTCCTTCGCTGTGAATATAGATTTTATCGACTCTCAGAATCACAGCGACTCGTTGAAGAAAGCGTTGGATTCATTGGACCTCGAGCAGTATGACCTTGTCTTGGGACCGCTCTATTCAAAGCGCGTTCAGCAGATGGCAGCGTATGGGGTGGCCAATAAATCGGTCAACTTGATGAGTAAAAGTGACGTCATCAATGATTTGGGAGTTTATAATACCGTTGTAGCGGAAGAGAATTTCTATCTATCGCTGCGTGATTTAGTCAATA
>JGI26084J50262_1002243_pt1 | contig 10160 bp, 6 predicted proteins | sample SaaInl6LU_22_DNA_FD_50262 | JGI IMG/M metagenome (IMG submission 50262) | reverse complement strand
CGCTTAACTATTTCGCTAGCAGGCTCAACTTCGTCGATTGGTATTGCCGAGTCCACAGTGGTGTTGAACTTGAGCAGGCCTCTAAAAGTGCAGCGCCGTGTNCTGTCTTCGTTTGTGTGTTTGGCGAACGCGGCGTAAGCCTGCACATTATTGTTTCTGGCGGCCACTTGTAAGTTAAATATGGAATCAGGGTTCCACATGTGCGCATCGCCGCCCGAACGCCAGTGGAAGTCGCCGGGGTTATTGAGTGCAGGAATGCGCTGGCTTTCGCGCTTAGGATAACCGAGCGCATGACGGCGACGAGTCTCTTCAATAAGCACAGGGAATTTAACGCCTTGTACGCGACTCGCGGTGCCGACGAAACAGCGATTGACGATTTCGTCGGCGATGCCAACTGCTTCGAATATCTGTGCGCCTTTATACGATTGCAGCGTCGAGATGCCCATTTTCGCCATCACTTTGAGCATGCCCTTGGCGACACTCTTCTTATAGCCATAAACGAGCGCTTCCTCGCTTTCGGCGTTGCTCGATACCAGGCCTTCCTTGCTCGCTTGCCACAGAGACTCGAAGGCGAGGTAAGGATTTACTGCGTCTGCGCCGTAGCCCGTTAAGAGGCAGAAGTGGTGAACCTCACGCGCTTCGCCTGTTTCGATCACGATGCCGATCTGCGAGCGCTTGCGTGCGGCGACCAGATGATGGTGTACAGCGCCACAGGCAATAAGCGCGCTTATCGCCATTCGCTGCGATGACATTGCGCGGTCTGACAGCACAATGAACGAGAAGCCGTCGGCGATGGCCTGCTCGGCTTCGGCACAGGCGCGGTCGAGCGCATCGAGATAGCCGCTCGCTGAGTCTGTGTCGAAGGTAATGTCGATTGTCTTCGAGCGCATCCCGTGCGTCTCTAAATCACGAATGTCGGCGAGTTCTTTATTAGACAGAATAGGGTGGCTCAGGCTCAGGCGATGTGCCTGCTCCGGCGCTGTGTCGAGCATATTGCCTTCGGGGCCAATAAAGCATTCGAGCGACATCACCACCTCTTCGCGAATCGAGTCGATTGGCGGATTAGTGACCTGCGCGAACAGCTGCTTAAAGTAGTCGTAAATCATGCGCGGCTTGTCTGACAAACAGGCAAGCGCTGAGTCATTACCCATGGATCCCAGTGGATCACGCGCCTCAGTGACGAGAGGAATGAGCATGAACTGCATGGTTTCGGTGGTGTAGCCAAACGCCTGCATACGACGCAGCAGGGCATCTTCGCCTTCGGCATCTTCTAACGACAATACATTGTCGCTTTTCGCGATATCGGCTAGCGTGACTTTCTGTTCGGCGAGCCAGTCGCCATAGGGGCGTTTGGCGCTGATTGTCTGCTTGAGTTCCTCGTCAGGAATCAGGCGGCCCTGTTCGAAGTCGATGAGAAACATTTTGCCCGGCTGTAGACGGCCTTTTAGCAACACGTTAGCGGGGTCAACGTGAACCACACCAACCTCTGAAGCCATGATTACCTTGTCGTCTTTGGTCACGTAATAGCGGCTAGGTCGCAGGCCATTGCGGTCGAGCACGGCGCCAATGTAATGACCGTCCGAGAACACGATCGAGGCTGGGCCGTCCCAGGGTTCCATAATGGCCGAGTTGAATTCGTAGAAGTCGCGCTTCTGCTGATCCATATTGGCATCTGATTGCCAAGCTTCGGGGATCATCATCATGACAGACTCTTGCAGTGAGCGACCTGACATGAGCATAAATTCTAGGACAGCATCGAAGCTGCCCGAGTCGCTGCAATCCGCGTCGATAACGGGGAACAATGATTCAAGCTTATCGCCAAAAACGTCGGTTTTCGCCGTGCCCTGACGGGCGACCATTGCGTTTACGTTGCCGCGTAGGGTGTTGATCTCGCCGTTGTGGCTCATGAAGCGGTTTGGCTGCGCGCGGTCCCAAGACGGGAAGGTGTTAGTACTGAAGCGCGAGTGAACCATCGCTAGATGCGTTTCAAATTTCGGGCTCATCAAATCCTTATAGAAAGGAAATAACTGCCCCGGCGTTAACATGCCTTTATAGACAATGACTTTGGTCGAGAGGCTGCAGGCATAGAGCTGTTTGGCTTCAGTGAGGCTCGTGTCGCCGCGCAGCGTGTGTGAGAAGCGCTTACGGATCACATACAGCTTACGCTCGAACTCTTCTTGGCTGAGGCCTTCGGCAGCGCCTATAAACAGCTGCTCAATACGCGGCTGTGCTGCGAGCGCTGCAGGTCCGACGTCGGCGCCAACCGCGTCGATGGGGACGTCGCGCCAGCCCAGTAAAGTCTGGCCTTCCTCGCTGATTATGCGGTTAATTGTCGTGCGGCAAGTCTCTCGCTCGGCATCGACCTGAGGCAGAAAAATGTTACCCACAGCGTATTGGCCCGCTGCGGGAAGCGTCACGCCAAACGACTTGGAAGCGATCTCGCTAAAAAAGCTGTGTGGCAGCGCCATGAGTATGCCCGCGCCGTCGCCCGTGTTGGCTTCGAAACCGCAACCGCCACGGTGGTCCATGCGTGAGTTGAGATGATACGCATCGAGCATTATTTGATGGCTTGGCTTGCCTTTTATATTGGCGACGAAGCCAACGCCACAGGAGTCCTTCTCTTGGGCAGGATCGTACAGACCCTGCTTGGGGGGAAAGCCGAACTTTAAGGGCACTCGGTTGTCATTGCTCATGGTTACATCTCTCAAAATTCTTGCACTTAACATCGCTTGCACGCTGCCTGTGTTTTCCACAGCAGTGTGGCAATGAGCGCGTTTCTTACATCGAAGCTCAAGCGTCCGACACGTGAGTGAATCGGATATATTGAGCCAACTATGCTTATTCTGCAGCTTGTTTTGCGGCCTGAACTAGGTGTCGAACTGACGCAAGGTAGGTCGTCTAGTTCGTGCTGCTACGGCATTTTGTGCAGCCTGCAGCGTCCCTGTTTGCACGGTCGCGTGCTTGGTGAGCAGCACGGAAACGGCCGACAACAATACCATTGCACTAACTATTGTCAAGAATTCGGCTGCGCGGAAACCGCTTAGTGAAAGTAAACTGACAAGGGTTTGTCAGTAGTCGAATACCGCCTTTTAATTAATGACAGAATTCTGGCAGGAGGCGACGAATTTTCAACCTCAAATGTCACAGGTTGTGTCGCAAAAATTTTTCAAAAACTGACGTCACGCGGCTAACAGTTTTTCAATTGCTCTGCGGTTTGACCAAAGAGAGATACACGCTTTGCTCGCTTGATAAAACACATAGGGTGGATTACTCTCTAGCGTCGTATTTACTATGCTTGTGCGAAGCTACGCCTCTTAAAGGCAGGTGTTTCGACTCGCTTGCATCAACCGGCGCCTAACAGACTTTCAGACTTTCGGCGATGCAACTCTCATTCCCAACAACGGAGGCGAATGTAACCCGTGAACCTAAACCTAACCCGTAGACGCTTTATCAAGGGCGTAATCGCCTCTGGCGCAGCGGCAACCACGACTGGCGTCTGGGTTGCAGCGAATGGTGCCGCGAGGCCCGCCGGCGCGGTCGAACGTATGATCCGCATCAACATCAACGGTCAAGTGCGCACAGTAGATGTAGCGCCGCAAGAGACGCTAGCGTCGACACTGCGTTACAAGCTCGGCCTTACCGGCACTAAACTTGGCTGTAATCGCGGCGAGTGTGGCGCTTGCACTGTGCTTGTCGACGACGTGTCGACCTATGCCTGCTCGGTTCTAACCCACTCGGTTAAAAACGGGCGCGTCGAAACAGTCGAAGGCCTCGAGTCTGCCGATGGCACGTTGCACCCTGTGCAGCAAGCCTTCGTTGAAGAGCTGGCGCCGCAATGTGGTTACTGCACGCCTGGCCAGATCATGGCCGCTGTAGGACTACTCCGCGAGAACCCAAATCCGACGCGTGAAGAAGCGCGACAGGGACTGTCGGGCAATATCTGCCGCTGTGGTTCTTATGACTCTTACCTCGATGGCGTAATGCGCGCCGCGCAAATAGGATAATCAACATGGCTTATATGCACATTGGTAAAGACTTCGTGCCACCAGATGTTAACGGTAAAGTTACCGGTCGCATCAAATATGCCGAAGATTACACGCGCGAAGGCATGGTCTATGCGCGCCTATTAACGAGCCCGATTCCCCATGCGCGCGTCGTCAACATTGACGCGACTGAAGCACTGGCGATGGACGGTGTTTTTGGCCTTCTCACGGCAGACGATGTCTATCCCGACGGCGAGCCGCAGAGCACTGGTCTTAAGGTGCTTACAAACGAGCCCACGCTAGTCGGCGAGCCGATTCTTGCGTTAGCTGCAATCGACGAAAAGACAGCAGAGACTGCAATTGGCAAGATCTCTGTGACGTTCGAGCGTCTACCATTCGTATTAGATCCGCTCGACAGTCTCGCCGAAGGCGGCCCCGATGCTTACAACGGCGGCAATACCTACGTCTTCCGCCAAGGCTTTGCTTCTGAGAAGTGGAGCGCCGATCAGGTGGCTAGCTTCCGTGCGGGCAACGAGCCGACAGCCGAACCACAGCAGACTTTCGCGTACGGCGATCTTGATGCAGCACTCGGTGAGTCTGCGTTTGTTTACGAGACTGCCTTCACAACAGCGGGTTACCCACACCAGTCAATGGAGCCTCGCAGCGCGATGGCTTATTGGGAAAACGGCAAGCTGTATCTCCACGGTACGTCGCAGTCACTGTCGGCTCTCGCCGATGGCATGGCGAGCATCGTTGGTGTTCCGCAAGAAGACTTTGTGTTTATTAACGAAGCGACAGGCGGTGGTTTCGGTCAGCGTGCCCGCGCAAACAGCATTCCCAGTATGGCGATCCCTGCGAAAATGTCGCAGAAGATTAACCGCCCCGTCATGATGCGCGTAACGCGCGACGAAGAAACGGCAATCGGTGGCGCGCGCCAGGGTTTCCAAGGTTGGATCAAGTGTGGATTTAAAGCCGACGGCACGATGGCGGCGGCAGACCTCTACATTATTTCCGACAATGGCGGTAAAGGCGGCGGCGGCGATGCCTACTCAGCAGCCGACTGTATCTCTATTCTTTATCAGACCGAAGCAGTTCGTTTCCGCGGCACGTCTATCGGTAGTAATACCGGACACCGTGGCGCGCAGCGTGGACCAGGCCAGAATCAGATTGCCGCGATTATCGCGCCAATCCTCGACAAAGCGGCCGAGGAACTCGGCATCGATCGCCTGAAGATTCGTCAGATCAACACGCCGCAAAATGGCGATGTGGGTGGCGCACGGCAGATTCCGTTTACCAGTGCCTATATGCCAGAGGCCCTTAAAATGGGCGCCGAACAGTTTAACCTTGAAGAGCGCATGGCGCGTTCGCGCAAGCGTAACGGCACGAAGGTTACCGGTATTGGAATCGGTCAGGGCTATCACAATGCGGGTCGTAGCGGCATGGACGGTATCGTTCGCCTCACCGCAGACGGTCGCCTGAAAGTGCATAACGGTGTTGGCAACCTCGGTACTTATTCGTACGCATCGACTTCGCGTGCGGCTGCAGAAGTATTGCAAATGCCTTGGGAGCACGTTGATATCGTTACGGGTCGTACCGACCGTCACCTGCCGATCACTTCGCCGCAAGATGGCAGCAACTCGATATTTACTAACACGCGTACAAACTACGGCGCAGCGATGGATCTTCTCAATAAGATGAAGGAACTCGCAGCCATGGAGTTAGGCGGTGATGCAGCCGACTACGACTTCGCAGACGAGCGTGTGTTTAAGACTGCAGCGCCAAGCGAAGGAATGACCTTTGCTGAAATCGCGCAGAAGGGAATTGCACTCGGTGGCAAGTTTACCGGTGCCTCAGATCTTCCCGAAGAGCTTAACGATTTCACTAAGATCTCTGTGAATCGCCTCGCTGGCGAATCGCTTATGGGTATCTATCACGATACGCCTCACAACAATAATCCTCCTGGATTCACTGTGACCTTCACAGAGATCGAGATGGACATTGAAACGGGCAAATACGATATCGTTGAGATGGTCACGATAGGCGATTGCGGAACGGTCGTTCACCCACAGGGTTTGAAAAACCAGTTGGTCGGTGGCGCAGTTTGGGGCATCGGTCTTGCAGGTTATGAACGTCATCTTTATGACCCGCAAAACGGACTCCCAGCAAGCACGGGTTATTGGCAGAGCAAGATCCCAACAATGATGGACACACCGGCTAAAATTAAAACCGGCTGGGTTGATCTTCCGGATCCCGAAAACCCTGTCGGTGCGCGCGGTATCGGTGAGCCTGCGATGGGCGCAGTGGCAGCGGCACTTGCCTCTGCAATTAGCGACTCGCTCGATGGCCACCTGTTTAGCGCCGCGCCAGTTACAGCAGACATGATCATTAACCACGTAGCAGGGGTAACGTCTGAAGCCGTTCCTCTGGCTCAAAACAACTTCCGAGGTTGATATGGTAGCCACATCACATGACGTAATGCTCGACATTGAGCTCTATCAGCCTACCGACGAAGCTAACGCGCTCGCCTTGGCTGCAAGCCTTGGCAAAGACGGATGGTTGCTCGGCGGTGGTCAGGACACTTACGGTTGGTTAAAAGACCGAAACAAAACCGCGAGTGCCATGATCGAGTTGACTCAGGTCGACGCCTGGAAAGGNATTAAAGAGACTAGCGATGGAATCGAAATCGGCGCAGTGACTACGCTGACCGAAATTTCGAAGAACCCNTTGGTTAAAGAAAAATTCGCTCTACTCGCGAAAGCCGCTGGCGTTGTTGCTAGCCCGCAAATCCGCAATGTGGGAACCCTCGCAGGTAACCTAGCTCAGGATGCGCGCTGCTGGTATTACCGCCGTGGTCTCGACTGCTACCGTGCCGGCGGCAACATCTGCTACGCGGATTCGCCCGAAGGCTTAAATCGAGAACACGCCATCTTTGGTGCTAGCCGCTGTGTAGCGGTAAGCCCCTCGGATACTGCGCCTGCCTTGGTTGCACTCGATGCTACAATGGTTGTCACGAGCGCAAAAGGTCAACGCCTNGTGTCAGCGCAAGACTTCTTTGTTGGCCCAGACGTGAATATCACGAGCATGACTTCTCTCGAAGAGGGTGAGATCCTCACCGCCGTGCGTCTCCCTAATGAGTGGGCGAACGCTGAGTACTATTTCGAGAAAGTCGCAGATCGCAACGTGTGGGACTTCGCGCTCGTCAGCATCTCGGCAGCGATGAAAGTGTCGAACGGCGTGATCGAAGATTCGCGCATTGCGTGCGGCGCCGTCGAATGTGTGCCGCGTCGACTCGACGATGTTGAGAATGCGTTACGCGGCCAGCAGCGCTCNGAGCAATTGGCCGAACAAGTTGCTGCCATNGCATCTGAAGGCGCAGAGCCACTTAACTACAACCATTTCAAGATTCCACTGATCGAGAATTTGGTTAAGCGCGCGGTGCGCGGCTAGTCGTCTTGCGCGATTTAAGCCCTGTGCGGGTATTACCGCCGTCAGGGCTTAAACGCAAAAGCCGACTCGCAGTTGTAGAACAGTAAAATCTAGGGATTAAAGAAGGAGTGCGACTTTTGTTTTGCCGCCTTTGTAGCGGAAAACGAGAGCGACATTCCTCGATCGAGAACAGCGCGGCTTGACGAACAGGTAGGTACCTTNTATTTACCCGAAGGCGCCGCNTCTTAGGAGGCGCCGCTTCGTTAAGCTAACTAAAAAGAATAAACTTTGAGAGGTGCAAGGTGGGAGAAATAGTCCGCTATAAACGCGACGTCTGGGGTGAGGAAGTCATACTCGGCGTTTCATGGGATCTACTCTGGGTTGTGGCCGTTGCGGTGCTCGTGCTTTTAGCCGCGCACGCAATAGTGATGGCNGTGTTGGCCAACAAAAAGATGGACATGCCTTCGGGTGAAGGCAAACGCGTCGTGCGCCATGAGTCTATTGACCGTTGGTTTCACTGGGTTATGGCGCTGTCAATTTTCGCTTTGATCCTCACAGGTATCGCGCCGATTGTTGGGCTGCGATTTGCCTGGCTGAACTGGCACTGGATGGCCGGCTTACTATTGAGCTTTATCACCGTCGTTCATATTGTTCGCTCTTTATTNTGGCAAGACTTTAAGTCGATGATTCTGGGTCCNCGCGACTTNGCAGAGCCTTTCGATTCTACGCGTCTTCCGGGCAAATATTCTTTCGAACAGAAAGGCATGCACTGGGCTGTCACCGTCGTTGTGATGACNGTTATCGCTACGGGCCTGCTCATGTTCCTGCAAATCGACTCNCCGTTTTGGGAGCGCACTAACAGCATGCCCGAGAGCCAGCTTGGCCTCGTGTTTTTGTTGCATGGGCTTTCTACGTTAGCGCTTGTTGCCCTTGCGGCAACGCATATCTACTTCGCTATTCGTCCNGAAAAACTCTTCTATACGCGGTCGATGTTTAAGGGTTGGATTTCAGAAGATGAGATGAAGGCGAACCACGATCCAAACCTATGGTCGCCTAAGCAAGCCGATTAAACGACTCGCGCGAGTTTATCGACTTCGCGCAAGTTAATGAGACACAACGGGGTCAGCTCTTCCTGCGCAAGCAACGAGGGTCTGGCCCCATTTAATAGTGACACCACAGAAAGTAGTTGAGGGGCATAAAGTGACCGACAAAAACACATTAGAGAGCGCGATCGAGACGATCGAAGCCGGCTACGAATTTTTACTCGCTTATGCGGCGCAGGGTCGACCCGCCGGTGTTGAATCGGGCCCTGGACCACACGCTCAGCCGACAATTCATGGCATGGCGACGGCAATGCAAGCGCTTATTACTGCGTTCGAGTCGAGCAGCGATGCGTTTGAAAAGGTCATTGCTGAGGACTGCGCGAAGGCAAGCGCGGCGCTGAATTTTATTTTGAAGCAGAATAAAATCGGCTCTGAGATGGTCGATAATTTAAATGCGTCGATTCACCTGCGCGCGGTGCTAACAGACCTGTTTCTTTATAGCGAAGTGCTCAAGCCAAGCACTGCCGAAGACCTTGCGACGCCTAGCGCGGTCCAGACCTACGACGCTGCAAACTAGCGGCGCCTCAAGAGAGCTATTGCGAATGATTTATCCGCCGCGACTAAATCTTGCCACGTTGCCTACCCCGCTCGTTAAACTTTCTCGCTTTTCTGAGCGCCTTGGCGGCGTCAATCTATGGATTAAGCGTGACGAGATGACAGGCGTCGAGGTGTCAGGCAACAAAATTCGTAAGCTCGAATTTTGCATTGCCGAAGCGCAGCGCCAAGGCTGCGACACCCTGATTACCTGCGGCGGAATTCAGTCGAATCATTGCCGGGCTACTGCCATTATGGGCGCACGGCTCGGGTTGAAAGTGCAATTGATCTTGCGCGGAGAGGAGCCACAGATCCCTAGCGGCAACCTTTTCATGGATTTATTAGCAGGGGCCGAGATTAGTTACTTGCCTGCGGAGGGCTGGGCAGCCGCGCATCCGCAGTACGCGAAGCAGCTCCAAGCCGAAGCCGAGATAGCTGGTCACAAAGCGTATTTCATCCCGACTGGCGCAAGTGACGAAGTTGGACTCTGGGGTTACATCGCTGCGAGCGAAGAACTTGCTGCCGATTTCAAAAGGTTAAATCTTAAGCCAAGCGCGATAGTGACCGCGACGGGATCGGGTGGAACCCAAGCTGGGCTCATTGCCGGCAATGAAATATTTGGCCTTGCTGACAAAATTGTTGCTTTCAATGTTTCTGACAGCGCGGTCTATTTCGCCGAGCGCGCGCGCGAGGATATTTCGCACTGGCAAACGCGCTACGCCGATATACTCAAAGGCACTCCCGGCGCCGAGATCGATACTGCAACTCTACGCGTACTCACTCAGGAAGGTTATCTTGGTCCCGGATACGGCATCGGCTACCCCGAGGTTTTCGACATTATTAAGGCGTTGGCCTCGAGTGAGGGACTGTTTCTCGATCCCGTCTACACGGGCAAGGCATTCTACGGCATGGTGAATGAAATTTTGAAAGGCGATCAAGGCTGCTTTGCCGGCGCGAAGGATATTGTATTTATTCATACCGGTGGGCTTTTCGGCGTATTCCCGCAACAAGAGAATTTCACTTTCGCTAGCCGACTGAAGTGGTCATTAGGTTATTGGGTCATCACGTAGATCGGTTTTAAAGACAGGAGCACGAGTAATGCCACGCAATTCAT
>JGI26084J50262_1002241_pt1 | contig 10163 bp, 10 predicted proteins | sample SaaInl6LU_22_DNA_FD_50262 | JGI IMG/M metagenome (IMG submission 50262) | reverse complement strand
ACTAGTAATGAAATATGAAAATCACTCGGCGATCCTTGACGCTGTGACCCTGATGTCCATTTCGCGCCTGAACGGCTTGGCTCAGCACCATCCGCCCCGACCAAGTCATGCATCATGTTGCCCAAAGCTACGCCAAGCAGTGCCCCAATGGGACCACCTAAACTCCAGCCAAGGCCGCCGCCGAAAATTTGAAATAGACGTTTCATTCGCAACCCAAAGATAGGTTACGTGAACGTCTTCAATGACTCAGAGCGAATAAAATCAAGTTGCGAAAATCGCAACGGCTGATATTCCTACTATGATGAGAATGACCAAGCCAATTTGAGCATATAGCTGGGCCTTTGTCATTCTCTCTTCAGGAGGTCTTCTACTCGCTCCCCCGGAACGGGTTCGCTTAGAGTCTCTTTGAGGTGCTGCACTATTAGACATAAAAGATGAGTTGGTTGTGTTCCTATGGAAGATAGGAATTTCTTTGGCACTTAACAAACTCATTTTCTTCACAATAGCATCGTAAACAGGGGTTTAACCCCTGTTTAGTCTCGATTTAGACCCTGTTGAAAAAAACAAAAAAAATCCCAAACGCAATGTTTGGGATTTTTAAAGGCGTGCTTTTTTAAATTTTATCTAAGAGCCACAAGAGACACAATCGTCTGGATTCTCAATAGAACAAGCAATTTTCTCTTCCATGGTAACTTCATCCTTCATTGACGCAATGGCCGCTTTTTGAGCGTCGACTCGTGCCTCAATTTCAGCAGGAGATGCATCCGCTGAAGGAACTTTATCCACTTTCTCTGACGTTGCTGTTCCAGAAACCCCTGGAGCCATATCTGTCTGAGCATTCTTCTTAACCGTAAACTTGATCGCAGAAGAAGCAGGCTTAGAACGCAAGTAATACATACCCGTTTTCAATCCTTTCTTCCATGCATAGAAGTGCATAGAAGTGAGTTTACCCATGTTTGGTGCCTCCATGAAAAGATTGAGACTCTGGCTTTGATCGATAAACACTCCCCGATCAGCAGCCATATCAAGGATATCACGCATGGAAATTTCCCATACAGTTTTGTAAATGGCTTTAAGATTCTCCGGAACACCTTCAATGTGCTGCACGGAACCGTTGGAAGCCATAAGTGCATTCTTCATGTCATCATTCCACAATCCTAAGTCAATAAGATCGTGTAACAAATGCTTGTTGACTACAATAAATTCTCCAGAAAGTACGCGACGAGTATACACATTAGATGTGTACGGCTCAAAACATTCGTTATTTCCTAAGATCTGTGAAGTCGATGCTGTGGGCATAGGAGCCATCAACAGGGAGTTTCTAACCCCGTGCTCTTTAACCTCTCCACGTAACGTTTCCCAATCCCAACGACCGCTGAGTTCACCGTCTTTAACATCCCAAAGGTTGTGCTGGAATTTACCTTTCGATATTGGAGAACCTTTGTAGGTTTCGTAGGGACCGTCCACCTTTGCTTGGTCTTTAGACGATGTTACTGCGGCGTAATACATCGTTTCGAAAATATCCTTGTTGAGTTGCTTGGCTTCTTCCGAATCGAAAGGCAAGCGCAACATAATAAAGGCATCAGCTAAACCTTGCACACCCAGCCCAACTGGGCGATGACGCATATTTGAGTTTCTCGCTTCCACTACTGGGTAGTAGTTGCGATCAATCACCTTATTTAAGTTTTTCGTCACCTTATAAGTAACGTCGAACAGCTTATCGTGATCGAATGTACCGTCTTCAGTCACGAACATTGGTAAGGCGATCGAGGCTAAATTACAGACCGCTACTTCATCCGGAGAGGTGTACTCTAAAATTTCGGTACATAAGTTTGAAGAACGGATCGTACCAAGGTTCTGCTGATTTGATTTTAAGTTTGCGGCATCTTTGTAAAGCATGTACGGCGTTCCCGTCTCAATCTGGCTCTCCATAATTTTTGCCCATACTTCGCGTGCTTTGACTGTTCTGCGACCACGCCCTTCACTCTCGTATTTCGCATAAAGGTCTTCGAATTCTTTACCGTGACAGTCAAACAATCCAGGACACTCGTTTGGACACATTAGGGTCCAGTCTTCATTCTTTTCAACGCGCTCCATGAATAAATCTGGAATCCACATTGCGTAGAATAGATCTCGCGCACGCATTTCCTCTTTTCCGTGGTTCTTCTTAAGATCCAAGAACTCAAAAATATCGGAGTGCCAAGGCTCGACGTAAATAGCAAATGAACCCTTACGCTTACCACCGCCTTGATCCACGTAGCGCGCTGTGTCATTGTAGACACGTAGCATNGGAACAATACCGTTGGATGTACCATTNGTGCCACCTATNTAGGAACCTGTTCCTCTAATGTTNTGAATGCTCANCCCAATACCTCCTGCACTCTGNGAAATTTTCGCCGTTTGCTTCAGGGTATCATATATGCCATCGATGCTATCGTCTTTCATGGTAAGCAAGAAACAAGAACTCATCTGTGGCTTNGGTGTACCTGCATTAAACAACGTTGGGGTTGCGTGCGTCATGTACTTCTTGCTCATCAGCTCGTANGTCTCAATTGCACTCTCAAGATCGTCCTTGTGTATACCTATACTTACACGCATCAGCATATGTTGCGGACGTTCTACAATCTTGCCGTGCATGCGCAGTAGATAAGAGCGCTCAAGCGTTTTAAAACCAAAATAGTCGTAACTAAAGTCTCGGTCATAGATCAACTGAGAGTCTAGAAATTCTGAGTTTTTACTGATGATTTCGAAAACATCATCAGCAATTAATGGAGCAGGCTTGCCCGTTTCAGGGTTGATGTATTCATACAATCCTTGTACCGTTTCAGAAAAGCTTTTTTTGGTGCTTTTGTGAAGGTTACTTACCGCGATGCGTGCCGCAAGATTTGCGTAATCAGGGTGCTTGATAGTCATTGAGGCTGCCGTCTCCGCAGCCAGATTGTCCAGTTCCGAGGTGGTTACCCCGTCATAGACACCNTCAATAACTCGTTTTGCNACAGAAACAGGNTCAACATATTCGCTGAGCCCGTAACAGAGTTTCTCAATTCTCGCCGTGATTTTGTCAAATTTAACCGCTTCCTTATGGCCGTCTCTTTTTANTACGCGCATCATGGTATTGTTCTTTCTTGAGTTGTGTGTAAGTCTTATTAGAAGTTCATTGCGCCGAAGGCGTCGTCAATGTTGTGGTCCGATTGCTCTTCGCCAACACCCGCTTTCTTATATTCGGAAACACGCTTTTCAAAGAAGTTCGTTTTTCCTTCCAATGAGATCATATCCATAAAATCGAATGGATTGGCTGTATTATATACTTTCGGGCAATTCAAAGTTTCTAGAAGGTGGTCCGTAACAAACTCTAAATATTCCGACATCAGTTTCGAATTCATTCCAATCAGATTTACTGGAAGAGATTCCGTGATAAACTCGCGCTCAATATCTAGCGCTTCTGAGAGAATTTGAACTATACGCTCCTGCGGCACTTTGTTTACTAAGTGGTTGTTGTGCAAGTGACAAGCAAAATCGCGGTGCAATCCTTCGTCACGAGAAATAAATTCGTTCGAAGTTGCCAGTCCAGGTAACAGACCGCGTTTCTTCATCCAGAAAATACTACAGAACGCACCGGAGAAGAAAATTCCTTCTACCGCTGCAAAAGCAATTAGTCTTTCTGCAAACGATTCTGAATCAATCCAACGCAAAGCCCAATCGGCCTTTTTCTTAATGGCTGGGAAACGCTCTAATGCATTGAACAGCTCGTCTTTTTCTTTATCATTATCCACTAAAGTGTCAATCAAAAGCGAATACATCTCGCTGTGGATATTTTCCATCATGATTTGGAATCCGTAGAAGAATTTAGCCTCTGAATATTGCACCTCATTTACGAAGTTCTCCGCTAAATTTTCATTAACGATACCGTCTGATGCAGCAAAAAATGCAAGAATGTGCTTTAGGAAATAACGCTCATCGTCTGAGAGCTTTTTCCAATCCACAACATCTTGGTGTAAATCAATTTCTTCCGCTGTCCAAAAAGATGCTTCTTGCTTCTTGTACCACTGCCAGATGTCGTCATGTTGATAGGAAAAATTACAAATCTGTTCTTGTTTTCCTGAAGAATGGGTTCTTGCTGCATGGTTGCAATTATTAGTCGTCGTTAAGGCCGATTAAAAAAATATAATCAGCTTAATATCAATCAATTAAACTTGTGCTTATGGCGCGGAGTAGGCACTGGTGCTCGCTTGCATAGGCGAACGGTCCATACAAACATGGCTCGTATTTGAGGGAATATCAAGAAAGTCAAATTGGGTTTTTACCACAGTTATTAACAACTCTTTTCAGTATCAAAAATGAACCATTGGTGATGTCTACGGGCGAGCAGAGACCCTCATGAGTCTTTAACACTAATTTTAAAAAGTATTTTCCTTTATTCGGCCGATAAATGAGCAGCCACTTCTTCGAGCTCGGTATAAAAGTCAGGGCCGTATTTTCGAATCAGTGGTTCTTTTAGGAATCGATACACCGGTACCTTTAATTCTTCTCCTAAGGCACACGCATCACTACAAATAGACCAACGATCGTAGTTTAATGCCTCAAAATCTGTATACCGAGCAATGCGGATGGGATAGAGGTGGCAAGAAATTGGTTTTTTCCAATCTACTACACCATCGTTATACGCCTGCTCGATACCGCACTTCGCAGTACCATCGGGATCAAAGACCGTGTAGGCACATTCTTTGCCATCATTAAGAGGCGTCTCCAGTTCCCCAATACCAGCGACACTGGTTCCTTGCTTTTCAATGGAATTCCGCCCCTTGTCCGTTAAATATTCACGAATCTTAGGATAGATTTTCTTGAGAATAGCTGCTTCTTCCGGTTCTACAGGTGCGCCCGCATTACCTTCCACACAACAAGCACCTTTGCAGGCACTGAGATTACACACAAACTCCTTTTTAAAGAGTTCGGTGGAGAGCAACTTATTACCAATTTCTATCATACCTGCAAAGCTAGTTCAGTAAAGGGATGGTCAGGTAAGAGAAACGCGCTAATTTTGCACCAAATACTAACCGCATGGGTTTCAATTACAATGACGCACTAAGCGCTTTCCTTATCCTATTTGCCGTTATCGATATTCTCGGTAGCATACCTATTATCGTAAGCCTTAGGAAAAAAGTGGGCCACGTACAAAGTGAAAAAGCTACACTAGTGGCTGGCGCAATCATGATTGTATTTCTATTTCTAGGAGAACGCATTCTCCATTTATTGGGTGTTGATGTGCAAAGTTTTGCCATCGCCGGTAGCTTTGTTCTGTTCTTTCTTGCCCTTGAAATGATTCTCGGCATTACTCTTTACAAAGAAGAATCGCCGCATACAGCTAGCATTGTACCCATTGCTTTTCCCATGATTGCTGGTGCAGGAACGATGACTTCCTTAGTCTCCTTACGCGCAGAATTTGCTACCATAAATATCATTATTGCTATCATTTTGAATATGGTGGTTGTTTATGCGGTATTAAAAAATACAGAACGCATCGAACGCATTATGGGAGCCGGCGGCCTCAGTATCCTTAGAAAAGTTTTCGGTGTTATCTTGCTGGCTATTGCTGTCAAGCTGTTTTTCGCTAACCTCATCCCCTTGTTAAAAAACGCATAATTTGCTATGTCTGACGACCAGTTTAAAAACGTTATTGCCCACGCCAAAGAGTACGGGTTCATTTTCCAAAGCAGTGAAATTTATGACGGCCTTAGTGCTGTATACGACTACGGCCAGAATGGGGCCCTGCTAAAGAATAACATCAAAGCGTATTGGTGGGGAGCAATGGTGCAAATGCATGAAAATATAGTGGGTATTGATTCCGCGATCTTTATGCACCCGACGACTTGGAAAGCATCCGGACACGTCGATGCCTTTAATGATCCATTGATCGATAATAAAGACAGTAAAAAGCGTTACCGTGCGGATGTACTGATCGAAGATCATGTCGAAAAGATTCGTCAAAAAATTGAAAAAGAAGTAGCGAAGGCAGCCAAGAGATTTGGAGAAAGCTTTGAACGCGAACAGTATGAATCTACAAATCCGCGCGTGGTAGGTTACCATGAGAAGATCCGTTCGGTTATGGACCGATTCGTAAAGTCCATGGAAGCTGAGGACCTTGCTGATGTTAAGCAACTTATTGAGGATGAGCAAATTAAATGTCCAGTAAGCGGGTCGATGAATTGGACAGATGTCCGTCAATTCAATTTAATGTTTGGCACTCAGATGGGTTCTGTAGCGGAAGGCGCATCCACCCTTTACCTCCGACCAGAAACCGCTCAAGGTATTTTCTTAAACTATCTCAACGTGCAAAAAACCGGTCGCATGAAGATTCCATTTGGGATTGCGCAGATTGGTAAAGCCTTTAGAAACGAAATTGTCGCGCGACAATTCATCTTCAGAATGCGCGAATTTGAGCAAATGGAAATGCAATTCTTTGTGCGCCCAGGTACCGAGATGGAATGGTACGAAAAATGGAAAGAAAAGCGATTGGCTTGGCACAATAGCCTGGGCTTCGATTCCAGCAACTACAGGTTCCACGATCACGAAAAATTGGCCCACTATGCGAATGCAGCCGCTGATATTGAATTCAAATTCCCTTTTGGCTTCAAAGAATTAGAAGGCATTCATTCCAGAACGGACTTTGACTTAAAACAGCATGAGGAGTTTAGCGGTAAAAAACTTCAATACTTTGATCCAGAATTGGGTGAAAATTACGTGCCGTACGTCGTTGAAACTTCCATTGGTCTGGACCGAATGTTCCTCGCTATTCTTTCAAATAGTCTCCAAACAGAGCAACTCGAAGACGGTTCCTCGCGCACAGTGATGAATATTCCGGCATTTTTAGCACCATATAAGGTGGCCGTTCTTCCGCTATTGAAAAAAGACGGTCTTCCAGAGAAAGCGCGCGATGTTGTGAATGCGTTGAAATTTGATCACATGGTGCAATACGACGAAAAAGATGCGATAGGAAAGCGTTACCGTCGTCAAGATGCGGCAGGAACTCCTCTATGTGTCACGGTAGATCATCAGACACTAGAAGACCATACGTTAACCGTTAGATTTAGGGACACCATGAAGCAAATTCGTATTCCAATGGACGAATTAAATGAACTTGTTGCTCAAAAAGTGTCATTAAGCGCACAATTTTCAAAACTTTAGGAAAGAAATACTTGTAGACATTTGATTTTCAATTAATTTTCAACTGTTTATAAACTCAAAATCATTTCGAAATGAAAAAGGTACAATTATTTGCTGCTGCCGTTGTTGCTGTTGCAATGACTGCATGTGCAGCTCCAGCTGAAGAAGCTGAAGTGGTAAACGAAGAAGTTACTGAAGAGGTAGTTGCTGAAGAAGAAGTGGCTGAAGAAGTGGCTGAAGAAGCTGATTCTACAGCTGAAGAAGCTACTGAAGAGGTTGCTGAAGAAGCTGCAGCTGATGAGCACGAAGGTCACGACCACTAGGAAGTCACCAAGCCTTATCAGGCAAAAGAAAAATCCCATTATTGCGTAAGCAGTAGTGGGATTTCTTATTTAAGAGTAGTTGAAGCAGCGCGGACGACTTCCTTTAAAACCACATCGTCCGTTCGTAGCACATTTCTGTAGGCATCGAATCCCCAAATGTTTTTGGCATAGGCTGCTTTTAAGAGGAATCGGATTTCATCCATGTCCGTGCTTGATAAATCCTCTAAAGTCAACCCATAACTCCCGTACTCTAAAAACGAATAGAGTTGCATGTCGGAGAGTTCAAAATCCGTAACGAACCTGTCGAAAGTCCAAAGCTCATAATCGGAACGTTGCGCATCAATTTGGTCAAAGGCAAAAGCGTCCATTGTACCAAAGGACATACTCCAGTAGTAGCTGTTGGAAGAATCTGCCGACAAGTAAATATCTGGCTCAATGCCACCGCTGGCTAAAAGGACTTTGCCGCTATCACTCGTAAAAACTGTGCCTTCCATTTGTCCGGGAAGATCTGCCCCTTCATACGGCTTTTGTATAGAACGACCGGAAGGTGTGTAGTAATAGGCAACTGTTAATCTCACCTTGGAACCGTCTGATAATATTTTATCCTCTTGCACCAATCCCTTTCCAAAGGAAGTCGTTCCGTAAACCGTCGCGCGATCGTGGTCTTGTAACGCACCCGTTACCACCTCCGAAGCGCTGGCACTGCTCCCGTCAATAATTATGTGCAGCGGCAAGTCTTCGTATCGTTGACCTCCGGAGGCCTTTGACGTATGAGTTTTACCATCGCCGTATTTGGTAATTACTATGCTTTTATCTTCACTAAGAAATTCATCTGCGATGGCCACTGCCTCGTGCAGGTATCCTCCGGGATTTCCTCGCAAATCTAAGATGAGACCCCGCATGTTGAGACTATCTAATCGGTCCAACGCGACGAGCAGTTCGTCGTGCGTCGTTTCAGCAAAACGCTCCATACGCACATAACCTAGACTGCCCAGCATTTGGGTACTGACCACACTTTCTAATGGAATAATCCCTCGCTGAACCGCAGCCGTTAGGTACAAGCCGTCACGCATAATCCCAAAGGTCACATAGGTTCCTTCCTCGCCTTTAATACGGCTGGTGACTTCATCGTTGGTAAGTTGCGGACCTACAACAGTATCCCCATCGATGGTTATAATGCGATCTCCGGCGAGCAAACCATACGAGGCAGCTGGACTATTTTTCATGATACTAACAAACACCAGAGTGTCTTCATGAATACGAAACTCCACCCCTATTCCAGAAAAGTTGCCCTGCATTCGTTGAGCTATGTATTCGCTGTCTTCGGCAGGAATAAAGGCGCTGTGTGGGTCCAGTGAACCTAAAATATGGTCCATTGCATCGTCCATTAATCCGTCAATATCAAGGGTATCAACGTATTCGTATTCCAGGTAGCGAAAGAATTGGTCCAATTTAGACCGGTCCTGTTTCACATCCGTTCGAAACTGCAAACCAATCCATACCCCGAAAATGAGGAATCCAAAGACCCATAAGACTACTGAATCACGCTTCATTCCACCGCCAACTGTTCTGTTGCTACACCAGCCTTCTCTAAAAAGCGCAATCCACTGTCGTCCTTGTACTTGTTGATGTAAACTAATCTTCTTATGCCGGCCTGGTGAACGAGCTTACTGCATTCCTTGCAAGGGCTTAAGGTTAAATACAGGGTTGCTCCTTGTGCTGAAGCTGGACTCCCTGCCACTTTGAGGATAGCATTCGCTTCAGCATGCAANACGTACCATTTCGTATAATTATCGTCATCCTCACATGGATTCTCGAAGCCTGTGGGCGTTCCATTAAAACCGTCAGAAATGATCATTCGATCTTTGACAATCAATGCCCCTACTTTTTTACGAGTGCAATGACTGAGCTGGGCCCATTCTTGAGCCATTCTCAGGTACGCTTTATCGTATTTTTGTTGCTTATTCTGTTCTTCTACTGTCATGGAGCCGTGAAATTAGAACTTTCGGGTCGAAGCAGGGGTACAGCGGGACCAATTATTTTAAGTTCGCGTTGATCGGTATAATATATTGGATTCGAACCGGTTTTCCATCGAAAGTAGCCGGAATCATGTTAGGCAACGCCTGCACCGCGCGTACAGCCTCCGCATCTAACAAAGCGTCTAAACCTTTTACCACTTTTACATTACTGACGCTTCCGTCGCTTTCCACTACAAAGTTCACATAAATCTTGCCTTCGATACCCAGTGAACGCGCGGCTTCCGGATAGCTATATTCATCGGCTAAATAACCCGACAACTTGTTATTGAAACATTTGAATTCTGCATTGGGGTCTTTGATCTGTTCACAGCCTGCATAGCTCGCATTCACTAANCCACCTTGAGGCTTTTTCGCGCCACATCCGCTGAGCAGAACTATTGCCGCTAAAANNGCCAAAACTTTTTTCATAGGTCCAGAGGTTTTTGGTTAAAATACAAACTTAAACGACGCTGCTCAACAAGGTATCAAAACCAAAAAACCCATCTTCGAGAAGGCTCGAGATGGGTTTTTTGATTTCGGCCGCGCAAGCACTGCCGAGCTGTTGTACCTTGGGCGGGAATCGAACCCGCACTCCCGAAGGAACTGGATTTTGAATCCAGCGCGTCTACCAATTCCGCCACCAAGGCATTGTGGAATTGGA
>JGI26084J50262_1002240_pt1 | contig 10163 bp, 13 predicted proteins | sample SaaInl6LU_22_DNA_FD_50262 | JGI IMG/M metagenome (IMG submission 50262) | reverse complement strand
CCACCAACAACTAGAACATCGCAATCTTCAAAATGTGTTTTATGCTTAGCCATTAGTAGTAAACCCCTTTTTTAAATGAATCTTTTGGTACTACCGGTAATTTACCATCAATATTTAAACCATTAGGCTCAGTGTAAAGCATTTGAGAATTGATCTCACCTTGATTAGGTTTTTCACCTTCTGCTAATTTAGGAATAAATTTTCCCCAAGGTTTTGTTGTAATTGGAGATACAAAATCTTTTGTAGTTCCATTTCTAAATTTAATTTTCCAAGAAATAGTTCCTTTTTCTTCTTCACGTCTAACTCTTACACTGTGACCCATAGGAGCAAAGTCAGCATAACCACGAACATCAATTGCATGATTAGGACAAGCTTTTACACAAGAATAACATTCCCAACAAATTTGGTTCAATATTTACTGCTCTTCTAATATTTTCATCGATGTGCATTATATCTGATGGACAAATATCCACACAGTGACCACATCCATCACATCTCGTCATGTATACAAAAGTTGACATATTATTTTACCTCTCTCTTTTTAATAATGTTTTGGTTGTTCTCTTTTAATTCCTAGTCCAAATTGTTTTGGTGCATCTGCAAGTGGAGGAAGATTGTCTCTTGATCCATCTGCTTCTGCTAAGTTTTTTTGGATTGCTGCACCAGGTTTATAAAACATATGTGCAAATTTTGACCAATAAACTCCCCCAAATAAAACAATGTTTGAGGTAATAAATAAAATTAAAAATAAATATCCTAATCCAGCTGATCCTGAAGATTGAAAGTATGACCAAGCAAGTCCAGTAGTAGCACATGCAAGAAGTGCTAAAACAAATAAGTCAGCTTTAATAATTCTATACCAAGGATGAGCTTCGGCTAACACATCCACTCTTAAAAATAACCAAAACCAATATCCACCTACACAAGTCATAATTGCTCCGACATGCCAAATTATAGGCCAAACTGTCGGTGTGGTAGTTCCTTGTGCTGTATAACAAAAAACCATTACAACAGATGCAACCCAAAATAAAATAGTTCCATACATTCCCATAACGTGTGCAACTCTTCTTTTACCAGCTCCAAGCTCTGCAGTAGTTGCGATATCATGAGCTACAGTTTTTAAAATAATTGATGTTTTTTCTCCAGCTCCTAATTCTCTTTCAGCTGCTAATTTTGCTTTTTTTGCGTTATTAAAAAAGTAAGTTACATTTTTATGATGGATCATCTGAACTATTGTTCCAATAATAATTAAAGCAATCATAGCTAAAACAAAAAATTGTATGGCTGCAGGAGATATTGTTTCAGCTAAAACTGAAAAAGGGTTAATTGACATCATAATTAGTAATACCTTTATTTAGAATCTATGTTGATTGTGATTATTTAGTACAGATGAAATAATAGATCAACCGTTTTGTATGGGTTATTTTACCATATAAGATTTTACACCTTACGCTTGTAATGCTGTTTCTTTGGTATAACCGACCGAACTCCTCCTTGTGGGTTATCAACATCGCCTTCTCTACGAGGAATTAGATGAATATGACAATGCAAGATTGATTGTCCAGCAATAACTCCAGCATTTGTTCCAATATTAAACCCTTTAACTGCCGGATCTTTTAACAATATTTCCTCTTTAATTTGTTTGATTAAGTTATTGCAAGCAATCACTTCATCGTCATTTAAATCAAAATAATCCATAACATGCCGTTTTGGAATAATTAAACAATGGAATTCGGACACTGGATATGTGTCATAACTAGCATAAGCCAAATCATTTTCAGCAGCTAGTCCACTTTGTTTGGAGTTGCAGAATAAACAAGGATTATTTGGGTCAAACATAATTTTATCTATAGATAGAGCATTTGTTAACTTCATTTTTATAAAAATTAGATAGTTTTTTATAAAATTTAAAACTTTTTCTCTTCCACTTGATTTCATTAATATTTTTTATTGAAGCAACACCTTTTCCAGAACCAATGAGAAGAATTTCACTAAATTCAGATAAAGTTTTTATCAATATATCTTTGTTAATAATCTTACCTAATTTTTTATTAAAAAATTTATAGGTAATGCCCTTATAAATATTATTTATTGGAGAGTACACTTTATCATCTTTTATAAACAGCATATTTGAAGTTCCACTTTCTAAAATTGTATTCTTGTAACAAAGACCAACATCTGAAGTGGTATTATCCATTTTAGATAAATACTTTAATATAAAGTTATATTTAAGATTTTTAAATTTAGGGTCAAATCGTTTGTGACGGATAAGCTTTAAATTAAAATTTAATTTAGGAGTTTTTCTGTTTCTCAAAGAAATTGATATCATCTTTTTATTTACTGCAACTCTAAGAAGATGATTATAAGATCTTTTTTTATCAATATTCAATTTGATTAATTTAAGAATATTTTTTTCAAGATTTGGGTTATTTAATTTATAAACTTCTAAAGATTTTATTAAATTTTTAATATGTTTTTTAAAAAAAAGTATTTTAGCAGGTTTTCCAAAAATCCACATCGTAGTGAATACACCATTATCCCCCCAAAGATCTTTAAAATTAATCTCTTTGTAAGTTTTATGCTGATAAGATTTTTTTAATAAGTAAGTTACCATTTTCAGTTAAAAAAGATTCAGGATGAAATTGAAAGCCATATATTTTCTCTTTATTATTTTCTATTGTCATTGCTGTATTTGAAATAGCACACCTCATTGTAATTTCAAAATTTTTTGCAGCAAACGGCTCTTTTAATTTTAGAGAGTGATATCTGCCTACAGTAAATTGACTATTTTTTTTAAACAATGAATTTTTGCTAGTTACTTTTATTTTAGATTGGAAACCATGGTAAATCTTTTTTTGTTCAACTATTTTTCCATTTTCACAATGAAGAATTTGTTGAAACCCAAGACAAATTCCAATAATTTTTTTTTTACCTTTAAATTTTTTATAAATCTCAGAACTAATTGGATAATCTTTTGGAGCACCTGGACCTGGTGAAAAAACAATAATATCTGCTTTTTTTAATTTATTTTGATTTATTTTATTAAAATTAGTGCAAACGACTTCATCAAAATTTTGAAATTGATGTACTACGTTTTGAGTAAAAGAGTCATGATGATCGATAATGTATATCATTTATAAAGATCCATTAATGACTTTGCTTTAATATAATTTTCATTAAATTCATGAGCTGCATTACTGTCAATTACAACACCAGATGCCACAGAAATTTCCGATTTACCTTTAAAATTTAATATTGATCTAATAATGATATTAAACCTCATATCTCCATTGAACTTTAAGTAACCAAAACTACCTGTATAAATATTTCTACTTTGTTTTTCCTGTTTGTTTAACAAATTTAATGTACTAATTTTAGGACATCCTATTACAGATCCTCCCGGCATCATTGCCTTTATAATCTCTAATGAGGTAACTCTATTTTTGAGTTGTCCTCCAATTAAACTCACATAATGATAAAGATCTTTATATTCTTCAACTATCTTTTTTTTTAAAATTTTTACTGAACCTGGTTTACAAATTTTAGATAAGTCATTTCTTTCCATATCAACAATCATGTTGTGTTCTTTGGATTCTTTTAAGTTTTTTCTAAAAAAAGTAAGGGCTTTATTTTTATTTAATTTTTTAGTTTTCTTTAAAGTGCCTGCAATTGGTTTTGTTGTTATAAAATTATTTTTTTTTGTTATCAAATTTTCAGGAGAACAACTTATTATTGAATAATTTTTATCCTTAATCATAAATGCTTCAGGCGCCATATTGCTTTTTACAAGTCTACTAAAAAAATCTAAAGCATCTATTTCTGATTTATTACTATATTTAGTACAAATTTTAATCTGATATGTTTCTCCAGATTTTATTTTCTTTTTAAATTTATCAAATATTACCTTATAGGATTTTTTATTAATATTTATTTTGAATAAATCATTAGAATTTAATGATCTTGTTTTTTTATACTCAAGGTTGTTTGGAAGTTTTATTTTTGTTTCAGGTTTATAAAATATGCCTTTAGGGAAATTTATTGTTTTTTGTTTTTTTATTTTTACGTCAATTAAATTATTTAATATTTCATAGCCAAAAAAACCAATAAACAGATCAGTTTCTTTATAGGGAAGTTTTAACCTATTATTTTTGTTAATAAATTTTTCAATATTATTATTGTTTAAAATAATCTTTTTTGAAAAGTCTGTATAAAGATCAAACCCTTTATCTGATTTATAGATTATAAAGGGTTTCTTTGAATTATTTAAATCTAGTAAGTAGTTTTTCTTATTCAATTTTTATTCTGTTTTTAGTCTTAGAACTGCTTCTTCTTTAATTGGTAGATGTATTATTGCTGCAAAAATAGATAAAACAATTGCTAAATACCAAGCATAATCATAAGAGCCATATAAATCATGAAATAGTCCTCCAAGAAATGCTCCAAAAAATGAGCCTACTTGATGACTTAAAAAAACTATTCCATAAAGAATACCAAGATATTTTGTTCCAAAAATATGAGCAACTATTCCACTTGTAGCAGGCACTGTTGATAGCCATAAAAAACCAAAACTTGCACCAAAGATAAATGCATTAATGTTACTTGCGGGTAAAAATATAAATAAGATAATTGAAATTCCTCTTAATGCGTAAATAGAGCTTAAGATAATTTTTTTACTAATTTTCGTAGATAAGTATCCACTTAATAAAGAACCAAATATATTAAATAATCCAATTAATGACAATATTGCAGCAGCCGTCCAGCTTTCTAAGCCTCTATCTATTACGTATTTTGGAACGTGTGTTCCAACTAAAGTTATATGAAAACCACATACAAAAAATCCAGAGACTAGAAGTATATAACTTTTGTTTTTGAAAGCTTCCTTAAATGCCTCTATGGCGCTTTGGTTGTTTGGTTTTTCAATAGACTGAGCAGCAGATGGAGATCTTACAAAAAAAGCTATTATAAGCCCGATAAATAAGAATATTGTGAATACAAAAAGTGTATCCACCCATCCATTTTTAATTAATGAATAGCTAGTATAAAGTGGAGAGATAAAATAGCCCAAAGAACCAACAGCTGTAACAATGCTCATTGCTATTGTTCTATTTGATAATGGAAAATGCTTTCCAACAATTGACATTGGAATACTAATTGCAGTTCCACCTAAACCAATTCCAACTAAAAGTCCTAAATCGATTTGAAAAAAAATTCCAGTATTTGGACCAGCATACAAAAAATAAATTCCCAAAATATAAAAAACAAAAGCTAAACAAATTGCTTTGTGTCCACCATATTTATCTGCAATGGCTCCAAATATAGGACCTGTTAAACCCCACATTAACATTTGAATGCCTATTGCTAATCCAGATTGAGTTATTGAAATATCTAGGTCATTTTTAAAATCCATGAAAAACAAACCAAAAGTTTGCCTAACACCAAGAGAAATTAAAACTACAATACAAGCTGCGATCAGCGTTATTAAGGCTGTTTTATTTTGAATAAATTTTTCTGAACTCATTTTATATATTTAAGAGATTTTTTTAAATCATCAATGAGGTCTTTTGGGTCTTCTAAACCAATATGTAATCTAACTAAATGTTCATCTTTTGCTAATTTTAGATATTCTCTATTACCTTGTTCACGTTTATCTTGATATAAAGCAAGGCTTTCAAATCCACCCCAACTATATCCATAACCAAATAATTTTAAAGAATTAACAAACTTAATTACAGAGTTTTTGTTTTTTGATTTAATTTTCAGACCCATCAATCCTGAGGCACCAGAATAATATTTTTTCCACATTCTAAAATTAAAGGAATCTTTTTTATGCGGGTATAATAGTTTTATATTTTTATAATTAGATAAAAACTCAGCTACTTGTTTTGNNCTTTTTTCATGTTTGTCTAATCTAACATCTAAAGTTCTAAGTCCTCTTGTTATTAAATANGCATCATCAGGACCAAGNCTTAAACCNGTTATCTTATNCGCTTTATCAACTTGTTTAAAAACTTTTTTATTAACAGCTAAACTTCCACCCATAACATCTGAGTGACCTGAATAATATTTGGTAGCAGATACAATTGACATATCAAAACCAAGTTTAATTGGTTTTAAAAAATAAGGAGTTCCCCATGTATTATCAATTACAGAAAAAATTTTATTCCTTTTTGCAATTGATACTATTTTACCTAAATCTTGAAAATCAAACGTATTACTTCCAGGATTTTCAACAAAAATTAATTTTGTTTTTTTTGTAATTGCTTTTTCTAAAGTTTTCAAATCATGTGGGTCATAAAACACAGATTTTACATTAAATTCTTTTAAGAAATCTTGAGTTAAAATTCTCGTAGGTGAATATGTTGGATCTGCCACAATAATCTCATCACCAGGACGAACAATACTAAATATAGATAAGAAAACTGATCCAAATCCAGTTGGTGTTAAAAATACGTGATAGCACTCCTCCATTTCTTTAAGTATTTGTGACAAAACATGAGTTGTTGATGTTCCTTGTCTTCCATAATCAAAATGTCCACCTGTTGGATCTTTTTTGCTCTTATCCTGCATTTTTCTAATATCTTGCATGGATTTGAAGATAATAGTCGACGCTCTTACCACAGGGGGGTTAACTGACTGATTATGGTAATCTTTTGCAGTATGTTTAAGAAAAGTCTTGAATGATTTAGTCATAAAAAATTTGATAAGTTAAAGGGAGAATGCTATATCCCTCCAATAACGTCAATAAAATTATAAATAGGATAGTATGGGTTACCCAAAAAAACATAGAGGTCGAAGAAAACAGGGCTCTAAAAAAAGAAGAGCTAAAAGAAAAAATAAGAAAAAATAGTCTCTTAACTTTTATATCTCAATAATACCTAACTTTTTATCCAACCACCACCAAGAACCTTATAGCCATTATTGTTTTTTGCATAAAACACACACGCTTGACCAGGCGCAATACCGTGCTCCTCTTCCAATAAATTAACGTTTGCATTAGTATCATTGATATCTATCTTGGCTTTAATTAATCTTCCAGTAGACCTTACCTTTACGAACAATTCATTTTTAAAATCATTTTGATCGTTTGTAATNATATTCAAATCTTTTAAATTTATTTTTGTTTTAACAAGGTGTTCCTTGGCTCCAACAATAATTTCATTTTTATCAGCAATAATCTTTACTACATACAATGGGTTCTTATCAGAAACTCCAATTCCTTTTCTTTGACCAATTGTATAATTAATAATGCCGTCATGAACTCCTATCACTTCACCATTCATATTTTTAATATTACCTTTGCTAAAAGAGTTTGGTCTAAATTTTTCTATAACTGAAGCNTAGTCTCCATTTGGNACNAAACAAATATCTTGACTGTCAGGTTTGTCTGCAACATTAAGATCAAGTTCTCTTGCAATATTTCTTGTTTCATCTTTAAGAAGATTGCCTAAAGGAAATCTTAAAAAATTTAATTGATCTTTTGTGGTATTGAATAAAAAATAACTTTGATCTCTATTTAAATCAATTCCTCTGTACATATCTGTATTATCTTTTTCAGTAATACTTTTAACGTAGTGTCCTGTTACTAAAGCATCAGCGTTAAGTCTTTTAGCTTCTTCAAATAAGTCTGTAAATTTAACTGTCTTATTGCATTGCACACATGGAATAGGTGTTTCTCCATTTAAATAGCTATCAATAAAATTATCAATAACTCCTTCTTTAAATTTATTTTGATAATATAAAATTTTATGCTCTATCTTTAATTTATCAGCTACTCTTTTTGCATCCATAATATCTTGGCCTGCACAACATTGTTTTGAAGAAGCTGTCTCTTTACTGTCATTATAAAGTTTAAGAGTAATACCGATGACATTGTAACCTTCATTTTTCATCATAGCTGCAACCGTTGAAGAATCTACTCCACCTGACATTGCAACAATAACTAAGGTGTCTTTTGGGTCTTTAGCTATTCCAATAGAATTCAATTTTGTCATATTTAATGATATTTATTAGTATATTAACTATAAGTAAATTAATGATTTTAGATTTTGAACCAGGTGACAAAGTTATCAATCCTAACAACAAAGACTGGGGAACAGGACAAGTTCAATCAATAATTAATGGTAAAGTTACTGTAAATTTTGAAAANGTTGGAAAAAAAGTTATTAATTCAAAAATAATTCAATTAGAAAAATTATATAAATGAACNTTGAAGAAAAAAAGAAAATTACNCTTTCACTGATAGAAACTTTTAATAAAGCAAGTCAGGTAGCCTTAGATTTAAGAGGNGCTGGTTTAAAAAAAGAAATTAAGTCAGACAATACTCCTGTAAGTAACGGAGATATTGAAGTTAATAAAATTTTAACCAGNAAGATNCAAGAAATAACTCCAAATATCCCTATTGTTTCAGAAGAGAGTGCAAACCATAAGATGGATAATGATTTAAATACTTTTTGGTTAATCGATCCAATAGATGGCACCAAAGATTATATCAATAACCGTGATGAATTTACTTTAAATGCAGCATTAATATTGGATAAAAAACCCGCTATTGGGATCATAACAGTTCCAGCAAAAAAAAGAGTTTTTTATTCTTACGGTTTGTCTCACAGTTACGAGTTAATTAACAATCAAGAAATTTCATTAATGAATAAAGAGAAAAACTATGTTGGACATACAGCAGTAAGTTATTCTAACGATCTTAAACCTGAAATTTTAGAAATTCATAAAAAATATAAAATAAGTTCTTTTCAAAAAATGAAAAGCTCACTAAAATTTTGTGTTATTGCAGCGGGTGAATTTGATATGTATGTCGCTGAACCAAGAGCTTGTGAGTGGGATATTGCAGCTGGTCATGCAATCCTTGAGCACTCAGGAGGGAAAGTGACTGACTTTAATTATAATGAAATACTCTATGGAAAAACTGAATTTAAAAACCCAAGTTTAATTTTAAAAAGTAAAAACATATTATAATGGATGAGCAATTAAGAATAATTTTAATAATTATAGTATCAGTTTCTATCTTTGGTTTATTAGTTTTTGTATTTGTTAAAAATGTTATTAGAAATAGAATTCAGTCTCTTGTTGAAGAAGAAGAAAAAGAAAAAAAATTAAAGTAATCTAATTATTTTCATATAGTCAGCTTGATCAATATCCATGATCCTTTTAGAGGTTTCAAAATCAAAACCATTTCTTGCTAGTAAAGCAATATCCTTTTTATAAAATAGGGCTCTATTATCCTCTACTCTCGCTGGTCCAATTCTCTTTTTTTTACATATTTTTATTCCAGAAAAAAAATCTTGGTCAGAGTTATCCTCTTTAATCTTATCTATTGTTTCTTTAATGTAGCGATCATTAATTCCTTTAGTCATTAAATAGTTTCTAATTTTATTAACCGAACTACCTCTTTGGATTAAGCTTCTAGATTTACTTTCAGAATAGAATTTATCATTAATAAACTTAGTTTTTTCAAGATCTTGCAAAACAACATCTATTAAATCTGTAATATCTTGTTTTTTAATATTTTCTAAATTAGCTTTTAGATACTTCTTTAATAGATAGGTTCTAAGCTGTTGTTTAGATGGTGCATATCTTTCGATATAGGCAAATGAGAAATTTCTCATTTCCTCTACCGTCACTTGTAATGTTTTTTTTCTATTTCTCATATGAATCTTAATAGCTTGTTGTATAATACACTAAAAAATGATCGATCAAATCTATACATATTTTACAATTGAAATGATTTTTCTTTGGTTAAATCTAGGTGTCTTACCTTTTTGGTTAATATTAGTCTTCTTTCCACAATCACAAATATGTAGAGTTTTTATTACATCAATTTTTCCTTTTATTATTTTAAGTTTTGCCTACGGTTATCTAACTTATGTACTTTTTAATGGGGGCTATGACTTTGTTAGGAATTTTGAGCTATATTTAGGCTTAGATTCAATTAGTTATTTGTTTAACGATAAATCCTTCTTAATTTTATTTTGGACTCATTTTCTATCTATTAATCTATTTTGTGGTGGATGGATTGTTAAGGACTCACAAAAATTTGGTATCAATAAAATAATAATGTCTTTTCCGTTATTAATAACATATTTTATTGGTCCTATTGGACTTACTCTTTATTGGATTATAAGAATTTTTTACGCAAAAAGAATTAATCT
>JGI26084J50262_1002239_pt1 | contig 10164 bp, 9 predicted proteins | sample SaaInl6LU_22_DNA_FD_50262 | JGI IMG/M metagenome (IMG submission 50262) | reverse complement strand
CGCCGCCAGAAGCAGAGCCAGAGGCAGAGGCAGAGCCAGGCGCCAGCGCGCCAAAGGTCGCGATTGACCCTTTGGAGGTGGACACAAAGCCGGTGGATCCCTTGCCCCAGAAAACTGGGGTTTTCGGGCGTGCGCCGCGCCGCGTGCTGGATGATGATATGCTTGAACAGCTCGAAGAGCTGTTGATCTCCTCGGATATGGGGGTGGATACGGCTGTGCGTATCACTGCGAATTTGGCCGAAGGGCGTTTTGGTCGGAAACTCTCCACGGCGGAAATCAAATCAGCCTTGGCCGAAGAAATTGCCCGCGTGATGGAACCTGTGGCCCGGCCCTTGCCGATTTATAATAAGAAACCACAGGTGATTTTGGTGGTGGGTGTGAACGGTTCGGGGAAAACCACCACGATCGGCAAGCTCGCGAGCCAGTTTAAGAAGGCTGGGAAATCTGTTGTAATCGCGGCTGGCGATACGTTTCGCGCAGCCGCGGTGGGGCAATTGCAAGTTTGGGGGGAGCGGGCCGGGGTGCCGGTGATGACCGCAGCTGAGGGGTCCGATCCGGCAAGCCTGGCCTTTGACGCCATGACGCAGGCGGAAAAAGATGGCGCGGACCTGTTGATGATTGATACGGCGGGACGGTTGCAAAACCGGGCAGATTTGATGGAGGAATTGTCTAAAATCATTCGTGTGATCCGCAAGAAAGATCCTGATGCACCGCACAACACGGTCTTGGTCCTCGATGCGACGACCGGGCAAAATGCGGTCAACCAAGTGGAAGTTTTTCGCAAAATGGCGGATGTCACGGGCCTGGTGATGACCAAATTGGACGGCACCGCCAAGGGCGGGGTGTTGGTCTCTCTCGCGGATAAATTTGCTTTGCCTATTCACGCCATTGGCGTGGGTGAACAGATAGATGATCTTGACGCTTTTGATCCTCAGGAATTTGCTGCGGCCTTGACTGGGGTCTCTGCGTGACCGAGTGGGTCCTTGCGATTGAAGGCAGTCACACGGGCCGATTGGTCGCTATGCTTTTGGCGCTCTTGGCCGCTGTGTTGCACGCGGTCTTTGCCGCGATGCAAAAGGGGAGAATTGACCCCTGGGTGATGCGCGGGGCTATGGATGCCAGCTACGGTTTGATGGCCTTGCCTTTTGCTCTGTTCGTGGTGCCCTGGCCAGAGGCGCATTTATGGCCAATTTTGGCAGGGGCATGGGCGATCCACACTGTTTATAAAGTCTTGCAGGCCATGGCCTTCACCCGTGGCGCCTATACGGTTGTTTATCCCGTGGTGCGCGGATCGGGGCCGTTTTTTACGGTGATTGGGGCATACTTATTGTTTGGCGAAGTGTTCACTGTTGGGCAATGGCTGGGGGTGGCTGTGCTTCTGTGCGGGATTTTTGGCCTGGCTGTGTATAATATGCGCACGGTGACACTGGAGCGCGAGACATTGGGTCTGGCCTTGGTGCTGGCGCTCTTCACAGGGTTTTTTGTGGCGTTTTATACGACCTATGACGCCTATGGAATCCGAGCTGCGGCGGATCCGTTTACCTTTCTGGCCTGGTTCTTTGTGATTGATTCTTGGAGCATGCCGATTGTGGCACTGGCCCATGCACGGCGCAAAGGCATTGCCTTGGCGCGGCAGGGCCTCATGTGGCGCGCGCCGATTGGGGGATTGGTGGCGATGGCCTCCTTTGGCGCGATCTTATTGGCCACGCGATTGGATAAGGTTGGCGAAGCGGCTGTGCTGCGCGAGACCTCGACCATTTTTGCCGCTCTCATTGGCTGGTTGTTTTTGAAAGAGACCGTCGGGCCGCGCCGTTTGGCTTTAATGGCTTTGATTGCGCTGGGCGCTGTGATAGTTGAATTTGCGGGATAAAAGGAAGGCCTAATTATGTCTGAAGAAAATTTACCAAAATGGGTGAAGCCGCTTTTAGAGTTTGGGCCGGTACTGGCCTTTTTTGTCGCCTATCTGAAGATGAAGGGCACGAGCTATACCCTCGGCGGGTCTGATTATGATGGGTTCATCTTGGTTACGGCGCTGTTTGTCCCGTTGCTTTTGCTGTGCACAGCGATTTTGTGGAAGCTGACGGGGAAAATCTCTCCTATGCAGATCATGACGGCGCTTTTGGTGACCGTCTTTGGCGGGTTAACGGTTTGGCTGAATGACCCGCAATTTATAAAAATGAAACCGACGCTGATCTATCTTATTTTTGCAGGGCTTTTGGGATTTGGATTGCTACGCGGGCAATCTTATCTCCGGTTGGTGATGCAGGACGCGCTGCCGATGCAGGCTGAGGGCTGGATGATTTTGACACGCCGGTTCACAGCGGTGTTTTTTGGATTGGCTCTGCTCAATGAGGTGATCTGGAGGTTCTTTTCGACGGAGACTTGGGTGTATTTTAAAACCTTTGGCCTAACGGCGGTGTTATTTGGCTTTTTTATGAGTCAAGCGCCGCTCTTGGCAAAATATGCGCTGGAAAAAGATGACTGACCGGGCGTGACCGCGCGGTGCGGCTGCGCCGCATTATCTTTTTCCTTTCGCCTGCCTCCGGCAGGCTCAAGGCGCGGGACAGGGTGGTTATTTCGCTTTGAAGAGCTGATCTAAGCTGTCTTTGTCGCTTGGTTTCGGGGTCACCCGCAGGTCCAAATGCAACCCATGGCCAGCAGTAACGCCGCGGCGCGCGGCGCAGGCTTGCAGCCAGCGGGCCATATGCGGTTTATCCTCGAGTGTCTGTTTTTGGCCCTCCCATAGGGACGCCCAGGGCCAGATCGCCATGTCGGCGATTGAGAAAAAATCACCTGCCACATAGTCGTTCTGCTCCAGTTGGGTGTTGAGCACCCTATACAGCCGGGCGGTTTCTTGGGTGTATCTGTCTTTGGCGTAGGTCAAATCCTCACCCATAAGCGGGGCGTATTTGTTGAAGTGGTGATTTTGCCCTGCCATGGGGCCAAGCCCACCCATTTGCCACATCAGCCATTGATCGACGGCCAGCTGGTCGCGATAGGTTGTGCCATAGAATGTCCCTGTCTTGCGCGCCAGGTATTGCAAGATGGCGCCGCTTTCAAAGAGGGCGAGCGGCGCGCCGTCGGGGCCGTCATGATCGACAATAGCAGGCATGCGGTTGTTGGGCGAGATTTTCAAGAAATTGGGATTGAATTGCTCACCTTTGCCGATGTTCACCAGCTGCGTGGTGTAGGGAAGGTTCATTTCCTCAAGCGCAATTGCGATTTTCCATCCATTCGGTGTGGGCCAGTAGTAAAAATCGATCATCGCACCTGTCCTATTGCCGCTTTGGGCCAGTATTCGGGCTATCGCTTTGAGCGCAAGGGGCAAATGGGCGATTTTGAGTGTTGACCCTCTTGGGTTGGGTCATTATTTGTGACGCGTGGCGATTTGTTACCGGATTGCGGGCCACGTTAAATAAGCTGCTAAAAGGGTTTGGGATATGACAGAGACCCCGCCTTTCACCGGTGGGTTTTTTTGTGCCTTTAAGGAGGGTCAAATGACACGCGATAAACGTACACTCGCGGTGCATGCCGGCACCCGGCGCTCGCAGTTTTCTGAAATGTCTGAAGCAATTTATATGACACAGGGCTTTGCCTATGCCTCTGCCGAGGCGGCGGAGGCGCGGTTTGAGCAGGCCGGGACGGATGAATTTATTTATGCCAGATATGGCAATCCCACTGTGCGGATGTTTGAGGAGCGGATCGCCGCTTTGGAGGGTGCCGAAGATGGGTTTGCCACGGCCAGTGGTATGGCGGCGGTGCATGGGGCTTTGGCCGCAATGACGAAAGCCGGTGATCATGTGGTGGCGGCGCGGGCGCTGTTTGGCTCTTGTCTTTACGTTTTAGAAGATGTTTTGGCGCGCTTTGGCGTGCAGGTGACTTTGGTGGATGGTTTGGATATGCAGGCTTGGGCTGAGGCGATTACGCCCCAGACAAGGCTGGTATTCTTTGAGAGTATTTCCAATCCGACCCTGGAGGTGATTGATATCGCGCAGGTCTCTGCGCTCGCCCATGCGGTGGGCGCTTATGTGGTGGTGGATAATGTGTTTTCAACACCCGTTTACTCAAAGGCAATCGAATTGGGCGTTGATGTGGTGATCTATTCTGCCACCAAACACATCGACGGGCAGGGACGTGGCTTGGGCGGGGTGATTCTGGGAACGAAAGATGTCATTCGCGGCATCATAGAGCCATTTATGAAGCATACGGGCGGCGCGATGAGCCCCTTTAACGCTTGGATGATGGTGAAAAGTTTGGAAACTCTGGAGCTGCGTGTGCGTGCACAGGTTGAGACGGCCAATGCATTGGCAGAGGCTTTGCTGCACCGGAAAGATCTCGAGCGTGTGATTTATCCTGGCTTGAAAACCCATCCGCAGTTTGCTCTGACGCAGGCGCAAATGGGCGCGGGCGGGACAGTGATGGCTTTGGATGTTGGCAGCAAGGAACGCGCGTTTCGGTTTATGAATGCTTTGGAGATCATCCTTATTTCCAACAACCTAGGGGATTCGAAGTCAATTATCACCCATCCCGCGACCACAACACATCAGCGCTTGCCGCAGGCGCAAAAAGACCTGCTGGGCATCACGTCAGGATTGTTGCGGTTCTCGGTCGGGCTGGAGAGTGCGCGGGACCTTGAAGCGGATCTTATGGCGGCGCTGGATGCAGCGGGCGTTGAGGCATAATCGGTTAAGGGCGCTTGAAATTCCTCTATCCAAGCTAACTTGCATAGAAAGAAGTTGAAATCCTGCCCGATGATCCCCAAAATAACAGGGATTAGGCCCGCACCTTTGAAAGGGGAAATTGCCGTGAATATTCACTTTCCATCCATGGATGACGCCGCATCGAATGTGGACTGTTCAGATGAAACGCAAGACCTGAGCCGTGATTATGCGCAGGATTTTGTGGCGGATGCCGACTACATCCGCACCCTGCCTGATCTACAAAACGGCCCGACCTCGTTGATCCGCGGCGCGCAAAAATTCATCCAACACGTGGGGATTTCCAATTTCCGTTTGCCGATCCGGTTTCAAACGCGGGACTCTGATCCTTTGGTATTGGAGGCCTCAGTCACTGGCTCGGTTTCTTTGGATGCAGAGAAAAAGGGTATTAATATGTCGCGCATTATGCGCACATTTTATCGCCAGGCAGAGGAGACCTTCAGCTTCGATGTGATGGCGCGCACGCTGGATGATTACAAAGCTGACTTAGAGAGTTTTGATGCACGGCTGCAAATGCGCCTGTCTTTTCCGATGCAGGTGCAAAGCCTGCGCAGCGGGTTGAGTGGCTTTCAATATTACAACATTGCTTTGGAAGTTGTGGAGCGCGCGGGGCAGCGTCACAAGATTGTGCATCTCGATTACGTCTATTCGTCCACCTGCCCGTGCTCGTTGGAGTTGTCCGAGCACGCGCGCCGTGAGCGCGGGCAGTTGGCCACGCCGCATTCGCAGCGGTCTGTGGCGCGGATCTCAGTCGTATTGGCAGAGGGGCAGCCGCGCCTTTGGTTTGAAGATTTGGTCGAACTGTGCCGCAAGGCCGTGGCAACAGAGACACAGGTCATGGTCAAACGTGAAGATGAGCAAGCCTTTGCGGAGTTAAACGCGGCCAATCCGATTTTTGTCGAAGATGCCGCTCGGCTGTTTTGTGAGCAATTGCAAAGTGACCCGCGCATTGGCGATTTCCGCGTGATCGCCAGCCATCAAGAAAGCCTGCACAGCCATGATGCTATTTCTGTTCTGACCGAGGGTGCAACTTTTGCGCAAACCAGCATGGATCCAAGCACATTTGCAAACCTCTTTCACGTTGGCTGATTGCTTGACTTGCGGGGCATTCATTGCCATCGCTTAACGCATGTTTGATGTGCGCCCCGTCTTCAATGTGATCGGTTTGCTGGTGAGTTGCTTAGGGCTCACTATGATGTTTCCCATGGCCTTGGATATGTCTCGAGGTAATGGGCATGCGGGCGTTTTTTTGGAATCTGCTCTGATCACCTGTTTGACTGGCAGCATGATGTATTTGGCGACGCGCCGAGAGGCGGCGCGGGGTCTCACCCTACAACAGACATTTTTGCTGACCTCAGGGGTTTGGCTGGCCCTGCCGATTTTTGGTGCCTTGCCCTTTGCCTTGGGCGCAACGGACTCGAGTTTTACCGATGCGTTTTTTGAAGCCATGTCCGGGCTGACCACCACAGGTGCGACGGTGATTTCAGGTTTGGATTACCTGCCCGATGGCCTCTTGCTCTGGCGCTCGATCCTGCAATGGTTGGGCGGGATTGGGATTATTGTTGTGGCTATGGTGTTTTTGCCGGAGCTGCGCGTGGGCGGGATGCAAATCTTTAAATCAGAGGGCTTTGACACCTTCGGTAAAATTTTGCCCCGCGCAACGGAAATCGCCGCGCAAGTTGCTTGGCTCTATGTCGGGCTCACGGGGGCCTGTGCGGTGATCTACATCGCAACGGGTATGCGCAGTTTTGATGCGGTGCTGCATGCGATGACCACCATCGCGACGGGGGGATTTTCGACCTATGACAGCTCTTTTGTGAAATTTGGCGCCTCAACGGAATATGCCGCTGTGGTGTTCATGTGTTTGGCGGCCCTGCCTTTCGTGCGCTATGTGCAGCTGATCAACGGGGCACCTGGCTCGTTGTTTCAGGATTCTCAAGTGCGCGTATTTTTCATCGTGCTTTTGGTGACTGTTGGGTTTTTAACTCTGGTGTTGTGGCAGGGGTATCAATTTTCGGGTGAATTGGGCTTTCGAAAAGCGCTCTTTAATGTGGTGTCGATCACCACCGGGACGGGATACGCCAGCGCCGATTACAGCAGCTGGGGCCCGGTGGCCCTGGTGGTGTTTTTCTATGCCGGGCTTGTGGGGGGGTGCGCGGGGTCAACGTCTTGCTCAGTCAAAGTGTTTCGCTATCAACTATTGGTCTCAGCCATTCACATGCAGCTGCGCAAAATTCACAGTCCGAGCGGCGTCTTTAATCTGCGGTATCAGGGCCGGATCGTGGGGACGGACGTTATCAACTCGGTGATTTCTTTCTTTGTGATATTCTTCGTCTCGCTTGGGGTCTCGGCGATGGCATTGGCGCTGACGGGGCTTGATTTGCTCACAGCCTTCTCTGGCGCGGCGGCGGCTCTGGCCAATATTGGGCCGGCTTGGGAGAGGTGATTGGCCCATCGGGCAATTACAGCACATTAAGCGATAGCGCAAAATGGATTTTGGCCTTCACAATGTTGCTTGGACGGTTGGAGCTTTTGGCCGTCTACACATTATTCACACTTAGATTCTGGAGGAATTAATGCCGGAGATGAAACCCCTAGGGGCACAGATTTCACATATGTTGAAAGATCGCGGTGTGAACGTCATTTTTGGAATTCCCGGCGTGCATAATCAAGAAATGTACCGCGGTATTGAAGAGGCTGGCATTCGCCACATTTTGGCGCGCCATGAGCAGGGCGCGGGCTTTATGGCTGATGGCTATGCGCGGGCCAGTGGCAAGCCGGGGGTGGCCTATGTCATTACCGGACCGGGTTTGTGCAATATCATGACGGCGATGGGACAGGCCTATTCGGATTCCGTGTCAATGTTGGTGCTGTCGAGCTGTTTGGATGAAACCGCGGCCCGGCGCGGGCAGTTGCATCAAATGTTGGACCAAGAGGCGGCAGCCGGGAGCGTTTGCGATTGGTCCTATCAGGCCAATAGCGCAGAGGCGGCCTATGATCTGATTGACCGCGCCATGCTTGAGTTTGAAACCCATCGTCCGCGCAGTAAGCATATTCAAGTGCCCATTGCGCAGTTGGAAGGGCAGGCGGCACCTGCGCCGCGCCGGCGGGCGGGGCTTGCTGATGGGCTGGGAGCTTGTTCTGTGGATTTGCGCCCCCTTGCCGCGGCACTGTCTGCGGCCTCAAAACCGCTATTTGTCATCGGCGGCGGGGCTGCCAAAGCGGGCGCGGATCTTGCTGCGGTGCTTGAGACTTGCGGGGCGGCATGTTTCGAGACCTATGCGGGGCGCGGTGTTGTGCCTTGGGATTATCCTCTTAATTTTGGGGCGGCATTGGCCCGGCCCAGCTCAGCGCAAATTGTGGCGCAAGCAGATTGCGTGGTCGCAATTGGAACCGAGTTGGCGGAGGTGGATTTATGGCGTGCGCATCTGGGGCATAGCTGCCCGCTTTACCGGATTGATATCGACCCGGAGTGTCTTGCGGATATGCAGCGCGCAGAGATGGGGATCCTTGCGCGGGCCGAAGAGGCTATGGCCAGCCTAAGGCCCTTGATGGCGGCCTCTGCGTCGCAATGGCAAGCAAGATCGGTGGCGCATCAACGCGGGCTTTGGCAGGGTGAAACTGAAGCAGAACGCCCTGGGATCATTGCGATCGTTGAAGCCTTGCGGGCCGTTGTTCCTGATGATGCGATGATTTATTCTGATATGACGCAGTTTGCCTATGTGGCCAATGAAGTGTGGCCGATGACACGGGCCAAACATTGGCACCATCCCTCAGGTTTTGGCACGTTGGGCTATGCACTGCCGGCGGCCATTGGTGGAGCCGTGGCGCGGCCTGGAAAACCGACGCTGGCGATTGCGGGGGATTATGGGTTTCAGTATTCTGTGCAAGAGCTCGGCACGGCCGTTGAGCTTGGCCAGGCTTTACCAATTATCCTATGGGACAATGGCAAGTTGAAGGAAATTGAAGACAGTATGCGCAGCGCCCAGATCGCCCCCAATGCGGTCATTGCGAAAAACCCAAATTTTCTGGAACTGGCGCGGGCCTACGGGGCGGATGCATCTGCACCAGAGACATTGGCGCAGATGCAAGAGGCGGTGACGGCGGCCTTCAAAGCGGATCGCCCCAAGTTGATCTACCTGTCGCCAAATATTTTATCGTGACACCAGCAGAGGGCGCATTGCGGGTCGACTTTGTGACCGGCGCTGTGGCGCACCGGCTGCGCTTTGGTGGTGGGCGCGGCCAGGATTTGGCCAAGGCCATGGGCCTGCGCGCTGGCAAAACGCCAAAAATTGTCGATGCCACAGCGGGNCTGGGCCGCGATTCATTTCTCCTGGCCTCGCTGGGGGCGGAGGTGACGATGATTGAACGCTCTGACGTCATGCATGGCTTGCTGCAAGANGGCATGGCGCGGGCGCGGCAGGAGGGGGGNGNCTTTGGCGAAATTCTTTCGCGGATGACTCTTTTGCATGGGGATGCGAAAGTGCTTTTGCCAGATCTGGACGCAGAGGCGATATTGATTGATCCNATGCATCCGCCGCGAAAAAATTCGGCCTTGGTCAAACGTGAGCTGCGCCAAGTGCGCGAGATCGTCGGCACCGATGAAGATTGTGAAGCGTTGATGCAGGTGGCCTTGCGGCATGCCCGCCAGCGGGTGGTGCTGAAATGGCCGGCCAAAGCCGCCCCGATGCCTGGGATCAAACCCTGCTCGCATCAGATTTTGGGAAAATCCACGCGCTATGACGTGTTCATGTGCAGTATAGGCTGTGAAGGCCCTGCCGTTTGACCTTGCTGTGACAATGTGGCTTTCTGCGCAAAGGTAATCATTGAATGAGTAGGGCGGTCATATGACATTTGTTGTAGTTTTGAAATTCTTTCACTTTCTAGGGCTATTTTTGGCTGGCGGATTGGGCGTTGCCAATAGTCTTTTGATGAAGGAGCATCAAATGGCGCAAGAAGCCCCCTCTGCTGCGACGCAAAAAACAATGGGGAAGTTGGCGCGGATCGGCTTGGTGGCGATGGGCTTGCTCTGGGGAACAGGGTTTGCTTTGGCCTATCGTGTCTACGGAGGCATGAACCTTGGGCTGGCTTTCAATATTAAACTTCTAGGGGCGACCGCTTTGCTGGGGGTGGTGGTCTTTATGAATTTCTATCCGGCAGCGATGGCCAAGAAAGGCCAGGCCCCTAATCCTAAGCTGATGAAGATCATGCCTATGGTGGCGCGCAGTGCGTTGGTTTTGGTCCTGGTGGGAATCGCTGTGACCACGACAGTCTAACCGCGCTGTTCGGCCCAAGGCGGAAATCACACGACTCATGGAGCAAGATCGGCGATGCGGGCCTTGATCTCGGCATCCAAAGAACGCCGCCGACCTCCAAAGGTTGCCTTCACCCATGCAGCCTGATCGATTGTTACGCTGGCCCTTGGTTTTCGGTTCAAATATTGCGT
>JGI26084J50262_1002236_pt1 | contig 10173 bp, 9 predicted proteins | sample SaaInl6LU_22_DNA_FD_50262 | JGI IMG/M metagenome (IMG submission 50262) | reverse complement strand
CAGCTCATGGGAAGGAGTTCTTAATTAAAACTACGGCCCAATACCCTAAAGAACGCTTTGGTAAAACGCCATTTGTCTGCCGCACTCATAATGTAGAGTTCCTCAAAGAAATGGGTTTCTTGAGATAAGAACTTTAGGATAAGTGGTGCAGACCTTCTCTTGAAAAGGCCCTCAAAAATGGCTTTACCACGGCTGTTGTCAGAAGCCAATACTTCTAATAGTATATGGTCATACCACCAAAAACGGTCTTTGGAAGGGAATTGATCTAAAGGTTTCCCCTTTTTTAGATAGGCCACTAATTTGGGAATTTGTTTCTGGGTATTACTAAAGGTAAACCCTGTAGAAGGTTTGGACCACCCACCAGCGGTACCTATATGCAGTAAGTGCGGGGTATTGAATTGCTCAAAAGGATAGCAGGTCATGGGAATACTGCCCGCTTCAGTGTCATTAATTTCGTAGTCTCCTGCTTTAATCTCTTCTAAATAAGCAACAATAGCTGCTTCGTAGGCTTCTTTTTTTAATCGGTCTTTTGAGAATAAGGTATATTCTACCAGCGCAGTTGTTGTACTGGTAGGCAGCACATACATAAAGCGTGTATTTCCTTTTTGAGCCACCCTAAAGTCCATGAAAGTAGCCATTTCAGGCTTAAATACGGGATTTTGTGTGCGCACAAACCAACCCACAAAATGCTGTTGTAATACAGGAAAGCGGTTCTGAGCCAAAAGGGGTTTATAATCAAAAATACTGTTGAATACCCTTGGAGCGATATAGGTTCCGGATGTGGTGGTCACTTTAGTATGCCCATTTTTCAAGAAGCCTGCAGTTTCTGTGGAGGCAGATGCCGCAGGAGAAACAGGGCTAATTTCGGTGACTTCTTCTAATACAAAATGACAATTCGGACTATGGGCCAAGCCCTTTTTCATAGCCTCGTAAAAGGTGGCACCTTTCAGCATCTTGTATTTGTAGGGTAAAATTGGGCTGGGAGCCAGTTGGTCGTTTTCACTCACACCAATCAAAGACCAATCGCGGCAGATGAGGGCCTCCAGAGGCCCTTCGTTTTTTTCCCAAAAACACCAAGTGCGGTCGTTGGCTTCTTTGGGGTCTTTGTCTAAGATCAATATGCGTTTGTCAGAAAAAAACGGGTCTAATGCCATGGCGTTCGCCAGCATGAGACCAGCTGCCCCTGCACCCACAATAATGTAGTCGTATATTTGAGTCTCTTTCACGCCAATGCAAGATAGCTAACTTTCTGCAGAAGTGTCAAAAATTCCAGTCAGATTTAAATTTTTAGGCTTGTCTAAATAATTATTTGGAAACTTATAACTATTTTTACACTATGAAACGAAAAATAAGCCCTTCAGAAGAAGATTATCTCAAGGCCATTTACCATAAAACAACTGCAGACGCCCCCGTGGTAAGCACCACTTTGCTGGCAGAAGAAATGGGGGCTAAACCCAGTTCTGTGACAGACATGGTGCAGCGTCTCTCTGAGAAATCCCTGGTAATTTACCAGAAATACAAAGGGGTCAAACTCAGCGACACAGGCAATACCAAGGCCCTTTCCATCATTAGAAAACACCGGTTATGGGAAGTTTTTTTAGTCAATAAACTGCATTTTTCGTGGGATCAGGTACACGATATTGCGGAACAATTAGAACACATTCAATCGGAAGCACTCACGGATCGTTTGGCGTCTTTTCTAGGACACCCTAAAACAGATCCACACGGAGACCCCATACCCACTAAAGAAGGAAACATACAATCCCAAAAGAAAACCCTCCTAAACCAAGCCCCCCTTCACACCCCATGTGTTTGTGTTGGAGTAGAAGATTCTAGCGCCCCATTCTTGCAATTTTTAGACAAGTTTAATATAGGCCTTGGCGCAGCCATTGAAGTGAAAGAAAAAGAAGTCTTTGACGGTTCTCTATTGGTTTCAATTGCAGGAAAAGAACAAAGGATCTCCAAACAAATAGCACAAAATTTATATATAAACACCCTTTAAACCTTTATTATGCGCACTAAATTTAGCTTACTCATTACATTATTATTTTTTTCATTAAGCCTTCAAGCCCAACAAAGCAGAAGAGATTCCATAGCCCAAACCACCTTAATAACGGACCGTCCAGACGCTACGGAATCTCCCAACACCGTGCCAGCAGGCTTTTGGCAATACGAGGGAGGTTTTTTGTATTCCAAAGACAAGGCGGGTACGAGTGGTATTGAAAAAACCGTTTATAATACAGGTCTATTTAGAATTGGCGTCTTGGACAATCTAGAATTAAGGCTGGGATACAATGTTATGAATGAAAGACAGGAACTATTAGACGGCGCTTTTAGTCCTGAGGAATCTTCCGGAATAGACCCCGTATTATTAGGCTTTAAGACCGCCATTAGACAGGGAAAAGAAGGAAAAGCAGACCTTGGATTTATGGGCCATATTTACCTGCCTTTTACCGCTTCTAAAGATTTTAGGCCCCAAACCACTGCAGTAGATTTTAGGTTTTCAGTAGGACATGTTTTGGGAGAAAACAGCAGTATAGCGTATAATATTGGTGCACAGTGGGCGGCAGATGAGGCAGAGATGGCTTATGTGTACACCATTGCATATGGTTTGTCTCTGTCTAAGAAATGGGGCATGTACTTAGAGCTTTACGGAGACCTTCCAGAAAACAGCGCACCCAACCACTCTTGGGACACCGGCTTTACCTATTTAGTGAATAATTATATTCAGTTAGACGCCACACTAGGGTCTGGAATTACCACAGACCAAGCCATATTGTTTTCCACAGGATTGAGCGTTAGATTGCCCAGATAATGCACAAAAAAAGCCTAGTTAAAACAACTTTTTTAATTCTATTTTATGGAACAAATCATTGAATATTTTGAATCAATAGACCCTATTTTAGCAGCTTTTTACGCCACTTTATTTACTTGGGGGCTCACTGCAGCAGGCGCCAGTTTGGTCTTCTTTTTTAAGACCTTAAATCGCGCAGTATTAGACGGAATGCTCGGTTTTACGGGCGGTGTTATGGTTGCTGCAAGTTTTTGGAGCCTCTTAGCGCCTGGTATTGAAATGAGTCCTGGAGCGGGTTTTGTCAAAGTAATTCCTGCAGCAGTTGGTTTTTTACTAGGGTGCTCTTTTCTTATTTGGTCTAGACAAAGTGTTGCCCCACTTACATATTAATTTTAAGGAAAGTGAAGCGGAGGGTATTAAAACCCCCTGGCACAAAACCACCCTACTGACCTTAGCCATTACGCTGCACAATATTCCAGAAGGGTTGGCGGTTGGGGTGCTTTTTGGCGGGGTTGCTGCTGGTTTTGATGGCGCTACTATTGGCGGAGCTGTAGCCCTTGCACTTGGAATTGGCCTACAGAATTTCCCGGAAGGATTTGCGGTGGCCATGCCACTCAGGCGCCAAGGACTCTCCAGGCGCAAGAGCTTTATGTATGGTCAGGCCTCTGCACTTGTAGAGCCTATTGCCGCAGTTATAGGAGCTTGGGCGGTAATGACTTTTCAGCCTATACTCCCTTATGCCTTGTCCTTTGCAGCAGGAGCCATGATTTTTGTAGTGGTAGAGGAGGTTATTCCAGAAACCCAGCAAGACAAACACACAGACATTGCTACAATGGGCTTTATAGGAGGCTTTATTATTATGATGACCCTAGATGTTGGCTTGGGTTAGTCATTCTAGTCATTTGCTGTTATATTTGTGTAAAAGAATTTTACTATGAAATGGTTCCTCCTGGCCCTAGGGCCGATGCTCTTGTGGTTAAACCCAAAAAAACAAACGCCTACTTACGCTGCGCTTACCATTCAAGTACAGGAGGTCAAAGCGCCTCTGGGGGTCATGCGCATAGCAGTGTATGACAGTGAAGCAAATTTTTTAGATTTCAAGGAGGTTTTTGCCAGTAAAGTAGTTCCCGCAACTAAGGGAACCACCAAAGTAGTGCTGGATTCCCTTCCTGCAGGTACCTATGCCATAGCGCTGTACCAAGACCAGAACAACAACGGTAAAATGGACAAAAACTGGATTGGCATTCCCACGGAACCACTGGGTTTTTCCAATGCCCAATTGCGTCCCTTTGGCCCACCGCGTTTTAAAGCCTGTGCATTTTCATTAAAAGCAGGAGAAAATAAAGTCATCTTAATACCCTTAGAAAATAATTAACGCAGAATAAATAGTACTTTCACTACGCATAAAACTTCAAAATTTTATTAACTATGGCTGTTTTACTGACTCAATTTTTAGGTGCCCTATTGGGCATGTTGTCTGTTATTTTTGGTGCTTTTGGGGCACATTGGTTAAAGAAAAAGGCATCGGCCAGCCAGCTGGCCAGTTTCGAGACAGCGGTAAAATACCAGTTGTTTCACGCCATTTTACTCTTGGTATTAGGCTATAATTTTAGCTATAACAGTCCGGTGGAAGATTATATTGTGGGCTGTTTTCTCTTGGGAACCTTTCTGTTTTCTTTCTCCATCTACGGCCTAGTGCTTTCCGATATTTTTGGTAAAAAAGCCCGTTTTTTAGGACCCATTACCCCTATTGGCGGGTTGCTGCTCACTGTAGGTTGGGCGCTTTTAGCCTACACCTATATTGCCCATATTATCTAATTTTTTGAGACTGTTTGGGAAGTGGCGGAAAAAGTTTTAATGGCAGTATTGGGTTCAATAATATTGTATCCCTCCCAAAAATTCGGATCGTATTTAGGCAAATAAGTGGGTAGTATATTATTGTCTTCTTTGATGGTTTTAAAGGCTTCTGGATCAATAAGCTTGTGACTAAAAATCACAATTTCATTCTTATTCTGGCTGTTGATCTCAAAATCTATGGCTACAATAAGTTCGTTTTGTTTCCTCCTACCTCGGGTATTTTTATTCTTCTCTACAATTTTTATAGGCCTTTTAATCCCCACTTTTTCTGCGGAGCTTTCCTCTAAATAGCTCAATTGGTACCCCAGTTCATCTGTTTTGTTAAAAAAGGCTTTTCCCTCGCTGAGGTAATTTATATAGGAGAAACCTAAAAGTTTGACCTTCTTTAAGGTTTGGCTGTTTTTAAAGTCCAAACGAACTACGCCAAAGTCATCTGCATTTACGTACAATACAGCATTGTAATCGGAACGACCTTTGGAAGTAAAACGCAATTGATACACAGGGAGGGCGCCCAAATAGGTAAAGTCTTCCAGGCGAATGTCATACCTATTGTCTTTAAATAGAAAATCAAAGGGACTGTCTTCATTAAAGAACAATCGCTCAAACAAGCGGCCTATCCTTTTTTTTCTATAGTTGGCAAAGCCTTGTTTTTGTGCAAGGTCTTTTTCTTTTTTAAGGGTGGCAAGTGAATCCAGTAGGGCTACATTGCTGCTGTCTATAACTGCTTCTTCATAGAACAATTCATCTGAAGAAACCTTGGTAGAAAACCAGCCAGATTTTACCTTGAGATAGGAGTCCTTTTTGACGTTTTGTTCAAATATCTCGTCAAACTTTTTCTCAATACCTTCAAAACTCACCTCATTTTCTTTGTCGTAAAGCTTAGAGGCTTTAATGAGCTTTATTTTTTGATTTTTTTGGGTGTAGTCTCCGTGTAAATCTGCCAGGACTTCCGTGAAATAAGCTCCGTTTCTGGGAATGAGACCCATGACGGAATCAATGAATTTTTTGTTGAGCGCCCCAATGCTTGATTTTTTAAAATCCACATCCATTTTGCTCATATACTGGGTTTCAGAAGCTCTAAAAAATAGCCTTTTGGTCGTGAGATTTTGTGGGTGATTTTGCGCTAGATTTTCTTTTATTTTAAGGACAATCTCTTGGGCGCTCAGGTTTTTATTACTCACAATAACCCCATTGAGTACAATTTCTTTGGAAGCGATCAATAAGGTATCTCCAACGGTAGAAAGGAGGAATTGTTTTTTCTCATAACCCATAGAAGACACTGTAACAGAGTCAGATAACTGTATGCCTTTGGGCAATTGAATGCTAAAAGCCCCTTCTTCATTCGTAATAACACCCTGATTGTTTTTGAGTACTATACTGGCGTATGCAATGGGTGATTTGGTGAGTGAGTCCAACAGCACACTGGATAGGGTTTCTGTGTGGAGTAGGTGAGACCTCTTTTTGGAGGGGTGTTGCTCAAGGAGGTTTTTGGACTTAGTGTCTGCTGTTTGGGCATGAAGGAACACACTACTTATAAGACTTATAATGAGGAGTACTGCTCTGAGTAGGATAGAAGGCATTTGATTGGTTTAAGGGTGGTGAAAGTTACATCCTTTGACTAAATGCGACTTTGTTTTAGTAAAACTTTAAGCCAGTTTTAATACCTTTTTAACANCCACAATCTGTGNCACANTTTTTTTGGCCACCACTTTTTTTGCTTCTTAGTAGCCGTGGGAAGAACCATTTAATTACTAAAAACCCAGTTGCTGCTGCAACACAGCTATAAGTGAGTATGTCTTGGAGTAGGTNCATTTATTTTAATATTTGATAAGCGATTAAGGCTACTAAATAGGCCAAGCCACTCATGAAGGCAAATTGTATGGAAGGCCAGTACCAAGAATTGGTCTCTCTTTTTACTACCGCAAGCGTACTCATGCACTGTAGGGCAAAAGCGTAGAAAAGCATCAGGGAGACTCCGGAGGCTAAGTTAAAGAGTTTTCCTTTGGTGCGCGGGTTGGTCTCTGCTGCCATTCTATTTTGAATGGTGTCTACCTCATCTGTTCCAACAGCATAAATGGTGGCTAAGGTACCAACGAATACCTCGCGCGCTGCAAATGAAGTCAGTACGGCAATACCAATTTTCCAATCGTATCCCAAAGGAGCTACAATGGGGGTAATGGCTTTTCCCAAGTAGCCCATATAGGAGTTTTCTAGCTTAAAACTAGCGATCTCCTGGTTTAATGCAGTGGCTTCTAGGCGTTCTTTTTCAAGTGCCAACCATTGGTTTTTTTCAAGCCCTGTGCTTAAGCTGTCGTATGCTATAGCTGCTGCTTGAACACCACTTAGAATATTGGCTTGATTGAATGAAGTAAATCCTTCTTGGGCTACTTTTTCTGCCACAACTCGGTCTGCATCTTTAAAATTATCAGAGAGGCCGTTTGAGCCTAAAAACCAAAGTACAATGGAGATGGCTAAAATTATTTTCCCTGCACCAAACACAAAACTCTTAGTCTTTTCAGCGACTGTTATTGCAACATTTTTGAGTAAGGGTAGTTTGTAATTAGGCATTTCAATGACAAAGAATTGACGTTTTTTGAATTTCAGCACTTTATTAAGCACCATGGCCCCTAGAATGGCTGCGACAAAACCGATGAGGTATAAAAGCATCAGGGTAAGGGCTTGGTAGCTCAGTCCCAGAAAAGTCCCTTCTGGAATGACCAGTCCAATGATGATCAAATACACCGGCAAACGAGCAGAACAAGTGGTAAATGGGGTCACTAATATGGTGATGAGTCGTTCTTTCCAATCCTCAATGGTTCTTGTGGCCATTACGGCTGGAATGGCACATGCAGTTCCTGAAATAAGGGGGACAATACTTTTCCCGCTCAGTCCAAAAGGGCGCATGACGCGATCCATTAAGAACACCACCCTACTCATATAGCCGCTTTCTTCTAAAAGGGATATAAATAAAAATAAGAAAGCAATTTGTGGAATAAATATGACTATTCCTCCAATACCAGCCAAAACACCTTCTGCCAATAGATCTGTAAAAGCACCAGGGGGTAAGTTTGTTTTTACCCAATTGCTCGCGTTGGCAAAAAAGCCATCAATAAAGTCCATGGGGATATTACTCCAGTCATAAATGACTTGAAATATACCGATCAGTATCATAAAAAATATGAGGTACCCAAAAATGTGGTGGGTGAGAATTTTATCTAGGGAAGCCCTAATGCCTTTAGCTGCAGCTGCGTCTATCTGGTATCCCTTTTTAAGGACGTCGTTTATAAATTGGTACCTAAGGATGGTTTCTCGCTGCTGTAATCTTTTTAAATCTACTTTCGATTTGGTGGTAAAACTAGAGGTGTCTTGTGTTTGGTTTTTTTCTATTGGGGTGAAGTTCACATCCTGTGTAATCACGAGCCACAATTTGTATAAGTCTTCCTTTGGGAAGGTATTTTTTAATTTCTCAAAATAATCGGGGTCTATCCTTTCTGTTTCTGTAATGGCTTTGTCGGATAGGTTTCTGAAATCTGCAATATATCCTTTAAGGGTGTCAATACCAGTTTTTTTTCTGGTACTCACCAGGGCTATTTTTGTGTCTAGCACCGCTTCTAAGGCTGAAATATCTAAGCTTATCCCTTTTTTAGGCATTCTGTCTGCCATATTAATGACCAAAATACTCGGGATTCTGAGGTCTTTGATCTGGGTAAAGAGCAGTAAGTTGCGTTTTAGATTTTCTACATCGGTNATCACTACCGCTACATCTGGGTAATCTTTGTCGTTTTTATTGAGCAGTAATTCAATCACCACACTCTCATCTAAAGAGGTTGTATTGAGACTGTATGTTCCGGGAAGGTCAATAATATGGGCTTTAACGCCCCTGGGTAATTTACAAATACCTTCTTTTTTCTCTACCGTAATACCCGGATAGTTTCCTACTTTTTGGTTCAGTCCAGTGAGCTGATTAAACACAGACGTTTTCCCTGTGTTTGGATTTCCTATAAGGGCTACATTCAGTCGCTTGCTCATCCTTAAATAGTTTTGATGAATATTTTGGCAGCAACATCTCGCCTAATGGCAATATGAGATCCGTTTACATTTATGTATAATGGGTCTTTGAGTGGGGCTATCTGAATTAGCTCTATTTCATTGCCAGGCAAACAACCTAATTCTAGCAGTTTAATGGGCAAGAAATTGTCTGGGAATTCTTGAATAATTCCTTTCTCTCCTCTCTTAAGGTCTGCTACTGTTCGCTCCAATGTTTATTTAGATTGATTATAATTAAGCCAAAAGTACACTAATTTAATAAGTTAGAACAGGATAAGGATTCTTTTTTTTCAGGTGTTTTTACGGACTTATTTTTTGGCCGCTATTTCAGCATAAGTTGCCTGAAGTACTTTTAAATCTTCCAATAGGGTTTCTATGGCGGCTGGGTCTGTGCCGTCGTAATAGCCCCGGATTCTTTTTTGCTTGTCAATGAGTACAAAATTCTCTGTATGAACCAGGTCAAAAGGACCACTGCCGCCCTCATCTTTGGCTACCAAGTACGATTTTCTAGCCAGGTCATAAATGTCTTTTTTGGGGCCAGTAACCAAGTGCCATTTTTTTGGGTTCACGCCTTTTTCAATCCCGTATTGGTAGAGAACGGACACAGAATCTCGCTCTGGAGTAACTGAATGAGACAATAATAAAACGTCTTCTTGGTCTTTTATTGCTTCTTGTATGGCTCCCATATGCCCCGTCATAATGGGACAAATAGTGAGGCAAGTGGTGAAAAAGAAATCTGCAATGTATATTTTATCCTTGAAAGTATCTTGACTAATGGTATCCCCCAATTGATTGACCAATGAAAAATTGGGAATAGTGTGGTATTTTCTAATAAATTGTACTGTAGAATCTACCAGCTCAGTATTGACCATGCTGGGTTGGTATATAGGGAGTATTACTTTGGGCTTTAAAGCGTTATAAAACAAGTATAAAATCACTGCTGAAAGCGCGAAAAATGCCATCCAAAACTTTTTATAAGCCAAAAAGTAATTTTTCATGGGTAACAAAATAGGGTTTACAAAGACAAAGGTAAGGCATCCTTTAAGAAGCGACAAAGTTTGAGTGTGCTGTGGGTATTAATTAAATCTTAAAATTGTCTCATGAGGCGGTTTCAGATTTTTTTACCCGTTCTTAATAGTGTATTTTTGACCCTTTATAAAACGACATATGAGTCCAATAGCGATACAAGCCATACAATTTTTTATTAGCCTTTCCCTTTTAATAGTCCTTCACGAATTGGGCCATTTTATTCCGGCTAAATTATTCAAAACTAGGGTGGAAAAATTCTACCTCTTTTTTGACGTAAAATTCTCTTTGTTTAAAAAGAAAATTGGAGAAACGGAGTATGGAATAGGCTGGCTCCCTTTAGGGGGTTATGTAAAGATTTCAGGCATGATTGACGAAAGCATGGACACTGAGGCCATGAAACAAGACCCTCAACCATGGGAATTTCGTTCCAAACCAGCCTGGCAGCG
>JGI26084J50262_1002235_pt1 | contig 10174 bp, 8 predicted proteins | sample SaaInl6LU_22_DNA_FD_50262 | JGI IMG/M metagenome (IMG submission 50262) | reverse complement strand
CCCTTATGAGCGATTCGCTTACGCCAACTTAAAGGCAAAGATAACATTAATTTTTGCCACCACCAAGAACGTGATTTTTTACGAAAACGCATATATTCAACATCATGAGTACATAGTTCATCACCATGCAGAAGCAATGTCGGAGTGTTGTATAAATTAATCACCGTTTGTTCAGGTAATAATGTCATGCCAGCACTTGCAGCATATTGTTCTTTCAATACGAAATCACGATTACCATGGATAAAATAGACAGGTGTTGTTAAGGAGAGCTGTTTAAATGCTTGAGCAATAAGTTGAGTAAAAGGGTTAATATCATCATCCCCAATCCATACTTCAAATAAATCGCCCAAGACATATAAAGCATCTGCTTTAGGTGCTTCCTCACGCAGAAAGGTCATCAAGCAATCTGTGATGTCTTGACGCTCTGCGCTAAGGTGTAAATCAGAAATGAAATAAGTAAAAGCACCCATTTTCAAATAAACCGAAATCGTCGATTATTCGTTGATATCAACGGATTCAATCATCACTGTTTCTAATGGTACATCGGCGTGAAAGCCAGAGTTACCTGTCGCGACTGCCTCAATGGCTTCAACAACTTCGATACCGGCAGTGACTTCACCAAATACACAATAACCCCATCCACTAACCGATTCGCTAGTGTGATTTAGAAAATCGTTATCTTTGGCATTGATAAAAAATTGTGCAGTCGCTGAATGAGGGTCTTGAGTACGTGCCATTGCAATTGACCCTTTCTTATTCACTAAGCCATTGTTTGCTTCGTTTTTGATTGGCGCTTTAGTATCCTTTTGATCCATGTCAGCTGTAAATCCGCCACCTTGGATCATGAAACCTTTAATCACTCGATGAAAAATAGTGCCTTCAAAGAAGCCATCTTTGGCATAGCTTAGGAAATTTGCGACAGTTTCAGGTGCTTTTTCGCTATTTAAGCTAATAGTAATTGCGCCATGATTTGTGTTTAAAGTAATAGAAGACATGAAAGTACCCTTTATATAAATTAAGTGGGCGTATTCTAGCCTACTTTATTGATAATTACGATGATTCTGCAGGTTTGGAATGGTAAACTACGCAAATATTAAGAGGTGGTATACTTAACATCNCCACAGCGTTAATTTAATACAGGAATGATACATACATGTTACATATTTTTAATACGTTGACTCGGGAAAAAGCCCCGTTTGTACCACTTGAACCAAACAAAGTCGGCATGTATGTGTGTGGGATCACGGTATATGATTTATCGCATATGGGTCATGCCCGTACGTATCTAAGTTTTGATGTCATGGTCCGCTATTTACGTCATATGGGATATGAAGTGAAATATGTGCGTAATATCACAGATGTTGATGACAAAATCATTCAACGTGCNATTGAAAACAATGAAACGATGTCTCAGCTTACTGAGCGAACAGTCGCGATGATGCATGAAGATTTTGCGGCTTTAAATCTGTTACCACCAGATATTGAACCCCGTGTAACTACACATATGCCCGAAATCATTGAAGTGATAGAAAAGTTAGTAGCAAAAGGGCATGCCTATGTCGCTAGTTCTGGCGATGTGCTGTTTGATGTATCTACGTTCAAAGACTATGGTGCATTGAGTAAACAAGACTTAGACCAATTACAATCAGGTGCACGTGTCGCTGTGGCCGATGGTAAAGATGATCCGATGGATTTTGTGTTATGGAAGAAAGCCAAAGCGAATGAGCCTAGCTGGTCGTCGCCTTGGGGAGAGGGGCGTCCTGGCTGGCACATTGAATGTTCAGCCATGAACCATAAACATTTAGGTAAACATTTTGATATTCATGGTGGCGGCTCAGACTTGACCTTCCCGCATCATGAAAATGAAGTGGCTCAGTCGTGTTGTGCGTTTGATACCCCTTATGTGAATACTTGGGTGCATACTGGCATGGTGCAAGTAGACAATGAAAAAATGTCTAAATCGTTGGGTAACTTTTTTACCCTGCGCAGTGTTTTAGAACAGCATCATAAGGAAACATTACGTTTCTTTTTAATGTCGGCGCATTACCGTTCACAATTGAGTTACTCTCAAGATAACCTTGAACAAGCACAATCTGGTCTTGAACGATTATACACAGCACTACGTGATGTCACTCCCGATAGNNGCACTGAATTAGGTTATGGTGGATATTTAGCGCGCTTTGAAGCGGCCATGAATGATGATTTTAATACACCTATAGCGTTTTCAGTATTATTTGATTGTGCGAAAGATTTGAATAAAGCTAAATCTACTGACCCTGCAGAAGCGTCTCGCTTAGCGCAAGTATTAATCTCACTGGGGGCTATTTTAGGCTGCCTACAAGACGACCCAGTTAATTTTCTACAGAGTGATGCGGATATCGATGGGGAGGCTGTTGCAGCATTAATTGCACAGCGAAATCAAGCGCGTGCCGATAAAGACTGGGGCGCAGCTGATGCAGCCCGTGATGCACTAACCGCAATGGGGGTGGTGATTGAAGATAGCGCGACTGGCACGACATGGCGTAAAGCATAATGTCAGACAGAGGTGAGTTGCGTATTTGGCGTCAACTATTGTAATGCTGGCATAATCAAAGGGCATCTATTGATGCCTTTTTTGTGCGCGTAGATTATGAGGCGTTTGCTATGCGGGTGACATCCACACTTAAACGTAAGCGTTGTCCTGGCTGTAAGTAACGCTGTTTATCAAGTTGATTCCATTTGACGATATCATTGATTTTGATATTAAATTTCTGCCCGATCCGCGCCAGTGAATCCCCATTTTTAACGATATAGGTGATATTTCTCACGATACCTGAAGGTTTGTCGTTGGGGAGCCAGACGACTAATTTTTGGCCCGGAAAAATAGGATCTTTGGGCGCTAAGCCGTTCCATTTAGCTATTGAACGTGTGCTGACATTATATTTTTTAGCTAATTTCCAAAGTGAGTCACCCGTTCGGATCACATGCGTCAATTTTGCTTTATTTGAACGTTGACGTTTGTTTTTAATTGTCGCTAATCGCTGGGTTTTTGATAATGTATATTGATCCAATGATTTTAACGCTACAGGGACTAATAAATAATCGCCTTGGTAAATTACATTACCATTGAGTTCATTGACCTGCTTTATGATATCAACACTGGTGTAATGTGCTTGGGCAATTTCCCCTAAATTATCACCAGGCTGAACTTGGTAACGTAACCAATTAATACGTTCTTTTGCCTGAGTTTGCGCTAATCTATCTTTAAATACTGTCGCTTTTTGGAGAGGTAATAGTAAGTGATGAGGACCATCGGGGGCTGTTGCCCAGCGATTAAACCCAGGGTTTAATGCATGTAATTCGGTCAGAGGTAAATCTGCAAAGTCAGCGGCTATCGCTAAATCAATTTGTGAATCTACAGTCACGATATCTAACACTGGCGCGTTAGCAATCACCGGCCAAGTAAAGTGTCCTTCAACGGCTTCTTGTTTTAATATATTAATTAAGGCCATCAACTTAGGCACATATTGACGGGTTTCTTGAGGTAAGTCCAGAGACCAAAAATCAGTTGGTTTATTTAACCGTTCATTCTTTTTAATCGCTCGTCGGACTCGTCCTTCGCCAGAGTTATATGCTGCTAATGCGTGATACCAGTTACCATCAAAGTAACGATGTAAGTAAGCGAGGTATTTAACTGCACCTTGAGTGGCCTTGATGACATCACGTCGCCCGTCATACCACCAATTTTGTTCCATGCCAAAACGTTTGCCTGTCATTGGAATAAATTGCCATAAGCCTGAAGCACTGCCATGTGAATAAGCAAAAGGGTCAAATGCACTCTCGACAATGGGGAGTAGTGCTAACTCGACTGGAAGATTATTTTCTTCTAAAGTCTGGACAATAAAATGCATAAAAGGACGAGCGCGTTCCGCTACTTTGTCCATGTATTGTGGATGCTTGATATACCATTGTTGACGTTTTGTGATACGCGGATGTTGAGCATCTAAGGTAGTGGCATTAACAGCAATATATTCCCATAGATTAGTGATGTCAGCAGGTACCTGGGTATCGGTGAGTTCGACCGGTAAGTCAATACTGGAAAGGGATTCGGTGACATTTTCGACAGGATGGATCAATTGTTCATTGTCGCTGACAACAGGTGTATTGACGGTATGAGAAGTACTCATGCAGCCGCTAATGATGATTAAGTAAATGATAATTAATAAAAAACGCATGAAACTCAGCTGTGTCGAAAAATAATCAGGCCAGATTATACATTAAAAAGTGACTCTTTTCTAAAATTCGTCTTTTGCTTGGCGTAATGCCGCGAATACTTGCACCGAATCTGAAAGTAAATTTTGGGCAAATTTATCAGCATAAAGTTTCACATTACTTTCGTTCAGTCGTAGGAATGGATTTAACTTTAACTGTTCTTGTAGCATTGTTGGTAGNGTGGGTTTGTTATTANAAATTTGACGTTCTACCCATAATTTGTATTGTTTGAGGTATTCATTATCGGGTTCAACATCCAAGGCAAATTCAATATTGGCTTGAGTGTATTCATGCGTACCATACAACATGGTGTCGGTGGGTAATCTGGTAATTTTTTTAAGTGTCTCGGTCATTTGTTGTGGTGTGCCTTCAAATAAACGACCACATCCTACTGAAAATAATGTATCCCCACAGAACAATACGCCTTTGGTATAAAACATTATATGATCAAGTGTATGCCCTGGGGCTTCTATGACAAAACACTCTAATTGCAGCTCGTTTAAATATATAACATCGTGTTCTTGAAGAGGCTGAGTAATCCCGGCAATGCTGGGGTTATTAGGACCAAATACTGGTAAATCTGGAAAGGCTTGAGTCAGCGCTTTTATCCCCCCAGTGTGATCAGGGTGGTGATGGGTAATCAAGACTGCTGATAAGGTCAATTGCTGTTCGTTTAAAAATTGCATCACTGGCTTAGCATCACCTGGGTCAACGACTACACAATGATCATTTGTGCACATGGCCCAAATATAATTATCAGTAAACGCCTTTATAGGTACTATTTTCATGGAACGCCAATTAATAATCAGAAATGAATTTTATATGTTATCGCATACTACGATATCAACTATTAATTAGATAGTGATTTTTTATGACAAAATTTCCAGATAATGATAGTTTGGTTATGGTTAAATTAAGTCACTTTTTCAGGAGTCTAAGTTATGTTTATTGGTCAGGCATTTCGTCATACACCGCTTGCATATCCTGAAGATTGGCATGTATGTCCCCAACATGAGGTCATTACGGCACAGATTAATACTCTCATTAAACAACATTGCGATACGATATACGGTGATGTCCAAGTGAATATTGGAGAATTAAGTGTATTGGATGCATCCGAAGATAACCGTTTACGCAAAACTATCAATTTACATGTCAATCATGATCACATTGATACTCTGGCCAATACGGTATGTCCGATTCATACTGAGCGGCATCAAACTGTCTACGGTAAATTGATTGAATTGCCTTTTGGACAGGGGACGGTCGACACGGCCTGTTTGATAAATGCCTTAGACTTTACACATGACCCCCATCAGTTGCTACGAGAAGTGGAAAGGGTAACACGTAGTGATGGTCATATTATTTTAACAGGGTGCAACCCGCTGAGTCTGTCAGGTTTATTACATCAATTACCGGTGTATCAAGCTCATCCGTTTTCATCAGCGCGTTTCTTTAGTTACTACCGAGTCAAAGAATGGCTGAATGTATTAGGTTTTTCGATCAAATATCGCTGTTTTTTTGGTCCTGCCAATATCTTTGGCAAGCCCAAGAAAATAAAAGAGACGATTGACCCTATAGGATCCTCATCCATGCGTAGTATGTATTTTATTGTGGCACAAAAACATGAAATACCGATGTCGGTGATTAAGCCTAAATTTGCAAAAGTGACACCTCGGTTGCAATCAGCACAACCGAGTTTGCGCGTAAAGTAAATTGGCTAATGCGCGTTATTTAACGCGCATGCCAGGCTGAGCACCTGAATGAGGCTCNAGGATATACAATTCATCACCACCAGGACCTGCTGCCAATACCATGCCTTCAGACATACCAAANCGCATTTTACGCGGGGCGAGATTGGCTACCATCACTGTCAGTTTTCCAGCTAAATCTTCTGGTGCATANGCAGATTTAATGCCAGCGAAGACTTGTTTGGTTTCGGTGCCTATATCGAGNTGTAGACGTAATAATTTATCGGCACCTTCGACATGTTCAGCACTTACAATTTTGGCAATGCGCAGATCGACTTTCGCAAAATCATCGAAACTAATGGTCGGTGCGAGTTCATCATCATTTTTTGGCGCGGGTGTTGTTTCTTTTTTGGTCTTTTTCTTTGCTTTAGACGCGTCTTCTGTCACTGCAAGATTTTCTTTTGATGCATCCACCATCGCGGCGACTTTATCCGCATCCACACGCTGAAGCATCGCTTTGAACTTATTGATTTCATGGCCGGTTAAGGTCGTTTGCGCAGAGTCCCATGTAAATTCATCGTTCAAAAACGCTTGCGCTTTTTGCGATAAATCAGGCAGTACTGGTGACAGATAAATGCTTAACACACGGAACATATGTATGCCCATTGAGCAGACATCATGAGTCAGTTGTTGTTGGTCTGGGTCTTTGATGGTGACCCAAGGTGCTTGGGTATCAATAAACTGATTCGCTTTATCTGCCAGTGCCATAATTTCACGGATGGCGTGGTGATATTGACGATTTTCGAAATGTGTCGCGATACTTTCACTGGCGTGGGTAAATTCATTTAACAATGCTTCATCCAAAATAGTCTGTGACAGTTTACCGTCGAACTTTTTGGTGATGAAGCTAGCACAGCGACTTGCGATGTTGACCACTTTACCGACTAAATCAGAGTTTACTTTTTGGGTGAAATCTTCAAAGTTTAAGTCGATGTCGGTGACACTATCATTGAGTTTTGACGCAAAGTAATAGCGAAGATATTCTGGGTTCAGATGTTCTAAATAAGTACGTGCTTTAATAAAAGTGCCTTTTGATTTCGACATTTTTGCGCCATTCACCGTCACAAATCCATGAATGTTGACACCCGTTGGTTTACGATAATTAGCGCCTTCGAGCATGGCAGGCCAAAACAGGCAATGGAAATACATAATGTCTTTACCAATGAAGTGGTAAAGCTCGGCATCAGAATCAGCCGACCAGTATTCGTCAAAGTTAATATTATTACCTGCACAGAAATTCATGAAACTTGCCATATAACCCACAGGGGCATCGACCCAAACATAGAAGTATTTACCCGGAGCATTTGGAATTTCAAAACCAAAGTAAGGTGCATCACGGGAGATATCCCATTGCTGTAGACCTTGCTCAAACCATTCTTGAAGTTTGTTTGCCATTTCTGATTGGATNGCACCGGATTGGATCCAATCTTTCAGCATGCCTTCAAATTTTGGCAAGTCAAAGAAATAATGTTCTGAATCTTTTAACACNGGAGTCGCCCCGGATACGACCGAACGAGGGTTCTTTAATTCTGTGGGNGAGTAGGTAGCTGCGCATACATCACAGCTATCACCATTTTGGTCTTCGGCACCACATTTTGGACAATCGCCTTTGACAAATCGATCCGGTAAAAACATCCCTTTTTCAGGATCATATAATTGGTTTATCGTTTTTTTCGAGATGTATCCAGCAGCATTCAAGCGATTATAAATCGTCTCAGATAATAACTTATTCTCATCGGAATGCGTGACGTAGTAATTATCATAATCAATATCAAAATCAAGTAAGTCTTGGTGATGTTCAGCACGTGTTCGAGTGACCATTTCTTCTGGTGTAATACCGAGTTCTTGGGCTTTGAGCATAACGGGCGTACCGTGAGCATCATCAGCACATACACTAAAGCAAGTGTGACCGCGCATTTTTTGAAAACGAGTCCAAATGTTAGTTTGGATGTGTTCTAGCAGATGGCCTAAATGAATTGAACCATTGGCATAAGGTAGGGCGCTGGTAACTAAAATCTTTCGTGGTGCTTGAGACATAATAAATACAGGATAATGTGCTAATAATAAGTGTGTAAATGGTAGCGTAAATGGGGGCTTTTTGCACTCATAAACTCATGATTTATGGATAAAAGATTGCGTATTATGTGCGCTAGTAAGATAATGCGTTATCGCTATTAATAATTTGAGAAAGCCCATGCGTTTATGTGATAAAGATATTTTTGCGTTATTAAATCAAGGTCAAATCGCGATTGATCCTACTCCTGATTATAGTGAGATCAGCGGTGTTACCGTAGATATGCGCTTGGGGAATAAATTTCGTGTATTCCAAGACCATGCCGCGCCATACATCGATTTATCGGGTGAAAAATCGGACGTACAAGCACAGCTCGATTCAGTCATGAGTGATGAAATTTGCATTGATGATGATAAAGCTTTTTTCTTACATCCTGGTGAGCTTGCACTGGCTATCACCTATGAATCGGTTACTTTGCCGTCAAATATTGTGGGTTGGCTTGATGGGCGCTCATCTTTAGCTCGTTTAGGATTGATGGTACATGTGACCGCACACCGCATTGATCCAGGTTGGTCGGGGAATATTGTTTTAGAGTTTTTTAATTCAGGAAAATTACCATTAGCATTACGCCCCAAAATGAAAATTGGCGCTTTAAGCTTCGAGGTGTTATCTGATCATGCAGAAAAGCCATATAACGCTAGGATTGATGCTAAGTATAAAGACCAAACAGGTGCGGTAGCCAGTCGCATTAACCAAGATGCAAAGAACTAGTCCTTGCTTAATAGTTTGTGTTCAAATTATTTTGGGTGAAAAAATATACTGAGTTAGCTATAATGTTGTTTCTGAATCATTATTTATAGAGATTTTATGGATATTGATTAATTCGAGAACAAACTAAAAGAGTGACTCTATGATGATTTCTTCACCGACTATTTCTCCTTCCGTCATGCATGCAAAGCGTGTCGTGATCAAAGTCGGTAGTGCTTTAATCGCCCCTAATCGTACCGGGTGTGAAAAAAAATATTTATTACCGATTGCCCAATTTATCTCTCAACTACATGAGCACAACATTCAAGTCGTATTAGTGTCATCTGGCTCTGTTGCGGCGGGTCATCATTTATTCAAAGACGAAACACAACCCGATCTCATCACAAAAAAAGCGATGGCGGCTGCAGGTCAGTCCGACATGATGGGGACGTGGGAACAATTGTTAGATTACTCGCTTGCTCAACTACTCATTACCCATGCTGATTTAAAGGAACGTGAACGTTATTTAAGTGTGAATAGCACCTTGGATCGTTTGCTTCAACAAGGCATTATTCCGGTAGTAAATGAAAACGATAGTATTACCACCGACCGGCTCAAAATTGGTGATAACGATAATTTATCTGCAATGGTAGCTAGTGCTGTTAGCGCCGATTATTTGATTATTTGTTCCGATGTTGATGGGCTGTATACTGCAAACCCTAAAACCGATCCCGATGCGACATTAATTCAAAACGTTACCGAAATTACTCCGCATATTCATGCGATCTCCGGTGGGGCGGGTAGTAATGTTGGTACAGGAGGGATGCGTACTAAAATACAAGCGGCTGAAAAGGCAACGGCGCACGGTATTGGTACTTTTATTGTAAATGGCTTTAAAATGGATGTCTTTAATCATTTATTACAATCGTTACCTACTGGTACCTATTTTGAACCGCAGTCCAGCGATTTAAATGAAGCCGAGAATTGGATGACTCACACGAGTAAAGTGATGGGGCAGTTAGTGATACACGATGATGTTGTCATCAATGATGTTGACGATAGCCAAAGTCTCAATGCGCGAGATATCAGAACGGTTAAAGGCGATTTTTCTATGGGTGATACTGTATTAATTTGTCGCTCGGATGGCACGCGTTTACTGAAAGCAACAGCGAATTATTCCTCTTGTTTATTGAGTTTTGTCGTGGAACAAAGTGCCGCGATCATACATCAAGAGTTTGATAATTTATCAGACCCGATCGTAAATGATGCTCATGTGGCGCTTTTGATATAAGATACTCACTAACCTACCTATCACCCTGTAAGCGAAATTCATGAATGAACTGCTAAGTCATCAATCATTTTCTACTATTGTCCAATTTGTTAATGACTTTAAATTGATCGCGTCACTGGC